>ODAJ011746061.1_pt1 | contig 16784 bp, 26 predicted proteins | sample 1539241 | NCBI WGS metagenome assembly ODAJ01 (sample SAMN02144231, study PRJEB22623) | gut metagenome | biome: sheep rumen | host: Ovis aries | place: New Zealand
TTTACACAAAATGTAGAAAAAGGTCTTTACAAACTAATTTTTCTGCGTTATAATGAAATTACAATAAATTAATAATTATGAAAGGATAAGGATGGACAGAGTAAATAAACAAACACTTAAAACAATATTATACTGTTTGATTATTGTGGCCCTTCTAGCAGTATGTGGAGTACTAGAATCAGGCCGAGTTGAACAGTTAGGATTATAATTTGGCTATGTTATTTGTTTTGGCCCTTTAACTGCGAAATAGGAGGAAATATGGTTAAGCGTGATTTAGCTTACGAACTATCATTATATTCTAGGAAGGAAATATCTCAAATTGTGAAAGCAGCACTATGTATTAAGAAATATTATAAGCTCACAGATGAGGATATGTCAATGGAAGAGATGGTAGAAGAATTAGAAAACGATAACTAAATTTAGGGATGTGTTGAGTGATCCCTAAAGAAAGGAAAGGATATGAGTAGTTTTAGAGATAGATTTGGCCAGCTTACTGTAGAGCAGGCACTAGAACTTAACAACGCAGCCGAGTGGTACTGCTCCCACGAGGTGACTGCCGTAGGAGGTGAAGAATGAGTGGAACTAAAGAAGGTGCGGCAAAAGCTAAGAAAACTGTTCTAAAGAAATATGGTAAAGACTTCTATTCAAACATTGGCTTTAAAGGTGGTTCTCAGAGCCGTCCAGAAACAAGATGGTTTTATAAGAATCGTGAGATGGCCAGCGTCTATGGAAGAATTGGCGGAAAGAAATCAAGGAGGACTAAATAATGGAAGAAGCATATAATGCTAGGAAGGAAGAAATATTAACCAAATTAGATAAGATTATTTCAAAGGAGAACGATAATAGTATAAAAGAAGGTTTGATGGAAATCGAGAGATACATTAAGGAGGAGCTATGAGCAACGGAGACATTTATATTATCATGTGGATCATGGTTGTTGCAGTATGTGTACTAGGAATAGGAATAATTAATGAGATAGGAGGAAGAAAGAAATGAGTGAATTAACAAGAAACGGAGTAGCCAAGAATTTGGCAAGATCTCCATACACTTTCACAGAATTTAATAATGGTGATAAGTTGGAATTTCACTTTAGTTCAAAATTACACCTAAATAATTTTGTCAAAAAGCGTCAAGAGAACTTCCAAATGTTGTATAATCATATTTATAAGCGTTTTAAGTTCAAAGTCAATTGTAGGATGTTAGCAGACTGTAATTTATACTACAAGATTGAGAACAGAGGGTTTTATATCAAACTTAATAACAAGGAGTATGTATGTCCGAGCAGTATAATATTAAGTGGCGAATCCAAGACGAAGAAGAACTTAGAAGAGTGGCAAGAAACTTTAACAGTAAATTAAGGAGACTTGTCAAAAATAATCCTGAAAATAAAAATATTCTTCCACAGTTTTATAATGAAAAGACAGACCAGTTTGAGTCTAGGATTACTATAGACACCTTAAAAAGTATGATCCAAACTAGGAAGGATTATAACCGGCAGATTAATATGCTCAAGAGGTTTTCTAAGCGTGGTGCTGAAGATATTGTAGATGCCCCAAATAATGAGTATGGCAGCCGTACTACGAGATGGCAGAAATCTGAAATGAACCGGATGAAAGCCATAGTCAACAATCGCAGGCAAGAGAGATTAGATAATCTTAATTTAGTTGAGATGATGAACTCTCAGGGCAAGTTGGGTTATACGGTTGGCCAGATGTTTGGAATGGGATTAGCCTCAAAGAATCAACTTCAGCCAACTAATGCCTTTACACCATCTCAATCCCAAACAGATATTAAGTACAAATTTAGATCATTACAGAAAGAGAGCCGCACTCGTTACCATAAGGATAGAGATAAAATCTTGAAAGAGAATTATATTAGAACTCTTGAACAAAACTATAAAACTGGTGATATTAAAGAAGTAATAAAAGAAGTAAGAAGTATGGATTCAGATACATTTATTCTTAAGTTTGAGGCTAAAGGTGATGCATTTGAATTTGCTTATCCACCGGATAGAGAGCAATATGAGAGTTATCTTTCAGAACTGAAAGCTTATTGGGTTAGTTAATATAAAATAATAGGAGGAAACATGATTATTTATCAACACCATATGGGTAAAATGGTTGGAAATGTCTATCAAACTAAGGATGGATTTTATTATAAAATCTACTATAAGATAGATGGAAAGAACAAAACGATCGCTAGAAGCTATGTTAACTTCTTTGATAGAGCAGTCTGTGAAGATAGAATGATAACAGATATGGAGCTAATTGATAAAAATAAATTAGCGAGGCCATAATGAAAAGTTATGTGGCTGACTTTGAAACTACCACTATTCCGGAGGATTGTAGAGTTTGGGCCTATGCTATAGTTGATATAGACAACACAGATGAAGTAAAGATAGGAACTAATATTGATGACTTTATAGATTGGTGTAGTAAACAGAAAGGTGGGCCTAAAATCTTCTTTCATAATCTCAAGTTTGACCTTAGCTTCGTAATGGATGCCTTATTTAGAATGGGTTACAAACACACTACTGATAATAAAGACCGGCAGACTAAAACTTTTAATACTATGATTTCAGATAAGGGATTAGTTTATCAGTGTGAAATAATCTTCTACAGGAAGGGAAAGAACATTAGAAGAGTGGTGTTGCAAGATTCGCTAAAACTGATTCCACTAAAAGTAAAAGAAATTCCCAAGGCATTTGGTTTAGAGGAATGTAAAGGCGAGATTGACTATAAGAGACACAATGAACTTCCACCAGATTCCCCACTGACAGAAGAGGAAAAAGACTATATCATCCACGATGTTGTGATTGTAGCAAAGGCTATCAAGTATATGTACTCGCAGGGTCTTGATAAAATGACGGTTGGAGCTTGTGCGCTGGATGAATATAAGAGAATTGTAGGTAAGAGAACTTTTCAAAGATGGTTTCCTACCCCAGAATATCATAACGATGTAAAACAAAGCTATAGGGGAGGATTCACTTATCTTAATCCGGAATTCGCTGGTAAGCCTGTGAAAGAGGGAATCTGTCTCGATGTTAACTCCCTCTATCCCTCTGTGATGAGAGACCATAATAACCCCCTTCCATTTGGCACCCCTATATTCTTTCAAGGAAAGTATAAGGACAATCCAATTTATCCATTATATACCCAGATGATGAGTTGTGAGTTTGAACTAAAACCAGGGAAGATCCCAACTCTTCAGATTAAACACTCACTGAGCTTTCAGGGAAATGAGTACTTAACTTCTAGTAACGGTGAAGAAGTAACTATTTGCTTAAACTCAGTAGATATGAAACTTTTCTTTGAACACTACAATGTTTATAATCCGGTTTATCACTCAGGATGGATGTTCAAGGCTTCAGTAGGAATGTTTGATAAGTATATTGATAAGTGGACAGCCAATAAGATTAAGGCTACCAAAGAAGGCAATAAAGGAATGAGATTCATTTCAAAGATATTTCTCAACAGTCTCTATGGGAAGTTTGGAACTGATATAACTTTAGTTAATAAAGTACCATACTTTGAAGATGGAAAAGTTAAATACTTCTATTCTGATCCGGAAACCAGAAAAGGTATTTATATTGCTATGGCCAGCTTTATCACTTCATATGCTAGGCTAAAGACTATCACATCAGCTCAGAAGATAACAGATAATTATAATGCTGGACTGTCAGACATTCAATTTATCTACGCTGACACCGATTCACTCCACTGTTATTCACCAGGATTCAAACTACCGGAAGGGCTAGAGATTGATCCGTACAAATTGGGAGCTTGGAAGTACGAAAGTAAATTTTACTCAGAAGATGGAAATGGAGCTAAATATTTAAGGCAGAAGTGTTATATTGAGAACTTAACTGAGGATGTAGATTCAGACAATCCTGAGTATGAGCTAAAGATAACTGTTGCTGGTATGCCTGAGGAGTGTTACAACCAAGTAACTTTTGATAATTTCAATATTGGGGCAACTTACTTTGGTAAGAAGATGCCAAAAATAGTCCCAGGTGGTACTGTGCTTCTAGATGATACTTTTACTATTAAGCCATAATGTGCTATTATAATGATAGAGGTTACTGGGTTTCTGAAGCTGGAAACAGTTGAGAGAACCATAGTGAAGAGCTACTTGAAGCTGGTGGATTGGTTATCCATCCTACTTCAGTCCAGGGCCTCTTTTATGAAAGGACAAGATGACTGTTGATAATAGTATATTTTGGGATATTGATAGAACATTGACTCACAATGCTCTTTTTTATGTCATCATGGGAAACAGAGGTGGAGGTAAATCTTATGGGGCCAAAAAGAGAGCCATTAAGAATTTCATAAATAAGAAGGAACAGTTTGGTTATCTCAGAAGAACTAAAGATGACTTAAAAGATTCTGCTAAAGAGTTCTTCAAAGATGTAGCAAAGGAATTTCCGGATTATGAATTTAAGGTTGATGGCAATAAGTTTTATTGCCGGTTATCTGTTGATGAAGAGAATGATAAGGCTCGGAAGTGGACTGAAGATGATGTGATTGGTTATGGGTTCAATCTGACTACCAGCTCTAATAAGAAATCAATCCCCTATCCAAATATTACCATGCTGATCTACGATGAATTCCTATTAGATAATGAAAGTTCAAACCAGAGGTATATGAAAAACGAGCCGAGAGCATTGCTTAATCTGTATGAGACAATTGCGAGGCCTGGCACAGATCATCCAAGAGTTTTACTATTTATGTTGGCAAATAGTACTTCTGTTAACAATCCATATTTCTTATTTTGGGATTTACAAATGCCAGATGAAAACAAACCAGATGGAAACGGTAAATATATCTGGCATCATCCTAGTAGGCCCATAGTTGTTGAGAATGTAAAGAAGCAGGCTTTTATTGAAGCTAAAAAGAAAACTGAGTTTTATGGAGTTATTAAAGATACAGGATATGATGAGTATTCAATTAACAATGCTTTCATAAACGATGATGATACCTTTGTAGAAAAGCGTTCTTCAATTGCAAGGCCATACTTTAGCTTTATATACAAAGGCCAGAGGTTTGGTGTTTGGATAAGCATGAGTGAAGGCCTTATTTGGGTATCTGAACAGTATGATCCAGGCTATCCAATAGTTTATACTCTTACTATGAAAGACCACAGGCCCAATACTATGTTTTTAAGAAATAAGAAACAAGCTCAACATTTCAATACCTTTATTCAAGCATATAAGGACGGATTAGTAAGATTTGAGAGCATTTTAATTAAATCGTTATGCTATGAAGTTATAAAATTAACAATGTGCATTTAATGTGATATAATGAATCTATGATTACCGAAGCTATAATTGGTTCTCTTATAACATCAGGTTTTGCTTTTGCTGGGGTGGTTGTTAGTAATCATGCAAGCAACAAGAAGAATGCAATTGAACAAGCCAAGAGAGATCAACAAATAGAAGATAAAATCCAGAGACTTTCTGAAAGAGTTGACGCTCACAATGGTATGCTAGACAAAGTAACTAATATTGAGAAAGCTATTGTTAAAATCGAGACTAAGATTCAATCTTGCGAGTATATTAAAAACTAATAAGAAAGGATTAATATGAAACTCAAAAAGAAAACAACAAGGCAATTATCAATTGCAGTAGGCTTACTATCTTTCACAGCCTTTATTGTACAAGGACTTGGCTCTACTTGGGGATTTGAAGAAGTTGGCAAGCAACTTACTCAAACAGCTCTGTTATTCTCAGGTGGTATTAATATCTACTTCCTAGGAATCACCAGCCAAAAGAATAATCAAGATAGGGAGAAAGCAGATGAATAAAGTTTTGAAATTTATTGAAAACCATATTGCTTTTACCATCTGGCTTGGGGTTGTTATTCTATCTTTGGCATTTATTATCTTTGGGAGTAAAGCTGAAAACGGCTCTATTACTCTTGATGGCAAACCAGCTAATATCAAAGAGTATACAGAGAAATTTATTGAAAATGCTGATGCTGCTCTCTACCGTATTATGAACGAAAACGCACCAACTGATGAAGAAACAATTGAGAAGAATAAAGACTTGACCGGAAAAGGTGGTTCTGTTACACTTGAGACTGTAATTGCCAGAAGGCTTCCTGATGGTAATAATGATGGTGGCAGAGGATGGCAGTGTAGCAAATATACTGCCTATCTTGCTACCGGAATATCAGAATATTCTTCTTCACATCCTGATTACGGCCCTGTAAACGGTAAGGATATTGCCAAATATTTGGTTGATAATTTCGGCTGGAAATATATTGATAAACCTATAGAAGGCGCTATTGGCTCAGGAGGTTTCAACACTCTTTACGGCCACACAGCTATGTTCTTATATTCTACTGGTGCTAAAACAGCTATGGTAAATGATGCAAACTTTGTACCACTGAAGGTTGCCACTCATAGCATGGATGTTACTGATTGGGTTTGGGTTGTACCGGGAGATTACGAACCTACCCCTGAGCCTATCCCGGATCCTATTCCAGTACCAGCAGCGCCTGATACTGGGATGGCTAAATGAAAGAGGTAGAATGTCTTTAATTACTGTTCCAATTGATTCGTATGACAACTTTAGAAATGCTGTTCTTGCTAGAGCTGCACAAGGCTTAGGTTATGATGTCGATAATGCCTTTGGATATCAATGCTGGGATCTAGCTGCGGAACTCTGGATGAATATGCCAGAGTTTGCCGGACAAGGCCTATATCCTCAGACCGGGCCTAATTATGCTGCTTCAGAATGTTGGACTGTTTCTAAGGATGTCAACGCTGGAGATAGTTTTGATTTAATAACTAACTATTCTGATTTAAGAAGAGGAGATTGCATTGTCATTGGTCCTTCAGCAGTTTCAAGCACAGGCCATATCGCTTTCATTGATGAGGCCCCTGGAAATAGTGGTTCAGCTATTCTACTAGGCCAAAATCAAGTTAACCCTAACTTCGAGACTGGTCATATTCCAACTTTGACTGGGCTTCCAATTCGTGATTATTTCTTAGGAGCTTTTAGAAATAAATCGTGGTCTGGTGTGCCACCAACTCCTCCAATTGAACTCCCCAAGACTAAATTCCCCTGGGTGCTGTATGCTCGAAGATTTAGAAATATGTTATAATGGTAGTGTAAAGAAAGGACAACTATGGATAAAGAAGCTTTCCAAGAAAAAATCAAAGAGATCGGCTCTTATGAAACTATTGAAGAAGTAAGAGCTGGACTAGCTGAACTTAACGATGGAGTAGGCAGTGTCTATGATAATAATCTAACACTAGCTGAAGAAAACGAAAAGATTCAGAAGGAAAATGAGGCCATCAGACAAGCCAATATGAAGTTATTCACAAGACTTGGTTCTGATAAGACCCCAGAAGAGAAAACTGAAGAGCAAACCGGTCTGAAACAGGAACCTGTTGAGCGAAGAAAGTTTTCCGATCTCTATGATGATAATGGCAATTTTATTAAAAAATAATCGGAGAATATTAAAATGGATGCTATTGAAATCCTAAATACCATTCGTGATAATGCTTCCCAGGCTTATCAAGATCGTGTGCCTGAGGCCACTCGTAATAACCTAGAAGAAGTTGGTGAAGCTATCACCGACCTTAACAACGCTGTTGTCTACAACGAATTTGTTGACACTCTAGCTAATATGATCTATGCTCCAATGCTCATCAAAAAGAGCTGGAATAACCCACTTGGTAAATTCAAGAAGGGTAAGAAGACCTTTGGTGATACTGTTGAAGAAGTTTACAACAACTTCATTAAAGCTCAGACCTTTGACCAGACTGGTGCTGGACTCTTGTCTCGTAACCTCCCTGACACCAAGGTTGTGTTTCATCGCATGAATCGTCAGGATTCCTATGTCTTGACCGACAGCCCAGAGTCTTTGGCAAAAGCCTTCAAGTCTTATGAGGGTCTTGCTGAATACCTTGAGAACCTCTTCACCACTATTCGCAACTCTGCTGAACTTGATGAGTATATCTTAATGCGTGAACTCTTTGCTGAAGCTTATGAGAACAATGCTCTTAAGATCGTTGCTGTTGCTGATCCTCAGGCTTCTGAGGCTAACGCTAAGGCCTTCATCAAAGCTGTTAAAACTGTTTCTGGTGACATGGTCTTTGCTAACTCCAACAACAACGCTTACCTCACTGCTCAGAGCACTGATAACAAGCCAATTGTTACCTTCTCTCGCAAAGATGAGCAGATCTTGATTGTTGATAACCCAACTGATGTTACCTGCAACATTGATGTATTGGCATCTGCCTTCAACAAATCTGTTGTTGAGTTCAATGACACTCAGAAGGAAGTTATTGATGCCTTCCCAGTCGATGGTATGATCGCAGCTCTCGTTGATAAGAACTTCTTCCAGGTTTACGATGATCTATTCACCTTCCGTGAGTTCGAGAACGGACTTGGTCTTTACAGAAATCATATCTTGCACGTCTGGCAGACACTCGGCTTTTCAATCCTATGTAATGCCGTGGCCTTCGTGGTTGCTTCCGACCAGAACTCTGATGGTGATATTGCTGATGAGTACACTGTTTCTTACACTCTTAAGACTGGTATAACTTCCACCAACAAGCGTACTGCTGTCAATGAGGGTATGTCCTACAAGACCACCCTCAAGGGTGTTAAGGGTACTGATACTGTTACCGTAACCATGGGTGGTAGCAACATCACTACAACTGCTTATACAGCAGCAACTGGTGTTATCTCCATCGCTAAGGTTGATGGTAACATCACTATCACAGTGGCTTAAACAACACTAATCTGAGGTGGTGGAAATCCCACCACCTTATTATGAGGAGAAATATGGAAAATATATTTATTGACTTTCTACCACCTTGGGTTGAAACTGGTCTACAACCAGCTTTTTATGATAAGGAATCTGGTACAGTTCTTCAGCAGACAGCTAGAATGTACGCCAAGATGAATGAGTTGATTAAAGGAATAAATACTCAGAATAGCACAATTGCTGAATATATTACTAAGTTTAATGAACTCCATGACTATGTGTATGATTATTTTGATAATCTTGATGTTCAAGAAGAAATCAATAATAAACTTGATGAAATGGCTGAGAGCGGTCAACTTGCTCAAATTATCGCTCAATTCTTAGGTCTTGGGGCTGTTTATGGTTTTAATACCATTGAAGATTTAAGCGAGGCTGGTTATTTAATTAAAGGGTCAATCGCTAAGGTTCTAGGTAAGACCAATCCTGTTACAGGTGATGGTTCGTTCTATCTAGTTCGTGAACGATTGAACTCTGATGACCCTGATGGTGTAAACCTCGTAGTTCTAACTGAAACCTCTAACTTAGTTGCCGAGATCATTCCAGACTTTAACTATGAAAAACTCAGCACTGAAAACCAGAATCACATGATGGTTTTTGATACGTTAGATGAAGCTGAAGAAGCCGATATTCCAGAAGGTAGAACTTTCTGTACAAATGGTAAAGCAAGTGTTAACGATGGTGAAGGTGCAACCTATATTAAAGGTGCATCCATAGACACAATCGTAAACGATGTTCAAGAGAACTACTATGATGAAATTTATTACGAAACAAAATTTGATAGTGAAAGTCATACCAACTATTATTTAACCTATATTCCTAAATATGACAAGAATGGGGATATGATTGAATTATATCAGGGTGCAACTGCTAACTATAGTAATAAACCATCTAAGTATGCAAAGGCTAATTACACCTCTGCAACCTTTAACTTTAGTTTAACATATACTGTTGATAGTGAATGGTATCTTCCTACCATGATTGTTAACGGTGAAATTGTAGAAAACACACCTTGGACAAATCCAGAATCTGGTTATCATTATCTTGCAATGTTCCCAGATAGAACATGGGTTATTTATCCTGCTACAACTCCAGCACAAACTATGTTAAACGCTGGTGCTGTTCAAGCAACTATGTGTTTTGGACAGTGTGTTACTAACGGCGAAGTCACATATACTGAAGATGGTAAGAGAAATAACCTACAAATAATTGGTGTAAAAGATAATGGTGACATTATTCTTCTTACATCCGAATTTGGTAATGGTAGTAAGGGTCTTACCGTAACGGAAGGTTCTAACATTCTTATTGCTAAGGGATGTACCAACGCTTATCGGCTTGATGGTGGTGGGTCTGCTTCAACCACTGTTAAAGGTTATAAAATCAACATCAATAAAGATGATGATGGTAGAACTGAACGATCTATCCAGTACACCTTAAACGCCAAGAAACCAACTCTTAACAAGAATGTTGGCAATGCTTATAACGATGCTGGTAATACTGCTGAAAGTCTAAGAATGGCCGGTGTAATAAATAACACAGGAATAAATGTTGATAGTGACATTGACTGGAATACCACAGTTATTGAATCTCACAGTGCTCGTTTATATGGAAAGCTTCTATATATTACAATTACATCGACTGCTAGAACATGGAGTGGTAGTGATCTTATAGCAACCCTTCCATCATCACTTGCACCGAGAGTGGCTTGGATCCCAGCACTTTCATCTACAAGCGGTATCATTAGTCTAAATGTAGCTCAATCAACTCGCCGAATTACTTATTATGGTGGTTTGGGTAATGTTACAGGAAGAATAAGAACATCGTTTATACTTGAATTAATCTAAATACAAAAATAGCCCCTCGTAATGAGGGGCATAATGTTAGTAGATAACTATTCAATGTGCATCAACAATATCATAATATTAATGATTATGGTATAATTAAAATGAGGAAAATCTATGGCAAAGAATATATCTAAAGTTTATCTCCTAAATGTACCACTAGAAGATGATATGAAGAATACTTTATATTTTTCTAGTGAAACAAATCAACATAATTATTTCGTTGATAATATAGGTAAAACCTATGCTAATGTCAGCTATCAGAGTGAAACTAGGACATTCAGATGCCCGGACCAGATAGATACTGTCAGACAATATAATTATATTATGTATCAGAACAGTGCTTACTCCAACAAATGGTTTTACGGATTCATCAAAAATATGGAATATGTTTCTGATGGTTACACAGACGTAATATTTGAAGTTGATCCGCTTCAGACCTATATGTTTGACATCACTGTCAATCCAAGCTTCGTAGAGCGCGAACATACCAATGATGATACTATTGGTAACAACACTTATCCAGAAGGGTTAGAAAAAGGGCAGTATGTAAATAACTATGCAAATGCACTTGAAATGGATGCTAGCCCTGAGGGTGATTATAATTTAGTAGTATTTCAAGTTACAGAGCTACTAGATAACACAACTTTTGCAAACTTATATAACCAATATCAGTATTGTGGATTATTCTCTGGAATCTATATGTTTGGTGTCAGAGTTCAGTATGCTAGAGATGTTGTTAAAGCATACGCTGCTAAAGGTAAGTCCGAGGCCATTGTAGCAATCTTCTATGCATCTGGAGCTTTCTTTGACAATCGAGTAGCTGCTACTATTTACACTGGAAAAGACTCAACGCTTCCGGTTGACATCTATTATTCACCAATTAAAAATACATCATACTCTATACTATTAAAGTCCCCCACAACCATTCCTATTAATAGTACTCTTGATGGTTATACACCAAGAAATAATAAACTCTTTACTAGAGAATTCAACTATCTATACTTTACTAATAATGCTGGTACTGATGTTATTTACAGTTATGAATTATTTGCTTCTAACACTCCTAAATTCTTTATTTCCGGAGTACCTTGCCAGGGATGCTCAATCAAGTTAGTACCTCAAGATTATAAAGGCAACGCTGAGAACTATGCTGAAGGTATGATGGGAGGTAAACTTCCTCTCTGTGCTTGGGCCACAGATTATTATACAAACTGGGTAACTCAGAACGCTGTAAATATCTCAGCCGGCCTAATATCTGGTGTAGCTTCATCTTTAATTGGTGGTGCTGCCTCAGTTGCTACAGGATCTGCTGTTGGTGTAGTTGGTGCTGGTGTTAATATGTTCTCAACAATTGCGTCTACTATGGGTGAAATAGATAAAGCATCCAAAATACCGGATCAGGCAAATGGCAATACAAACTCTGGTGATCTAAACTTCTCTGCTAGAAGATATTTCTTCCATTATCAGAAGATGTCTATCAGAGCTGAGTATGCAGCCAGGATCGATGATTATCTGGATATGTTTGGGTATAAGACTTGTAGAGTTAAGACACCTTATGTTGCTCATAGACAAAATTGGTGGTACACTAAAACTGTAAGTGCTAATATTACAGGAAACGTACCAAATGATGAAATGAATAAAATCAAAGAAGCTTACAATAACGGTTTAACCTTTTGGAGAAACCCTGCTAACTTCTTAAATTATAGCGTAAGTAATGGAGTTGTATAATGGACAAAGACAGTTACAAATTATTAAGTTATAAGTCAGTAGCTCAAATGGCTAATAATATGACATTTAGCTACTATTATTATAAATTAACATTAATTGCTAGATCTCTCTTCAAATGGGAAAACCTTCCAAATAATATGGATGAACGCTGGATTGAGAAATATCTATTCACTTCCGGAAAGTGTATCTTCTATAAAGATCCTGTGCTTGGATTCATGGTTGCCGGTTTATCTGAGCAGGGTGGAATCAACTGCTATGGAGATCCAACTACAGTTTGGCCAGTGGCTGAAAACTATGTATATGATGGAGAACAGCTAGTTAATGGAGAAAACTGTTATATCATTCGGAACAATGATTTGATGCTTCCTATCTTCCCAACCGTAAGATACTACAGTTTTAAGCTCACGAATATTGACAGAGCAATTGATGTCAACATCGAGGCCCAGAAGACCCCAACAGTTGTAAGATGTTCTGATAAACAGAGACTATCACTAAAGAACGCTATCAACCAGCGTAAAGATAATGAGCCAGTTATTTGGACTTCAGATGATGCTAACATCTCTGACATGGTTTCATCCCTAGATCTTAATCCTCCAATGGTGTTCAAAGATCTTCAAACTCAAAAGCACATGATTCTTAATGAAATATTCACTGACTTTGGTATTAACAATGCAAATATGGATAAAAGAGAAAGAATGGTTGCCAATGAAGTTGAAGCTAACAACGAACAAGTAAAGGCTTCTGAAGATGTAATGCTAAAAGTCCGAGAAGAAGCTTGCAAACAAATTAATCGTATATTTGGCACTAATATTAAGGTTTCTAGAAGGAAGCTAGATGAAATGCCAGAATATAAAGAAATTAATGAAGAGAAAGTAGAGGTAGAATAATGATTATACCAGCAAGATATACAGAGGTTCTAGATAACCTTCTTAGGAATGATGAAGCTAAAACAGCTATTGTTGAAGCTATGAGCCACTATCCTCTATATGAAACAGACCCTGATAAAGTTAGGGAATATGGCACTTCTTACAAAATCCCCACTCGAAAAGAACTTAATGACAAGATTCTAAATCATTATAGATTTCGTGAGATTGGCCAGGAGACCTTCGGAAGATGGTTATTTGAGCTTGAGACAGCCTTAAATGAAATCATGCCAAGATATAATCAGTTATTCTATTCTGCCGATCAAGATTTCAATCCTATCTACAACGTTGATTATAAAAGAACTATTGATAGAGAAAAGCAAGACCATACTACAGGAAACCAGAATAATTCCTCTGAAACCTCTTCCACCGGCCACGACTCTTCTACTAACGAAGAATATACTAAGGGTGTTAACTCTAAGACTCCAGCTGATTCTCTAAACATTGGGAATACTGGAATTGATCAAGTTAGCTATGCTGACAATGCTGACTGGGGTAAATCTTCTGGTTCTACTTCCGGCACTAACACCACTACTGGCACAGCCTCCAGCAACGGTAGCAATACTGTAAATGGACAAGAAACTGAAGGAACTGTTGAAACTACGAAGGGTAACTTCGGTGTTGTATCAGCTCAAGACCTTATCATCAAATACCGTGAAACAATTCTTAATATTGAACAGATGATTATTGAAGACCCAAGAATTAAAGAGCTATTTATGTTAATATATTAATATGAACGATATAGTATATTTTGTTAAAGATGAAGCTCTAAACGAGGAACTTAGATATTCGTTAAGAACTTTATCAAACTTTCCCCATCGTAAAGTCTTTATTTATGGTGGATGCCCTCTTGGTATTACCCCTGATGAATACATATTCGTTGAACAAGACCAAGAAAATAAATGGCAAAATGTACATAAAATGTTAATTATGGCTTGTGAAAATAAAAATATCAGCAAAAGCTTCTGGTTATTCAATGATGACTTCTTTGTGATGGAGAAAGCAGAGAAACCATTAAACTACTATAATGGAAATCTTTATAAACGCATTGTAGAAATAGAAAATGTATTCGGGCATATAACATCCTATTCACAACTTCTGCGTGATACCTGTAAAGAGCTAGAATCAATGGGAAGTAGCACTCTAAATTATACTTTGCATATTCCTATGTTAATTAACCGAAAGAGAATGCTGGAACTAAATGCTGTTACAGATTTTCCAGGTTTTAGAAGTTTATACGCAAACTATTTTAATATTGGTGATAAAGAAATGAAAGATGTTAAGATCACTTCTCCAACTAGGGAATATAAAGGTGGAATATATCTATCTACAGATGAGAAAAGTTTCAATGGTGTTTGTGGACAACAAATTAGAGATAAATTTCCTGATAAGTGTAAATATGAAATATAGAAAGGAGTAACATGGGTTGTGGTAGCAAAAGAACCAAGAAAAGTACACCGAAGAAGAAAAGATAGTGTATAATAAAGAAAGCACCCGGTTGGCATAGGCAGGGTGCTTCTTTTTGTTAACAAATTTGTATCTTTATAGTGTGATTAATAATTATTAGATTAGATGGGAGGTCATTGATTTCAAAGTACTAATGCCTAATCTTATTATATCAAAACTACAACTATTGTCAATTTAACATAAAGGCCCCAATTGCTTGAGGCCAACGAGAAAGGACAGAGCTTTCCGTACCAACTGTGGCTAGGTTGGCAATTCTATTATAACATAAAACCACCAAACTTAGGTATTTCTCCGTTCGAGTGGTGGCCGAGAAGTAGTGCTTATGCAGAGCTTCTCTCAGCTGTAATTTTATTATAACAAGAAAATGGGCCGGCTGCAATAGCCGACCCGAAGTGGAGGTATGAAAACTATGCGCCGAAGTCAGCGTAGAATTTTCCAGAAGGACAGGCCGATAGACAGTTAGATAAGACTTCCAAGCCATCTGCTACCGGCCCGTCATAAACGACAGTGTAGTATCCACTCTCTCCACCGAGATGGGTTCCTGTGATAAGACAAAGCTTATTCCACAGCTTATTTAGGTCTACACTGGGGTTTAAGAACAACTTTAAATGCAGCTTGTCAGTCATGTGATCACCTCCTTACTGAGTGATACTGAACCCGTGAATTTCTGTGGATTCGATGATGTCTGTCAATCTTGCAATTGCTTCTTCTTCCTCAAACTCTGTTTCGGTGTCTGAAGGCTCGTAATCTACTATTATAGTAAGGTCGTTAGTACATATCTTAGCGTTCATAACACCTTTGAGTTTGCGCATTGTGGTACTCATCTCAGATTCATCTTTACAGTTGATGATACCAGTAAGTTGCATTATCCTCACCTCCTTTTAATGTGCGCCCCACTCATTTCATTATAACATAAAACACCCCGAGGTCATAATGGGGTGTTTAGTTAAGAAGGTTTATGTGCTACATTATAAGTGTCTGATCTATTATACTACTTCTCTTCAGAATAGTAAACTCTAATGGCCGGGTATTTACCATCCTGAGTATTTTCATTGTAAAAGCCAACCAGCTTCTTACCTTCATTATCCTGACCGGCAAAGTATGGATTACCAGCTTTGCTCTTATTTTCCCAAAGAGATGCAAGCTGTGGTTTCTCTTTACCCTTTTCCATCTGCTGATATACATTAATATCTGGCTGGTTTGGGTTCTTCTTGGTAGTGTTGACAAAAGCAACAATCCTGATTGGTTTATCGCCAGCAGTCTTTCCAGTATAGTAGATGGTACTGCCTTTCTCAGCCTGCCAAAGAGCAAATACCTCTTTAAGATTAGATTTGTTATTTTTGTTGGTAGTTGAAGTTGTAGTCTTCATAGCGTGTCCTTTCTTAAACACTTAACTTAATATAGGTCAGGGTATCAAGCTTTAGGCTTATCACCCTGATATGTAGGCCAGAGCCTACTTACTATTATAACTGATTAACAAGTTTCATATCACCTTTATTAACAGTTTCTTCAATCTTAGAGAGAACTGTTTCAATGTCTTCTTCTTTGCCCCATTTACTTACTCTGAGCTTATTAAGATAGATTGTATCACCATCAATCATCCCACCTACTACAATCTTCTTGTATAAGAAATCAATATGGCCTTGATTCTTATTCTTAAGATTTGGTAGAACTCTATGATAAATTTTATCAGGATCAGATTCCTCAATGAGCTTTAATTCATTCTTAGCGTACTCTTCAAACATCTCTTTCAGAGTTACTTTAGTTTCTTCTTTATTTGACATCCTCAATCCTTTCTTCAATTCTTTCTAGTGTCATATTAATATCTTCCACCTTATCATTAAGATTGTCAAGGTCATCATCTACACTTGATAATGTATTATTTAATTCTTCCAATCCACTTGCAATAGATTGCAAAGCGTTTGTTAGTTGACTTAGTTCCCAGGTTTCCATCTCTTATCCTTTCATAATTATTAATTTATTGTAATTTCATTATAACGCAGAAAAATTAGTTTGTAAAGACCTTTTTCTACATTTTGTGTAAA
>ODAJ012156955.1_pt1 | contig 16780 bp, 13 predicted proteins | sample 1539241 | NCBI WGS metagenome assembly ODAJ01 (sample SAMN02144231, study PRJEB22623) | gut metagenome | biome: sheep rumen | host: Ovis aries | place: New Zealand
GGCCGCACTGGTTTGGGTTTTGAAAGCAGCAACTGTTCAGTTTCTTCCGACTGAGGAGTGGCTGTCACTGTCTGCGTAGCCTCACTCGTCGTTGGGCTGTTCAAGAACTGCCGGACGGCGGCCACGCTCTGCGGACGGTCAATATAGGCTGGCTTCATCATCCAAGCAATGAGCTGCTGCGTCTTACTGCTGACAGGTGTGGGAAACACAAGCGGTTCGCGGGACACCAGTAATTCACTGGCCGAAGGAGGTGTCAGCCCCGTGAGTAGCTTATAAAGCGTGGCACCGAGGGCATAGAGGTCGGTCCAGGGGCCAAAGGCCTTCAGGTTCTGCTCGGTCTGCTCCAGGGGTGCATAGCCGGGCGTGAAGGCCAGGGCCGACGAGGTGCTGACGCTGTAGCCGTCGTTTTGCGACATCTGCTTGGAGGCTCCGAAGTCGATGAGCAATGCCCTACCCTGCCCGTCAACCATGATGTTGGCAGGCTTCAGGTCGAGGTGGTAAAGGCCTTGGGCGTGCACCACCTGCAAGGCATCGAGCACTTGGTCGAGAACGTGCAGCGCCTCCTGCTCCGCGAGCGGCAGGCCGGTACGCTTCATCCGCTCCGAGAGCGACTCGCCCTTGATGAGGTCCATCTCGTAGTAGGCCGTGCCGTTCTCCTCGAAGAGGTCGTGGACGGCCACGATGTGCTGGTTGCGCAGCTTGCACAGGCGGCGAGCCTCCTTGCGGAACTTCTCCTTCTGGGCCGAGAACTGCGTGACGTTGTCCTTGTTGCTCACGCTGACGGTGACGGAGTCGCCCTGGCGCTCGCTGACGCCGCGCATGAAGAACTCCTTGATGGCTACCTGCTCCTCGAACTCGGTGTTCGTGGCCACGTAGGTATTGCCGAAGCCACCCGACGAAAGGTAGCGGTCTATGCGGTACTTGCCGCCCTGCAGCAGCGTGCCCACGGGGAGCATGGATTCACGGCTAATCGTTACTGTATCGTCTGTCATGTCGTTGTATTCTTTTTCGGTTAGTCGGTGCAAAGTTACGATTTAGTGAGAACAAAACAAAGAAAAACCTTTTTTTTTGACGGCAAGTCACGGGAATGGTCGCATCATCATAGGCATGGGAGGGGTGTCGATGGAAGGCTGGCCCCAAATGGCTTGCCTGATGAGGGGCCCCAGCGGGAGCTCGATTTTCGCACCATTGTCAAACTTATAATAAGGTGTAACAATGGGTTCCGTCTGCCAACGGCCATTCAAGGGGTTCACGTAGCTCTGTGCACCCAGGTTGGCCCCCCAGTGGTCACTGAAGCGTATGTCAGCATAGCCACCGAAGGACGTGCTGTAGGCATAAGGACTGACGGCAGGCGACGTACGCAGGTCAGTAAAATAGTAATTGCCAAAGGCATGAAGCGACACGCTCTCACTGACATCGAAACTAAGATGGCCGCCCAGTCCGTACTGCGAGGTGAGCACGCTCTGCATGGGTAGCCAGTACTTATTGGCATTGGCGGAGAGCGTTAGGTGAAAGCGGCCAAAATCCTGGTGCAAAGCCAAGCGTCCGGTGCTGATGTCCACGAGGCCCGGCATGTGGTCGTTAGCCCCATAGACCGCTACTGCCCCACCCTTCCACAAAGGTAGCACGCCCGCACTCTGACGCGAGGCAGGAATATCGTAACCCACGCGCTCCGAAGGCATCTCGCGGGTCTGGGAAGGCACGTTGAAAACCGGGTCTATGCTCAGACGCAGCGAGTCGCTGGCCAGTGCGGCGTACGACGGCGGCTTTACCGTCGTCGGATGTGGAGGAGCTATAGTGCGCTCCTCCTCTTGTGCTTGAGCTACTGTTAGGGGCAACAGCAGCAACATGACAACACCGGCGATACTTCGGCAAATATGCATAGGGCAATTTCGATTCATCACAGAGCCTTTATTGTCAGACTCTTAGAGAGTCCTCTGGCAGCATCGGTAACAGTCAGGGTGATGTCGCCAGCCGACTTTGCGGCACATACAATGACGACGAGCTGACCGCTGAAGAGCTTCATCTGCGGCTCGGTGAACGGCTCAAGGCTCGTGGCATCACCATTACAAGCGGCCTGGAAGGTGCCGGCACCGGAGACGCTGAACGAGAGCTGGTCGGTAGCCGTGGGGCAGAAGGTACCGCCAGCATCGGCCAGTGAGACGGTAACGAAGGCCATGTCGTCGCCGTCGGCCTTGAGCTGCATGCGGTCGGCCTGCATGACGATTTGCGCGGGCTCTCCGGCTGTCACCTGACGCGAGCGGGCTGCCTCGCGGCCTTCAGCGTCGTAGGCTACGACCTCGATGGTGCCGGGCTCGTAGTGCACGTCGTTCCAGCGCAGACGATAACGGTCCAGTCGCCCCATGTCCTGGGTAGAGGGTTCCGTAGAGGTAGGCTGTGCGCTGCCGGGTTGTTTCTTTCTGCGCCCCTGACTCTTACCGTTGACGAAGAGCTCTGCTTCAGGATAGTCGGTATAGACATAGACGGGTGTCACCTCTCCTTCGCGTCCGGGCCACGTCCAGTGGGGCAGCATGTGGAGGGTGTGCTCGCGGGTGTTCCACCGACTGCGATACAGGTAGTAGCGGTCCTTGGGCAGACCAGCCAGGTCGCAGATGCCGAAATAGCTGCTGCGGCTGGGCCAGTACTCGTCGTAGGGCGTAGGCTCGCCCAAGTAATCGTAACCCGTCCAGACAAACTCACCGATGACCCACGGCCGGTCGTCCTGCCACACCCAGTCGTCGTCGGGCAGGTTCGACCACGAGCACCACTCCACGTCGTAGCTGGAGCACTGTCCGTCGGCACGCGAAAGTGCCGTCGGGTCGTAGTTGGGCGAATACGAGGCAAACTGGGAATTGTCGGTCAGCACGACGGGGAACTTATAGATGCCACGCGAGCTGACGGTAGAGGCGGTCTCGCTGCCAAGCAGGAAGCCTTTAGGCAGCTGGCTCAGGTTACGTTCGTACTTATAGACGCGGTAGTTGAAGCCCGGCACGTCCATGACCTGGGCGAAGCCGCTCTTGAGTGCATCTTCGGCACGGTCCATGCCCTGCGTGACAGGGCGCGTGGGGTCCAAGCTGTGGCAGATGTCCTGCAGGTGGCGGGCTATCTCGCGGCCTTCGTCGCTCCATTGTTCGGGTATCTCGTTGCCAATGCTCCACATGACGATGCTGGGGTGGTTGCGGTTGCGAAGTACAAGGTTCTCGATGTCGCGGTCGGCCCACTCCTTGAAGAAACGGGCATAGCCGTTCTTGCACTTGGGGTAGAGCCACATGTCGAACGACTCGGCCATGACCATCATGCCCAAAGAGTCGCAGATGTCCATCTGCCACTGGCTCGGCATGTTGTGAGCCGTACGGATGGCGTCGGCCCCCATCGCCTTCATGGTTTCTATCTGGCGAATGAGTGCTGCCTTGTTGATGGCAGCCCCCAAGGGGCCTAAGTCGTGGTGCAGGCAGACGCCTTTCAGTTTGCGTGAGACGCCGTTCAGCTGGAAGCCACCCTCCTTCGACACGGTGACGGTGCGTATGCCGAAGCGTGTCACGGTCTCGTCCATACCTGGCAACGAGAGTCGGGCAGTATAGAGCGACGGCGTCTCGGGGGTCCACAGCTGCGGGCGTTCTATCTCGACGACATAGACCACGTCGCCCTGTGGCTGAACAGCCACCTGCTGCTGCTTGAGCACGCGGCCGTCGGGAGCGGCCAGCGTGAGCTGAAGCTGCTGGCCGGGCTGCGGATTGCTGACCTTGGCCGAGATGCATACGGTTGCTTTACCATTACTTATAGACAATGTACGCGCGAAGGTCTGCCACGTGTCGATATGAGTCTGTGACGTAGTAACAAGTTCTACCGGGCGATAGAGTCCACCGCCGGGATACCAGCGTGAACTCTCCTCTACGTTTTTCAAGTCAACCTCGATGGTGTTCTGGCCTGCCTGCAGAAAAGACGTGACGTCGAGCCGGAAGGCATTGTAGCCGTAAGCCCAATAGCCGGCCTTGCGCCCATTGACCTTCACGGTGGGTTCGCTCATGGCACCGTCGAAGACGAGTTCGGCGTGGGCCGGAAGGTTCTGTAGGGTAACGGTGGTACGATAGTGTCCCTCGCCTATCCAAGGCAGTGCTCCGCTACGTCCGCTCTTCTCGGTGGCTTCGGTCTCACCGTTCTGCTCGATGGCCACCATCTGCAGGTCCCACTTCTTATCGAAAGGCCCGCTGATGGCCCAGTCGTGGGGTATGGCGACCTGTTGCCAGGTCTGGGTGTCGCGTGAGAACTGCCACTGGCGCAGGTCGGTGGTATGACGTTGTGCCACGGCGGGAAGGGCAATGGCACAAAGCAGAAAAGCTGTTTTTAGTCTAAACATATTCATGAATACTTTTTTGGTTTTCGTTATTGTTTTCGTCATTCGAGAGGCAAAGGTACAAAAAAACGTTCAAAAAAACAAAGCCAAGGAAGAAAAACTTGAAATCCACTGCTACTACTACCTTCTTAGGGCACGGAAATGTTCGTGCTGTGCGGTTGGATAAACTGTATGGTAATCATTATCCTGCATTCTGGCAAACATCACAAAAAAAAGCCTCCGCAACCCAGAGGCTGCGGAGACTTCCCTTTAATCAATTTGCTATGAAAAAATAATGAGTTATTATTTAGCAACGTCGTTGAAAGTAGCAACGCGGTTGAACTCAATCTCCTCGAAGAGCTGATCCGTAGGACCGCAACCAATGGCAGTCAGACGGTTAGCAGCAATCTTGTACTTCTTGGTGAGAGCCTTCATAACGGCATTTGCACGAGCCTCAGAAAGCTTCTGGTTCAGCTCGAGGGGTCCCTCGGGAGAAGCATAACCCTTAATCTCAACCTTTGCATCGGGATGATTCTTCATGTAAGAAGCAATCAGCTCAATGGGAGCATACTGAGCAGCATCGATGGTGCTCTTACCCTTGCGGAAGAGAACGGTGGGCTGCAGGTTGGTAGCAGTAGCGGGCTTTACATAGACGGGCTCAACGGGACGGTTGTTGCAAGCGTCGAGAGCAGCCTGCAGGTCGCGGATCTGACCATCCTTGGCAGAGATGACGGCATCCTTATCGTTGAGGTTAGCGCGCAACTCGTTAATCTTGCTGTTCAGACCGTCGATTTCAGCCTGGTCGCGGAGCTCAGCAATCTTGAAGTTGTGAGTACCGTTGCTGTTACCGAACTTATAGTTGACACCAACGAGGGCACCAACAACAGCAGAGTTGCTATTGAACTCAGTGTGAATCTGCTTGTCGAGAGCGTAGTTCAGGTAGGGCTCTACATAGAGCTGCCAAGCCTTAGCGGCACCCAAGTTGAACACCAGGTCAAGAGCCAACTTGGAAGTCAGAGCGTTCTTGCCATCGTGAGTACCGATACCATAGCCACTCTTGAAACCAAAAGCGTGAGCCCAGCCCATACCGGCCAGAGCATAAACCTCAAAAGTACGGGGCTCGCCGGGATAGCCACCCAGCCAGTTGCTCAGATTAACAGTACCCAGAGCGTTCAGGTTGAAGCCCTTAATGCCACCAGTGGTAGTCTTCAGGGGTTTGTCGCTAAAGAACAGCTCACCCTCAACAGCGTAACCGAGGGCGGGAGTTACCCAACGTCCAACACGGATACCAGCCAGGGGATTGAGGTTCTTCAGTACGCGGTAGTTCTTGAGCGGAGCCTGAACACCGGCATTGATACCAATGTACCAGTTGTCAAAATTCTTGCTCTCTTCAACTGTCTGAGCAGTCATCGTCTGTGCTGAGAAAGCAGCAACAGCGAGCATCAAAAATAACTTTTTCATGTTTAATAATTTTGTTTGTAAATATAGATAACTTTAATTCTCTAATAATGTTTAGTCCTTTTAAATCGAGTGCAAAATAAATAAAAAAAAACATAAGTACCAAGAAAAAACGTCAAAAAATGCATTTTACAGCCTAATTTTTGACGTTTTCGGGCTTTTCTGCCTGAAAGCAAACATTTCTGTCTGCTTTTTCCTGCTTACTATTCCATCTCGGGTACGTCGTCGGCCGAGGCTTTCTTGGTGCTTTTACGGATGGAGCGCTTGCGGGTCTTCTTCTCCTCTACCCCCTGCTTGTCGAGCTTCACGCCGGCCAGTTCGGGGTCAATCATGATGCGGCCGCAGTACTCACAGACGATGATCTTCTTGTGCATCTTGATGTCCAACTGCCGCTGGGGCGGAATCTTGTTGAAGCAGCCGCCGCAGGCATCGCGCTGCACATAGACAATGCCCAAGCCGTTGCGGGCGTTCTTGCGAATGCGCTTGAACGAAGCCAGCAGGCGCGGCTCTATCTTAGCCTCATAGTCCTTTACCTTTGACTTAAGCTTATCCTCTTCGGCACGCGTCTCGTCCATGATTTCGTCAAGCTCGTTTTTCTTTACCTCCAGGTCGTTCTTGCGCTCCTCCATGGTCTCCTGGTTCGTGCGCAGCTCTTCCTGCTTTTCAGCTATACGATTCTGGGCTTCCTTAATTTTCTTGTTGCAGAGCTCAATCTCCAGTGTCTGGAACTCTATTTCTTTCGACAGCGTGTCATACTCGCGGTTGTTCTTCACGTCGTTCAGCTGTTTCTGGTAACGTTCTACACTGGCCTGAGCATCGACTATCTCGCCCTTCTTCTGGGCGACGGCCTTCTGGAATTCGTCAATGTCACGCTGTATCTTCTCAATACGCGTGGTGAGACCTTCGATTTCGTCTTCAAGGTCTTGCACTTCAAGAGGCAGTTCACCTCTCAGTGCACGCTTCTCGTCAATGGCCGAGAGCGCGGTCTGCATCTGGTAGAGGGTTTTCAGGCGCTCCTCTACTGACAGGTCATTAGGATCTTTCTTTGCCATAATCAGGGCCCCCCTCTTATCCCCCCAATGGGGGAGGCCTTTACCGGGGGCATCGGGCCTTAGTTTAATAATATTTTATCGGGTTCGTATTCGTCTCGGCTATCAACGTGCGCACGCCGGGACACTCCTTATTAATAATATCACGAAACAGCTCGCTGGTGAACTGCTCGCTCTGATAGTGTCCGATGACGCATATCTGAAGCTTTTGTTCGTAGCCGAAGAAGACGTGGTAGTGCATTTCGCCCGTGATGAAGGCGTCGGCCCCTTTGGCTACTGCCTCGGGCAGCATGAAGTCGCCAGCCCCGCCGCAAATGGCCACCTTCCTGACGGGCCGCTCCAACAGCTCATTACACATGGCACAAGCAACGCCAAAACGCTCTTTCACCATCTGCACAAAGTCACAGGCAGCCAGAGGCTCAGGCAGCTCGGCCACGACCATGGGAATCTTCCCGGCTCCTTCCTCCTTCCTCCTTACTTCTTCCTCCAGACAAGGCACCGCTCCCAGTTTCTCGGCTATCTTGAAGTTTACGCCGTCCCAGGCATTGTCCATGTTGGTATGCATCGACACTACGCAGATGTCGTTCTTGATGGCCTTGATGACCGTACGCTGTACGTAGTCGGCATCGCTTATCTGCTTCAGCCCACGAAACAGCAACGGGTGGTGGCTCACGATGAGGTTACACCCCTTACGGATGGCTTCGTCAACAATCTGCTCGTTGACGTCTAAACACAATAATGCCCCTGAAACCTCCGTCTCTGTCAGTCCCAGCTGCAGGCCAGCATTATCCCAGCTTTCCTGCAAGGGCAGAGGCGCGAATCGTTCAAGGGCGTTCAGCACTTCTTTTATTTTCACGGCTGCAAAGTTACGAAAAACTCGTCAAACGGCCAAAAGATTTTTGACTTTTCTTTTGCAGATGTGGAAAGAATGTCGTAACTTTGCAGCTATTATCACAAAAAAGACTAAAGAAATGAAAAAACATCTATTATGCATGGTACTGCTATTAGCGGGCCTGATGACCACATCGGCACAAATCATCAAGCACGAAGACCTGGAAAAATACGCCAAGCAGCACTATGGCGACAACTGGCTTACCGCAGCGGACAACCTGGGTAAGATGATTACGTTGGACAAGAACGAGTCGCTGTCGTTCCAAGAAGTGATACAGGCTCCGGGAAAGACCCGTCTGCAGCTTTACGTGCTGCTAAACTACTGGGCGACGGCAACCTTCAAGGACAAGCAGGCCATAACGCTGAACGACAAGGAGAGCGGGACAATCATCATTTCTTCCACCATTCCTGCCATTGCCGACCACACGGGAACGCTGAACCGCTACGTCGTCAACATTACCCCCATTATTCGCATCGACATCAAGGACGAGCGCATCCGTGTCAGCTACACCGTGCAGAACTATGACGTTCTGAAGGCAGAAGACGCTGGCTGGTTAGGCGGATTCTTCGACGACAGCAAACACGACCGCAAGAATCAGAACATCTACAGCGACGGCAAGCGCTTAGGAGACGACAAGACCGACCGCCGCCTCTATGACGAGCAATGGGAAATAGCCAAGCACTACCCCTTTGTAGCAAAAGACAACAAGAAGCGTACCTGCTCAAAGGCACTCGTCATGACTTATGCCTACTCGAACGTGGTACTCGACAAAATCAACGAGGCCGTCAAGAACGGCATGATAGGCAACGAGAATGACGACTGGTAAATGACTGAACAATATGAACATAAAACCATAAACCCATGAAAAAATTATTCATCATCATGACTGTCGCCCTGAGCCTCACGGCCTGTGGCAACAAGACAACAAACAGCAGAAGCGAGAACGACAGCGTTCAGACCGAAACCCTCAACCCTCAACCCTCAACGCTCAACACTCCGCAACCCATGTTCCTCTATTGTCTTTCAGCCGAAAGCATGCAGGTGGTCTATTGGACCGAGTACGAGAAGCCCGACAAGAAATTCTTCGACGACAACGACATGAGCGAATACTACGAACCGTCGCTTGAGGCGTGGACGCTGCAGGACATGGCCCGCAGCCACGCCGAGGAATATACCAAGGTGCTGACCGCCGACGGCAAGTGGGTGGATATTAAGTACGTAGGGGAACAACTGAAGGACCCCGACGGCAAGAAGATTTTCTTCGGCGAACTGCACAGCCGCCCCGCCATTCCGTCGGCAGGACTGAAGTACGCACTGGCCAACGCTGACGACCCCATGGCCAAGAAGGCAGAATGGCAGGGCATGAACCTCATCGTGACCGACAGCTATCTCGAGACCCACAAGCTGCTCAGCATGAAGCAGCTGCCCTACCGCGAGAAGCCCAAGGCCTTTCCGCAAAGCGTGCTGCAGCAGTTAGAGAAACAGTACGGCATGAAGACGCAGCGCTCCGTGCAAGGCTACACGCTGGGCGACCGCTACACCTACGGCATCGTACAGTTTAAGCCCAAGAATAATAAGGTCATAGCCCTTGAGGTGCTGACCGACGGCGACAAGACATACGCTCTGCCCAAGGAAGGCCAGTACGACCCCGAAGACAATAATTCCACATGGAATGTTGACGACGGCGGAGAGTACCCCGTCTGCTGCCTTCTGGGAGCCTTCGACGGCCCTGAGGGCGTGGAGCTGTACTACCTGCACCCCGCCCCGGAGAGTTCTACCGTGGGCCGATTCATCCTGAAAGACGGAAAAATGGTTGAGCAGGAGTATTCCGGCTACCATAACATGATAGACGAGCAGACACCCCTGTGGAAGAAAGACCTGGCCCTGATGCGCGAACTCTACCTGCAGGACGACCGCGACCTGAACAAGCACTACACGCTGACCAAGTACATGCCCATAGACATTGACAACGACGGCTACGACGAGTTCTGGCTGCGGGCCGGCGACGACAAGCACGGAGCCCTCTTTACCTGCCGTGACGGCAAGGTGGAGCTCATCGGCGTGGAGACGGAGAAGCGCCACGTGACGTTCATGCAGAGCCGCAACGGCAAGGGCTACGTGCAGATAGCCGGGTCGGCCGGCGGACCTTCCATCTACACCCAGGTCGTGGCCATACAGAAGAGCAAGGTGGCGGAACGCTTCAACATGCTGGAGGTAGAGGGTGAAATAACCGAGGCCTCGCTCAACGGACGTACCATCAACAAGTCTGAGGCGGCCAACTATCTGGACAAGACGCCCGACAAGCGCAACCCCTACATTTATTTCATCGATATCAGGGAAGAATAGAAAACAACTGGTCGAAGGTACTTTCGCTCGATAATAAAAAGAAAAACAAGTTTTCCTTTTGTATTTTGCTCGCTTAATCGTACCTTTGACCTACTGGTCGAAGGTACTTCCGCTCGAAAATAAAAAGAAAAACAAGTTTTCCTTTTGTATTTTGCTCGCTTAATCGTACCTTTGCAGCCGAAATAAAAAAGACAGAAAGAATATGGCAGAAATGAGTAACAGGTACATCTCCGTGCAGTACAAGCTGTACACGGTAGATGAGAAAGGAGAACACCTCGTAGAACAAACCACCCCCGACCGTCCGTTTGACTTCATCAGCGGCTTCGGCTTCACGCTCGAAGGCTTCGAGCGCAACATCAAGGACCTGGAGAAAGGAAAAACCTTTACCTTCCAGCTCTCCAAGGACGAGGCCTACGGCGACTACGAAGAGGCACGCGTGCTGAACTTGGAGCGCGACATCTTCACCATCAACGGACACTTCGACCACGAGCACATCTTCAAGGGAGCCGTCGTACCCCTGCAGAACGAAGACGGCAACCACTTCTACGGCCGCGTGCTGGAGGTTGGCGAAGAGAAGGTCAAGATGGACCTGAACCACCCCCTGGCCGGCGAGACGTTGCTCTTCAGCGGACTTGTTACTGAGAACCGTGAAGCTACGAAAGAGGAGATTCAGCACCTCATCAACCACCTGAACGGCGAGGGTTGCGGCTGTGGCTGCGACGACTGCGAAGGCGGCTGCGAGGGCGGCTGCAACCACGAGCATCACCATCACCACGGCGACGGCTGTGGCTGCGGACACTGCCATGCGTAACACCTTCGGCAACATCTTCACGCTGACCACGTTCGGCGAGAGCCACGGAGCCGCCATTGGCGGTGTCGTTGACGGCATGCCTGCCGGCATCACCATCGACATGAACTTCATTCAGCAGGAGCTGAACCGCAGGCGCCCGGGTCAGAGCAGCATCACCACCAGCCGCAAGGAGGCTGACCAGGTAGAGCTGCTCAGCGGCATTTTCGAGGGCCGCACCACGGGTACGCCCATAGGCTTCATTGTACGCAACGAAAACCAGCACTCGCACGACTACGAAAACCTGCGCAGCCTGTTCCGGCCGTCGCATGCCGACTATACCTATTTTTATAAATACGGATGGCGCGACCACCGAGGCGGAGGACGCTCCTCGGCCCGCATCACCATCAGCCGCTGCGTGGCCGGAGCCCTGGCCAAGCTGGCCCTGCGCCAGTCGGGCATCAGCGTGCAGGCCTACACCTCACAGGTAGGCCCCATAGCCTTGGAGCACGACTACACACACTACGACCTCTCGCTCACGGAGCAAAACGCCGTACGCTGTCCCGACCAGGAAAAGGCCAAGGCCATGGAGCAGCTCATCAGCGAGGTGAAGGCCGAGGGCGACACCATTGGCGGCATCATCAGCTGCGTCGTAAAGGGCTGCCCGCCAGGGCTCGGCGAGCCGGAATTCAGCAAGCTCCATGCCGACTTAGGGTCTGCCATGCTCAGCATCAATGCTGTCAAGGGCTTTGAGTACGGGGCCGGCTTCAGCGGTGTAAGCCAGCGGGGCAGCGAGCAGAACGACATTTTTGGGGTTCACCCCTCAACACGCCCAACACCCACCACCAAGACCAACAACAGCGGAGGCATACAGGGAGGCATCTCCAACGGACAGGACATCTACTTCCGCGTGGCCTTCAAGCCTGTGGCCACCCTGCTACGTGAACAGCAAACCATTGACATCGACGGCAACGCCACGACCTTCAAGGCACAAGGCCGCCACGACCCCTGCGTCCTGCCGCGTGCCGTTCCTGTGGTAGAAGCCATGGCCGCCATGGTCATTCTAGACCATCTGCTGCTCAGCAAAACCGTCAGGATATAGTATTTTGACGGGGTAAGAGGTGCGAGAGCACACAAGTCTGACAAAAAAAAGGCAAAAACCGACGCAAACCTTCTAAACCGTTCTTATACAAAGGTTTATGGCGCGTCGGTTTGCTTTTTTTAAAGAGTCAAACTGACGCGCCTCTTCCAGTTTGCTTTCCCCCTAAAGAAGTACCGCTTCTCCTGTAGAGAAGTACCGCTTCTCCTGCAGAGAAGTACCGTTTCTCCTGTAGAGAAGTACCGCTTCTCCTGTAGAGAAGTACCGCTTCTCCTGCAGAGAAGTACCGCTTCTCCTGCAGAGAAGTACCGTTAAAGCGTGGGCTCCGCTGTCCATTCTATTACCGGTTCTGCAAGATTGTAACCAACACACAAAATCTCGTAGAACCGAAATACTGCGTTTATCCAGAAGAACGCAGTGTTCTGATCGCGTCAGTTTGACTCTTCAAAAAAAGCAAACCGACGCGGAATAACTCACTGACCTTAAGAAGAATACAAAGTTTGCGTCAGTTTTTCCTATTTTTCAACAATTTCTTATAGAAAAAGAATTGGACGGTGTCTGAATTCGAAAAGTCCGTTCAAAGTTACGGCAGACGGGAGTCAGACGCGGAATTGTAGCTTGGCACCATATCACTCCATGCATAGGCCCATCAACGCAGAAAGAAAGCGCTTTCGGGCTGGGAAGGCTACTTTTTCGGACAATAAAATGGCAGAATGAATGAAAAACGAAAAAAAATTCGCTGGAAGTCTTGCAGGATTCAAATATTGTTTGTAACTTTGCCCCTGCAATTCGGGGTTTGTGAAAATCCTAATATGCTTTAGTTAAGTCTAGTTTAGTTTTTGTGTTGGTTGAGGGCGGCTGTTTAGCCGCTCTCAAATTTTTTTACAAAAACTACTTGTCCAGACGGTCGTAAAGAAACATGGAAAGCAACAAAGCAGCCACGGCACAACAGACAACGGACAGCAGACAGCACCCCACCCCCAACACCACGCGCAGCGAAAACCCGCCAAGCAAGAAGATGAAGCCGCAAGGCAGCACGACGAACAGCACAACAAAGAACCAGCGCCACAGCGACTGAACCAGCGTACGGCTGATGACGTGGCGGTAGTAAGGCTGCAGGGCCTCGAACTGCTTGGCTCCATTGCCCACCAGAAACTCGCGCAGACCAGCCTGGGTATGACGGGCGTGGTAGTGAATGAGCAGTCCCGTACGGCACACGACAAACGTCTCCTCGGCCAAGAGCAGGCAACAGACGCAGGCAACGCAGTGCCCAGCGGTACCCCCGCCGGGTAACCACACCCAGCGCAGCAAGAGATAATCTGCGATGCCCGTCAGGGCAACGGCCAACACTCCACTGATAAAGAGCGGCAACATAAGCCGACGATTCAAAGCTGACACCTTCATGATTCTTTCTTTTTTCCTAAAGCTCAATGATGTTTGGGGTTAAACTTCTGACTGACTGCTCGCTGCTTACAACGACAACGGAGGCACCCGCCGAGAGGGCCTGACGAAGAAAGACCTCGGCCTCGTACTGCTGGCCCAGGCTGAGGGCGCAATGGGGCTCATCGACCAGGAGCAGGCGGCGCTGCTGGCTGACCACCAACTGCAGGAGCACAAGGTACTGCTCCTGACGCGAGAGCTGACCCCACAGGCGCTCTTCGCCCGGCAGCGACGGCAGCAACTGCTGACGCCCCGCCGACAGCCCCTGCAGGAGGCGGCGCGCGTCGGCCACGCGATCCTGACCGGGAATGAGCTCAAGTCGGCTGGGCACGTAGCCCATGAAGTGGCGAAAGTAAGCGGCAGAAAGTGGAGTGAGCAGCTCGCCGTCGAAACTGATGTGGCCACCACTGAAGGGCACCAACCCCATAACGGTACGCAGAAGGGTGGTCTTTCCTGAGCCCGGGGCTCCGGAGATACACACCAGCTGGCCGTCTCGCGCGGTTAACGACACAGGCTGCTGGTGCTGCTGTATGAGGACGTCGTGCAGTTCTAGCATGTCGATTGACAGAGAGGGGGAGGCAGAAGTCAGAGCTCCTGCTCCCTGACGATGCCCAGCTTGCCCCACACCTTGTCAGCCTTATAGAGCGGCAGACAGCCTTTGGGAACCCAGAAGGTGCAGGCGTTGCAGTCCTTGAACGTGCTCTTGGAGATGGAGGGCGGTGCGGGGGCATTGACCTTCATGTCGCGCAGCGAGGGACAGCCGGCAAAAGCTGATCCACCTATCTTCTTCAGGGCGACGGACAGCTCGACCGAAGCCAGCATCGTACACTCGTAGAAGGCATCGCTGCCGATGGTTGTTACGGCTGTGGGGATGACCACCCTGGCCAGGGAGACACACTTCTCGAAGGCATCGTCGCCAATTTCTGCCAGTGCTACGGGCAGCGTAATGTCGTTGAGCATGGCACATCCCTGGAAGGCCTTGGTGCCTATCTTGGTTAAAGAGGCGGGCAGGTTGACGGTGCGCAGGTTCTTGCAGTTTAAGAACATGTCGGATTCAAGCTCGGTAATCATGCCGAGAATGGAGACATTATCGAGCGACGTGCAGTCCTGGAAGGCGCTGCCGCCTAACTTCCTTACGGCATTGGGGATGACGATGGCGGTCAGTGCGGAGCAATTCTCGAAAGCATGGCTGCCTATCTTCTCTACCGTTAAGGGCAACTCGACGGCCGAGAGCGACTTGCAGCCCCTGAAGGCATTGCTGCTTATCTCGCGCAAGCCCGACGGCAGCAGAACCCTGTTCAGCGAAGAACAGCCACTGAAGGCCTCGCTGCTGATTTCCTTGCAGCTACCCTGCAGCTCGGCTGTGGTCAGCGAGGTGCAGTCCTTGAAGGCGTCGCTGCCCAGCTTGGAGATGGCAGCCAAGCTGACGGCCTGCAGGCTCTTGCAGCCCTGGAAGGCGTTGTTCGCAATGGTCGAAACATTATTCAAGGCTATTTCCGTCAGTGCCGAGCAGCCCTCGAAGGCACCGTTGCCAATCTCCTGAACAGTAGCGGGCAGGTTCAGCGCGGCCATGCTCTTACAGCCGGAGAAGGCATCGCTGCCGATGGTCTTCAGCGAAGCGGGCAGTACGACATTCTGCAGGTTGCTGCAGCCCTTGAAGGTTGATTTCTCAATCTCCTTCAGGTCAGCAAGAATGTTGACGGTGGTGAGCACCTTACAGTCGTTGAACGCCTGGCCGCCCATCTTCTTGACCGAAGCCGGTATCTCGACAAGCTGCAGGGCGTCGCAGTCTTCGAAGGCCTCGTCGCCAATGCTGGTCAGGCCTGCAGGCAGGCTGATGGCTGCCAAGCTTGAGCAGTCTTGGAAGGCAGCATCCTCGATGGTCGTCAACGTGGCGGGGACAGAGATGTCTCTCAGGTTGCTGCACCCCTTAAAGCTGTTCTTGCTGATGACTTTCAACCCAGAGGGCAGCTTGACTGTGAGCAGGCCCTTCGCGTCGGTAAAGCAGCCTGCGGGCAGCTCGTCAGCCTTCAGCTTCATGCCCTCCTTGCCTTCCAGAATGACGGCGCCTGAAAGGTCGAGTGTGGTGGTCAGGTATTCACCCTTCTGCTCCTTTGCCTTCGAACGGTTGACAATCTGCTGCAAGAGTTTGATGTCGTTTCCGTTCATCGGACCGCTGACGGTCAGCGACACGATGCTGAGTTTTTCGCCTTCTGTAATCTGATTTTTCAAGTCGCCAGCCTCGTTAAGTGTAACGTTCTTGGTTACCTGGGCTGCTGCCAGCATGGGCAACAGGGCCAACATGGTCATAAAAATCTTTCTCATAGCTTCTGTTGTTTTAGACAATGTATTTATTGTGCAAAGATAGTGCAAAAGGAGTAAAGCGCAAAATAAATTAAGTTATTTTTTATTATCGGTAAGTCTCAGATATTCTTAATGGCATCCTTGATTTGAGCAACGTTACTGCGTGAAACGGGAATGCAGTCGTGGCTGTGCTTGACGATGAGCTGCATGTTGCCAGACTTGACGGCGACTTGCTCCACTTGGGCAAGGTTGACGAGGAAGGCGCGGTGGCAACGTACTATCATCGGGTAATCGTGAAGTTCGCTTTCCATCTGTTTTGACGTGGCACGAAGCATGTCGGTGCGCACTTCACCGTCGTGCAAGTGGCACACCTTCACATAGTTGCCTATGGTCTCGATAAAGAGCAGGTCGGTTATGTTCAGCGTCACGTTCTCGCTTGTCGTTCCTGTGAGGGTAACGCCCTTGGGGGTGACGATCTTCAGCTTCTCGTTCAGCTGGCGTATCTCGTCCAACTCCAAGGCCAGGTAACGACTGCGGAACTTGTAGCGCCAATAGAGACCGATGGCAAAAGAGATGAAGGCGAAGACGAGGAGTGTCTCAAGGAAGTTGCCCCACGAAAGCTGATTGGCCGGCACACGGTCGCTGAGAAGGAAATGGCGGTAGAGACAAATCATCAGTGACACGAGCGGGGTGTTGATCAGCTGGAACCACAGGTTACGCCGGATAATGTATGTAGCCCCGCGCTCCAACGACCGTGGAATCCTGACGATGAACCGCAAGATGGCTTCTGTCAGCAGGCAGACACCCATGCCCAATATCCAAATAACGAGCAAGTGGACGTAACCCTCCCACTGCCACGCTTCAAGGCCGAAGGGTTTGAAGACGGCAAGTGCCAGCACGGCAAATGCCACGCTGATGGCGCGTACGCGATATGTTTCTTTCCAGACCTTATCCATTTCGGGGTGCAAAGATAATGAAAATAAATGTATTTTCCCACCATTCGTCACAGAATTATGCAGAATATCCCAGAAACTTGTCTGTTCAGTAACCTCTTCTTAACTTTGCGGCCAGA
>ODAJ012186239.1_pt1 | contig 16778 bp, 9 predicted proteins | sample 1539241 | NCBI WGS metagenome assembly ODAJ01 (sample SAMN02144231, study PRJEB22623) | gut metagenome | biome: sheep rumen | host: Ovis aries | place: New Zealand
GATGAGCGCGCCGCCCTCGTCAAGGATGTGTTTGAGGGTGGGGAGAGCACCGCGGATGCGGGTGTCGTCTGTGATTTTTCCGTTCTCGTCGAGTGGCACATTGAAGTCCACACGTACGATCGCCTTCTTGCCGGCGAATTTGTAATCTTTAATCGTCATAATGTATTGTATTTTTAGTTTGTTAGTTATTTCCAGTCAATAGAGTTCAGTTTGCCGCGGTACACATCGCTGTGCGTGACTTTCGAGTCCTGTCCGCCGAAGAGGTATACGTAACTGCCGCGGCGTATGGCGTTCTGTTTCTGCCGCGCCTGGTATGTATCCGGGAGCTTGTTTTTCGTAGTGTCAGCGAGCGTCCAGCTCATTCCTTCGTTATTCGAGAAATAGATATATTGCCCGAGATAGCTCATTTTGCCATCCACGCCTCCGAAGAGTAGCAGTTTGTCGTCATACCATACTACGGAAATTCCGGTTGCACTGGTCGCGAAGGGTCGTCCGATGGAGAACTCCTCGAGGCGGAAGGAACCTTTACCTCCTTCCATGTACTTCGTGTATTCCAGATTCCAGCGCGTGTTAAGGCTTCTGCCGTTTTTGGCAAAGCCGCCGATTATCATGGCTCTGTCCCGTCCTGAGGCACTGTTAAACGCCACAGCTCCGAAATCGCTTACAGGGAACTCTCCGTCCGGCACTATTCCGGTCATGTGGAGCGAATCCCCTCTATACCATGCCAACTCGTATAGATATTCATCCGGTTCTGTGAGTACCCATACGAGATCCTCCCAGTACAGAAGCATCGTTACGACCTTCCCGGAGACGCTATGCGCAGTCCAATGAACGGCATCGGCAGATGTGTAAACGGTGTTGCCTACGCCGTAGTAGAAGGTGTTCTTGTCGCATATAATCTGTCGTACACGGGTGCCTATCGGCAGTCCTTCAGGTTCGCCGATGTCGGTCCATGCTATGCCGTCAGGCGAACGGTACACATTGAGTTCGAAGCCATTGGAGGTGAACATGTAGAAATGATCTTTCCAATCCACTACTTTCTGCTCGCTGTCATCGGAGGGATAAATACCATCGTTGAGTTTCTCCCATGTATAGAGGTCGGGGTCAGCCTGGTGTACTGTCGCCCGTATCTCATAAACCTTGATGTTTTTCTTATCGGCGGAGCGGATTGCGAAATAAATAGGCGACTTGGTGAAATCAACGGTGTCGTTCCCCGTGAAACTGACAACGGTGTCGGGGAAGATGAGCGCCGAGGCACTCGGAGTGGCTGCAAAGGAGAAATAGGGTCTTACCTTATTCAGTTTCGTGCCGTAGAGCATGGAGTCCTTGTTGTACACGAGTCCGGTGTCGATCCGCTCCTCGATCGTAAAGACCGCTTTCTTCAAGCCCGGAAACGAATCGTTGGCAAGACCAAACGAAGTCAGTTTGGCTACCGAGGACTGGGTATTGGTAGAGGTGCTTTTATCGCAGCTCGCAAGGAGGATTGCCAAAAAACCAATTAATATGTATAAATATTTGCGCATTTCGTATTTTTTTTGTAATTTTGCAGTCGTTTTTGCAAATAATCGTTAAATCAACAATAATAAATCATCAATCTCTATATGTTATTTGAATCTCAAATACATGATTTCATGATGTGGTTGCCGTGGGTCCGTGTCCGCCGTGAGCAGTCCGCGCTCCGCGCCATCATGGAGCAGCGCCGCCGTGTGATGAGTCCTGAGGATGTGGCCGGTCAGTCGGAGCTCATCATGGCTCAGTTGGAACAGATGTCTGCTTTCAAAGAAGCCCGAACGGTGTTACTCTATTACCCGATTCATAATGAGGTGGATCTTCGTCCGCTGCTCACCAAGTATGCGGGTCAAAAAACATTTCTTTTACCTGTAACCCATCGCCGCTCGATGGAGGTTCGCCCTTACGACGGAGAGGACATGATGCGTAAAGGGCGTTTGGGTGTTCCGGAGCCTCAGACTCAAACGTATACCGGTTCCATTGATCTGATTATTGTTCCGGGTGTGGCGTTCGATCATCACCGGCATCGTATCGGCCGTGGCGGAGGTTATTACGACAGGTTCCTGTCCAAGCACGCGTTGGTGAAAAAGATAGGTGTCTGCTATACCTTCCAGCTCAAGCACGCGATCCCTCATTCATTCCATGACGTGAAGATGGACCGTGTGATCACTCCTCAGCAGGCCATTGGATAGAGGGTTGGCTCTCCCTTATGCGTAGTAACTCGCGGTCGGATTCGGCTGTGAGTTTTCTTTCGCCCTTGCGGTAGTAGTAGATGAGTCCGTACATCTGGCATTTCATCAGTTTTGCGTATGGCAGCAGGTCCTTGTAGTAGTCCTCGACGAGGTTCCAGATATTTAGTATGATCTCGTCCGCCTGTTTGCGCAGTTCGCCGAGGTCTCCGTGCACGCGCTCGGAGTTCTGCACGTGGAAGGTGTGCTGGCGTTGGTGTTCGCAGAAGATGTCGTAATGCACCTTTACTTTGTTTATCGCGGGGTTGTAGATTGGGAATCCGCCGTTCGCCATTCGTTTCTGCTCTCCCTCGATGATTTTCTTGCCCCAGTCGAGCAGGTACTCCTCGGTTGACAGGTCAGGTACCACATGTTGGTGCGGATCGAGGCCGTACAGCAGTTTCTGCTCTTTCTTGATCTCTCCACGGATAACGGCTAAGTTGAGTACCTGAATAAAATGGGACACATACATCCGTGCGTTTTGCACGATGTGCCGGTACTGTTTGTTGGCAGTAACAGTGGATTTGTAATTATCCTTAGACTGCATCACTACGTTTTCAAACGGAACCAAGAACCGTTGTGCTTCGCTTAGCACTTTGTATGGCAGCACCTGCTCGGTGTAGTCGGCGTTCTGTGCGCGCTGGATGGCATTCTGCAGGGCGTGCAAGCGGGCTAAATCCGTGTTGGGTAATCGTCTGTAAGGCATAAAATCAATTTAGGATTTATGATTTATGATTTATGATTTTCTCGTGGCGAGTTTCTCGGCGAGTTCGCGCAGACGCTCTGTAGCGTTGTTCTGCGGCAGTTTGTCGAGTTGCGCGAGGGCTTCGGCGGTGTGTTCCTCCATGACTGTCTCTCCGGCATCCCGTACTCCGAGTCGGTCGTAGATGGCTTTGACGGCGGCTATCTTCTCCTCGTTGCGGTCAGTAGCCATGAGCCATTGCAACAGTTCGGCTTTGCTCTCCGGGTCCGCCGTCTCCATGGCAGTGAGGAGGAGGAAGGTCTTCTTGTTGCAGGTGATGTCTCCGCCGATGGCTTTTCCGAAGGTCTCGGGGTCGCCGTAGAGGTCGAGTATGTCGTCCTGAATCTGGAATGCGAGACCTATATGCAGACCGAATTGATAGAGCGCTTCCTGTTGGGCAGGAGTAGCGCCGGCAATGTAACCGCCTATCTTCATGGCGTACGCCAGGAGAACGGAGGTCTTGAGTTCGATCATATGCATGTAGTCGTCGATGGAGACCTGCGACATATGCTCGAAGTCCATGTCGAGCTGCTGTCCCTCGCAGATACCGCTAGCCATCTCGTTGAACCACTTGAGGACTTGCGGCAGTTTGTCCGCCGGTACGCCGGAGAGCAGTTTGTATGCCTCGATGAGCATCTGGTCTCCGGAGAGGATAGCGGTGCTGTCGTTCCATTTGACATGTACGGTCGGCCGTCCGCGACGCACCTCTGCTCGGTCCATCACATCGTCGTGCAGGAGGGTGAAGTTATGGAATACCTCTAATGCCAGCGCGGCGGGGAGGGTGTTCTCTATCGCGTCGCCCGAGAGCAGACCGCCGTTCATGACACACTCCGCGGCAGTGAGCGCCAGCGTGGGACGCAGCCGCTTACCGCCCGATGCCAAGGTGTATGCGATCGGTTCGTAGAGACCTTTCGGCTCCTTGTCCCAGTTCAGCGACTCTATGGTTTTGTTGATATCAATCATAGGAATTTATTCTCAATAATGTCCGTGAGGACGTCCTTTATGTCGAGTCCGGCGGCGCGTACCTGCTGGGGGATGAAGGAGGTAGCGGTCATACCCGGGGTGGTGTTGACCTCCAGGAGGTTGATCTGTTCTCCGGTGATGATCCAGTCCACTCGGATGATACCGTTCGCTCCGATGATGTCATACAGACGCAGAGTCTCGGCTTGTATCTTATCGCGGATGGCGTCGGGGATGCGTGCCGGCGTGATCTCCTCCACCTGGCCTTTGTACTTGGCGTCGTAGTCGAAGAACTCGTTCTTGGTGACGACCTCGGTAATCGGGAACGCTACGGCTTTGTCGCGGGTCTTATAGACGCCGCAGGTGACCTCGGTCCCCTTCATGTATGCCTCGCAGATGACCTCGTCGCCCTCTTGGAAGGCACGCTCGATAGCGGGATAGATATCCTCGACGGTTTTGACCTTGGTGCAGCCGAAAGAGGAGCCGCCGACGTTCGATTTGATGAAACAGGGCAGCCCCAGAGTCTCTGCGATCTTTGGCGCGTTCGGCCATTTCTGTCCGGCGCGGAGGATCATACTATTGGCGATGTGGAAACCGAAATAGGAGAGGTAATGGTTGCAGGCATACTTATTGAAGGTCAGTGCTGCCGCCAGCACACCGCAACAGGAGTATGGCAAACCGATCATATCCAGATAGCCCTGCAGAATACCGTTCTCGCCGGGCGTGCCGTGGATGGTGATGTACGCGAAATCGAAGGTATGTTTCACGCCCCCGCGCGTAAAAGAGAAATCGTTTTTGTCAATCGGGCATCCGTCCTCCGTGTGCCAGTCCTTGCCCTTCAGCACTACAATGGTGATGTCATAGCGGTCCTTGTCCATGAACGAATATAGTCCGGCTGCGGAGCGCAGGGACACCTCGTGCTCGCTGCTGTCCCCCCCGGCTATGATGGCTATTTGTCTTTTCATTTTACAGTAAATTCACAATTTGGCTGCAAAGTTACTAAAAATATTTCATATATGCAAGCGCGCGCGCATTTTCCCAATAAAAAAAGAGTTTTTTGAAGTGCAAAATTTGGATAATTGAGAAAAAAGTATTATCTTTGCATCGTAATTCGATAAATTCCCAATCCGCCAATCTTGGCGGATGCGGCAAGTCCTTTTTCTTCCTTTGTCGTTCCGACGACGTCAGCTTATCGACCCATTAATCACCTACTAATCACCTACTAATCACCTACTCTGAGTCTTACAAAAGACCGGCAATGCGGGATTGCACGGAGCCATCGGCGAGATGGGTGGTGACGGAGTCACCGGGTTGGAGGTCGGCGACGGAGCGGACGGGTTTGCCGTTCTTCGTAAGGAGACTGTATCCCATCCGGTAGATACGTTCGGGGTTGCAGGCAGCGAGGCGTTGCTCGAGGAGTTCGATGCGATGCCTGCGAATGAGGAGCTGTCTTTCGGCTGTACGCGCCAGACGCAGTGTGAGTGTCTGAATACGTTCGGCTTGTTCGTCCATCCGGTGAATGAGCCATTCGGCGACGGCAGTCGGTGTCTTGAGGGCTTCGTGGGCGACGAGGTCGAGCACTGAGATGTCGCGCGTGTGCCCGATACCCGTGAGGATAGGCAGCTCGTATTGGGCGCAGACGGCACAGAGGGTGTAGTCGTCGAAACAGGAGAGGTCGGTGGTGGCACCTCCGCCCCTTATTATTACGACACAGTCGTAATGACCGCTTGCGCTGTAAGACCGCTTTGTTGTAGGATCGCTTGTGCTGTAGGATCGTCCTTCGGACTGTAAGATTTCCTCGAGGGCGGCGAGGATGGAGGGGGCGGCGGAGTCGCCCTGCATGGTAGCGCCGAAGAGGGTCGTCTCAAAACGGTATGGCGAGTTGTCGAGCTGGTGCTTGAAGTCCTCGTAGCCTGCGGCGGAAGGGGATGAGATGACGGCAATGCGTCGGATGAGGGTGGGCAGCGGCAGTAACTGCTGGGCGTCGAGCAGTCCGTCCGCTTTCAGTTGGGCTATCGTCTGTTGGCGTTTCCGCGCGATGTCTCCGAGCGTGTAAGAAGGGTCAATCCCCACGATAGAGAGGGAGAGCCCATAGACAGGATGGTACTGTATCTCCACCTCCACGAGAACGGTCATACCGGGTTGGAGGGTTTGCCCCGTCTCCGACTCAAAATAGGCGGTGAGCATCTCTTGCGTTCCTGACCAGCAGGTAGCCCGCATCTTGGCGGAAGTCCCCCGTCCCCCTGAAGAAGCCCCCCAACCCCCTGAAGGGGGAGTGTCCACGAGCTCGAGATATAAGTGTCCGCCGCGTTGAGCGAGCGAAGAGATCTCCGCTTTGACCCAATAGGTCCCTGCCAGATTATCCTCCAGCGTTTCGCCGATAAGACGGCACAGTTCGGTGAGAGTTAGTGACGCCATGGATTGCAGAGAATACAGTGTTCGTTCGCGGGGAGTCCAAACAGGACGGTCAGGCGGATACCGGCGTAGAGGTTACGGAGCCAGAACGATTTGGCGTCCTCGGTAGAGAAGATATGATCCATCCGGTATGTGGAGAAATCGTAGATACTCTCCGTCGGTGTGCCGTATAATACGCCGTTGGTGGAAGGCATGATATTGAGGATGCCGAAATCGGCAAAGGCGGCGAAGCGGAAGCGGATGTCGGTGTTGCTGAACGCCGTCTTGCGGTAGTTATGCGGACCATGATAGGTGGTATATTCGTATCCTATCTCTCCATGCGCCATGATATCCAACTTGAGGTTGAGTTTGTTGCCCGTCCGCTCAATCGGCACATCCTGACGGAAGCCGTGGTTGTCCATCTCATGCCAGATACCGAGGTATTTTTCGTATAAGCCCATGGTGGTGCCTGTCAGTTTCTGGCGCGTGTTGCCCCAGACGGCATAGTTGGCATGCAATCCTGCTAACCAGTATCCCACTCCGTAGGAGCCGACGATATAATGCCCCACATAGAGCGGGATTTGCGCATACAAGTGCCGGGCTTGGTCCACGCGGCCTGTGAAGTCATGGCGCAGCGTGAACGGCACATCGTTGATCCCCTGCCAGGTGTCGTGCATGTTATAATGATAGATGGTGGTATCCCGGACGGCGTTGGAGAGGTTCTGGTAGTTGATACCTACGCCTGTCTGCAGGAGGAAGCCGCTATACTGGTATTCGTAGAGCAGGTGGAATCCGGCAGCACCTCCTCCGGGTCGGAAAGCGGCATTCGGCATGTTGTTAACAAATCCGGAGAAACTGCCCTCCACCGAGAAACCGAAGAGGTGGTGTGTCCCGACATACTGCGATTTATGGAGCCCCCAGAAGATATCGGTATTGGAGGAGACGTCCTTGGTGGTGAACTCGCTGAGCTGCTCCAAGCGATATTCCCATCGCTCGGACGTCATAAACCGCCGCTGTGCCCTTATCCATTGCGGACAAAGGAAGCAGAGGATCAGAATGGTATATTGCAGCCTTCGCATTTTTCTTTCACAATCACTTTAATGGAACGATATGGTTCTTCCGGCGTGTCCGGCGACCAGAGCTGGAAGATATACAAGCCGGAGACCGAGGGCAGTTCGACCTCCGTCACATCGGCGCGGAAGACCCCTTCCTTCACGAGCCTTCCTTCGGAGCTCGTCACACGGTACATACCATCTTTCCGGGAGAGTATATTGGCGTATGGGTGGCCGGTTACGATACAGGTCGGAACGACGGAGAGATAGCCTTTCTTAGGCGCAAAATCGTCGCTGACAGGATCTCCTACAATCGTGATCGGGCAGGTCTGGAAATCCACGGTCTCTCCGGCACGGGTGAGTCGCACGTGATACCGGTCGCCCACAATCAGTCCGGTAGGTATATACAGGTATTCGTGGGTCTCTCCCACCAGCATTTCATCGCCGTGATACCACTGGTACCCATCCCATTGGTATCCACCGTTATAGCGGTCGTTATAAAGGGCAATGACGTCTCCGAAGCGCTGCTCGGTGATCCATGAGGGGTAAGAGAGAACGATAGTAGTGTCCGTGTCGCAGAGTTCGGGAGTGGTACAGATACCGTTATCCAGCACCAGGCGGATGGGGTAGTAGTCCGGTTTCGGGTACTTGGTCCTGTCTCCCTCAATGAGAGGCATCGGCAGCGTCAGAACAGACAGCTCCTCCTTTGTGGTGATCGGCATGTCCTCGATATCTTCGAAACCGTAACTATGTCCCACCTCATCGTAGTAAACCGAGTAGGCAACCGGATCGAAGTCTCCGGTGTAGGTGTAATACAGATCGTACGCCCGATCATCGGCGCAGATGGAATCCGCCCATGCCGTCGGCACGATAGGCTCAATCACCTCCAGGAAGAGATAGGTGAAATGACGGCATCCCCATTCGTTCAGCGTGGTATCCTTGTAGAATCCAGGCAGGGTGAGTTTCCTGCCATGGAAGTCATATTGCTCGGTCCGGCAGATGGTGTCGTAGATAGTCTCACTGGTCGTGTCGAGGACTGTGAGATAGAGGTGGAACACCGAGTCACAGCCGAAGCGGTCGGTTTGCAGACTGTCGGCTATCAGGAAGTCCCCCACCTCATGGTGGTCCAGATTATGCTCCCTCCAAGTCAGGTTCTCGTCGGCGCACTTGGTGATCCGCTCCTCGGAGTAATAGGTGGGCGCTACATATATCCGGAGCTCATAGACGGAGTCGCAGCCCGCTTTCGTCTTCAGGCTGTCATAGAAGACATGCCGTCCGGCTGCGAGGTTCTCAAAGACCTGATTGCGCCATGTCACCGAACCGTCATCGCAGATGGTGTCTGCGTCCAGATGGTGGTACTGTGGCAGGATATGCGCCTTGATACGGAAGACGGAGTCGCACCCGTGAACGGTAGTCAGCGAATCGGTAAAGACAGTGTCTATCGGCTGTTGGCATGTCGTCACGTCAAAGTAAGTGCGGATACCAATGTAGTGGTTTCCTTGAAGCAGTACACTATCCGCGCTGCAGAAAGTTTCCTCCCACTCCTGATAGTAGGTGGGGTGAACGGATACATAATACCGATAGGTAGAGTCGCAGCCCTCGTAGGTGGTGTACGTGAAATCAAGATAATCTTCTTTTTCAGGGATCGGGTCCCCCGGCTCCCACACTTTGCGTCCGTCCTCGGGGAAAATGAGCGTTTCGTTATCGCAAATGTGGCGGATACGTGTGTATAGGTACGCCGGTTTGATATGCAGGTGGAGCTGATAGATACTATCGCACCCGTCAGCCGTCTTGAGGATCTCCGTATAAGTGGTGTCTTTCAACTCTTTTGACGGGAAGGTTTTTCCGCGATACGTGATCCTGTCGGTCGAGCAGATAGTACTGTCCGTATAGAAGAAATAGGCAGGGTGAACGGTCAGCCGGAGCCGGCAGAGACTATCGCAACCATGGATGGTTCGCAGCATGGTGTCGCGGTAGATCATCACAGTATCTTTCCGGTACTTCAGATGCGGCACTTCCGCAGCCGGAGCCGCAGCTTCGTCCGCGTAGAGGAAAACGGTGTCTATCTGCGCCGAGTTCCAGACGGTGTGGTGATAGGTACCGTTGTGATCCTGCTGGTGCCAAACGAATGTCTCATTCGCGCAGGTGTTGTAGTAGGAGGTGGTGTCAAAGACAGGGTGCACCAGAACCTGCATGTAGAAGATACTGTCGCAGTCCTCGTAAGTGGAGTATCGCGCGGTGTCATAATGCATGCCTACCGAGAGCCCCGAATAGGTTCTTCCCTGCCATACCAATTGTTCGTTCTCACAGATGACATACGCGGAGTCAAAGCGGTAGATTGGTTTGACGCGGAGTTTCAGACCATACAGACTATCGCAGCCGTGGATGGTCGTATATGCCTCGTTGAAGGAGAAATCACCCGAATCGGCAATGTTGATGAACCCGTGCGAATGCCCTTCGTCATCGATCCACTCCCATTGGGTGTTGACAGTATCCTGGCAGACGGCGTAGGTCTGACGATAATCATAGACGGAGTCCACGTAGTACCGGAGTGTGATGATGGAGTCGCAGCCGCGGGCAGTAGGGATTGTATCCATGCGGGTCAGACTGTCCTTCAGGTAGCGTGCCGGGAGTGTACCTCCCATGCCGTTATGGAGGTTCTCATATTCGTATCCGGTGGCGTTCTGGCAAGTCCGTCGCTCAATGGTCACCCGCCGGACGGGGTTCACGATGAGGTGCAGATGGTGTACGGAGTCACAGTTGAAGAGTTTCGTCCCGCGGCGGATGGAGAAGTCATAGTTGTTCGCAGCAAGACTTGTTTTGATACTGTCAAAGTCCGTCTCGGTATAGGTCCGTCCGTAGTTGGCGTACTCGCTTCCGGTGAATAGCATTTTTTGCCAGTGCGCAGAATCGTTCTCGCAGAGAATGATGGTATCGTAAATATGGTAAGTAGGCGCCACATATACCTCAATGCCGTACGAACTATCGCAGCCGTGTATCGTTTGGTATCTTGTGCCGAGGAACCAAGTCGTGTCCCCCTTATCCAGCGTAATGGTAAGTTGCGGAATGCCATCTTCGTACCATGTCCAATCGCCGCCTGCCAACTGGCAGACAGTATCTTTGCGGGTGTAACTATAGACGGAGTCCACGTAGTACCGGAGTGTGATGATGGAGTCGCAGCCGCGGGCAGTAGGGATTGTATCCATACGTGTGAGACTGTCTCTCAGGTAGCGTGCAGGGAGTGTACCTCCCATGCCGTTATTGAGACTCTCATAGTAGTAGCCGGTGGCGTTCTGGCAAGTCCGGCGCTCAATGGTCACACGCCGGACGGGGTTCACGATGAGATGCAGGTGGTGTACGGAGTCACAACCCAGAATCGTCTTACGACCAATTGAATAGTCGTATACTCCTTCCGTCATATTCAGTTTGGCGCTGTCAAACGGAGTGACGTCATATGTCTTGCCGTAATTGGCGTATTCGTTGCCGACAAAGAGTATTTTCTGCCAATGCAGCGAGTCTTTCTCGCAGAGAATGACGGTATCGTAAATATGGTAAACCGGCGCCACATACACCTCCATGCCGTACGTACTGTCGCAGTTGTGTATGGTATGGTATCTCGTCCCCAACAGCCATGTCGTATCCCCTTTATCCAAGGTGATGGTGTCTTGCGGAATACCGTCTTCGTACCAAATCCATTCGCCCCCTTTCTGCTGGCAGACAGTATCTTTGCGGGTGTAGTTATAGACGGAGTCTACGTAGAAATGGAGTGTGATGATGGAGTCACAACCGAGGACTGTCTCGATCGTATCCACGCGTGTGAGACTGTCGCTCAGGTAACGTGTCCGGAGTGTGCCTCCTGCGCCGTTATTGAGGTTCTCATAGTAATAGCCGTCCGGATTCTGGCACACCCGGATATGGAGCGTGTCCCAGTGGACGGGATTGACCGTGAGGTGCAGGATGACCGTAGAGTCGCACAAGCCCGGACGATGGAAGACATACGGATAATCGCCTGTTTCGGTCAGTCCTTGCCATGCCGGCACGGTGTCGTTCAGTTCGTAGGTGTAAGGAATCCTGTCATCGCAGATTGTTTTGGACACATGAACCTCGATCTTGTCAAACACGGTGATGTCGTACGTCGTGATACTGTCGCAGCCGTATTGAACACTGGTTGTGGTATCATTATACACCCCTGATATAGATGCCTGCTTACCGTGTACACCATAGGTGTAAGGCATGGTCTCCGGACAGAAACTGATAGCCAGCGTGCAACGTAATGTAGGTTTGACGGTCAGATCCAGATGCACGGTACTGTCACACCCGTTTACGGTGGTCAGAACGAAATCTTCCGTGTAGTGCCATAAGGAACCCCGGTCGGCATCGGGGATATTGATTGTCTTATCGTGGACGGCGGCATCGCGCAGCTCCCATGTATAGGGTAATTGCTCCTCACATAGCACTATGGTCGTTGTGGTGTCATAAGTGGGGTAGATGCGTATGGGCAGATGGAGGATACTGTCGCAGGCATGCGGAGTCCTGGTAGGCAGGGTGTCGGTGTAGATGGTATCAAACGGATAGCTGCTCTTGGTCGGTAGTGTGATCTGCTGAATGAGCGTGCCGTCATCTTCGCGTACCCAGTTGTACACTGTCTGGTCCTGGCAAATATTGACGCAATGCAAGGTGGTGTCATAGGTTGGGTATTGCGTGACAATCAGCCTGTAGATAGAGTCACGAGCGGGTAATGCGATTGTCGTCAGGCTATCGTCAATAGTGGTGGTCAGGGAATCTGACAAACGGATGTCGAAACTGCCTGTGCCCTGCCATTTGCTACCAACGATGACTGTGTCTCTCCAGTGAATGGAATCAATATCACAGATGGATCGGGTAGAGCGGAACAAATAGGTATCCGAGATGTGCAAATCCAACCGATAGATACTGTCGCATCCGTTGACGGGGTTCGTTTGGTCCTCGTTGTCGTTATAGAAATAAAGAGTGGTGTCGAGAACATCTTTCAGTTCAGGGAACGGACCATAGGTTTTGCCGTGCCATGTGTAAGTCCGGTTGTTGGCGATGGAAGCGAAATCGACATGCAGGAACGGCTGCGTATAATGCAGTTTTAATTGGTAAATGGAATCGCATCCGAACCGTGTCAGACACGAGTCGTAATACACACCGCCTCGCGGCAATTCCACATAAGCAGCGCCTTTGCGGTGGCCTTCCCATTGATAGATGTTCGTAACTTTCTGCCGGTTAGTCCGGTCGTAAGACCATTGGCAGATACTGTCTTCCTCTTCTTTGTAGAAAGGCTCGGGGATGTATAGTTTCAAGACATTGATCGAGTCACATCCTCTCCCCTCATTACAAGCCGGACAGGTTGTTGTCCGCAGAGTGTCGGAGAAGAAACCTATCCATGCCCGCAATCCTTCGTCATAGGTCATTTTCGGGTGGGATTTGGTGATACGTATCTCGTCAGTGCCTTTCTGTATAGGCCATATATAAACCGAATCGGGAGTACGGTTATAACAAATGGTGTCCACCAGCGTGTCTCGCGACACATTGTGAATGAAAACATGCACCTCAAATGTGGAGTCGCAGCCCTCAAATGCCGGGTATTTATCCTTGTACGGCGCCAACTGGCAGGGGCAGAAACGTGTCTTGGTGCGGATGATATCCACTGTATCCCGCGTCACGAGAGTACCGTTTCCTTCGTATTCGACACCCTTGTATTTCTTCTGCAACGACGGGTTGTCGTCCAGGTACGTGACAGCCTCGTTCTTACATAAATGGATGGTGTCAATGGTTCGGAACGTGTCGCAGACAAAGAGGAAGAGCGTGTAGGTCGAGTCGCACCCGTAGATCGTCTCGTAATGACGGGTGTAGCTGTTCTCTCCCGGCCGGGCTTTCCATGTAAAATCCTGCGTGGCGTTTCCCGCAGTCTTATCGCCGATGAAAAGCGTTTCGCTCTTGCTGTTTGTGCGGTATTGGGGCAGGTTGTCCAGATAGGACGAATCGTTATTCTGGGCGTTCTGGCGCGGCAGACTGTCGTTGAAGCACTTCAGCGTGTCGCCCATACAGATGATCTTATAGATCGTATCGTGATAAACCCTCGTCACCCGGACTACCATGCGGAGCGTGTCTAAATCGTCCGGCAGATTACAGATCACGTGTTTCTGGTGCATCACAGCCTGAATCTCATATTCCAAGAACGGGGTACGTTCTTCGGGAGGAAGGTCCGATTCGTCCGGCATGACGAATTTATGTCCCCATCGATAGAGCCAGTCCGTATTCGTTGCTTCGTCTTTTGTGGCTCCTTCTTTCTGTGCAATCGGAGCCGTATAACTCTTATGGATCGTCTGTTCCGTGCCTGTCACATCGTATATATACCAATCTACGGGTTCGGTCTGCTTGGAGATAGCCGATTGCAGCAACCATGTGATACTGTCTCCGTCGCATATCTGGGCGGTATCGATGCGTTCATGACCGCTTACCCATTCGTTCCACTGCCGCTGATACCATCCTTGTTCCAGACGCGGCTGCACGTCATAGGACTTAGGGGACATCACATTTCCCGTATTCGTCACAAACAGCGAGTCGCGGAACGGTTCCGGCGAATATCCTAATGTGTACAAATAACCTTGAGCATCTGATACGCCATATACCATTCCTACAAAACCTTCGCCCGTTGTCTCTATCGTGTGGTAGTGATTGGAGTTATTCGTCACTTCAATCGAGGCATACGCCATTTCTTCGTCTCCCGCGATGCGGAATTGATGGAACTGCGCACTGTAGTCACCTGTGCCGTCTATCGTCAGTTTGTCCCGGTCTGCCCATTTGGTAATTATGAATACGTAATATTTCTGTGGCGGAGCAGGCTTGCTCGCTTCCTGGAACGGATCCAGATCATGCGTAAAGAAATTCATCTCCGTCACTCGATGAGCCCATGAAGGCATCAAGGCATTGGCGGGGTCGCCGTAATAATAACAGATCTTATTACGGGGCGAGGTACCGGTACATTGTTCGTTCTTGGACGCACTCGTCGTATATCCATAGCACATAATGGGTTGGTCACTGTGAATCGTGACCTCCGCTAAATCGTCGTCAATGAAATACGGCTCTAAGGTCTGCCCTGCCTGCAGGGTTATATCTTCCGGATAATTGACACCATCATTAACACTATAGGTGTTGATGGTGATATGTGTGTTGTTATACGCCGCAGTCAGAATAAAATAGTTCAAATTCGTATTCCCCATCAACGCCAGGTAAAAGTCCGTCCCCCACTGCGTGATAGGTAAAATCTGCTCGCTCAAGTAGTCCACCGAGTTTGACTCGTGGAACGGGATACTGGTCTCTTGGTTGCCATTAAAGACGGCAATAGGTTTGTCCGCACAGATCTGACTGCCGGATAGATCGACATTCACGTTGTTTTCCTGGTGAGAGGCAGAGGCTACCAGATATGCGTCTCCGGCGTGCAGGAGTGTTACCTGATAAGTCACCCCTGCCGGCTGGCCTGTCGAAGTCTGGTATGCCGGAGTGATATGAACCACCGTATTGTCCTCCGTCGCCACGATCGCAAACTGGGACGAATAGGCATCCTCGTAATAGGTCTGTACGTAGTATTCCTTGCCCATGTACTTGGTCGGAATAACCAGCGTTGCGTCACGGGACGAAACACCCGCCTCGCCATAACGGCTATAATTAAAGCAACTGAATGACTTGTTACTCTCGTCCGTATAGACGTGCACACCCTTGTACGTACCTGCTACCTCACTTTGCATCAGGTATATCTGCGGGAACATGGCGCTCAGGTCCTCAATGTGCGTCTGACCGGCTATAATGTCGCGCGAAATAGGTTGTGAACCTTCGATTTCAAAGTACACACGTGTGTTCTGCCGGGCAGATACGGCAATCTTCAGCTCAAACTTGATACTCGGTGAAATGGAGGGATCAAACGTACCGCCGTTACGCATAAAAGTAACCCAGAAGTCATTTCCTTCCGTCGATCCGTACCCGGAACTGGCTCCTATCCAGTACGGATCAGAGCTCGTCAACTCCACAGCGCATACCCATTGAACCAAAATCAGCGCGAGGAACAATACTATGTGCCGGAACTGACTCAAAGTGTGTAAATCTTTTCGCCTTTGCGAATATAAAGAATGCCTTCGCGGATGAATTTCTCCGCCTTTGCGGGAGTCTCGACAGATTCTATGCCTTGTTCATCGTCTGTGAGTGCAGGATTGTCGTTAAAATAAACCTTCACCTCATAGCATCGGATCTGCCTGACGCAGTTAATCGTCACGCTCTTGTCATTAATATCCCGGATTATCAGGACACGCTCATTGTCAATATCGGAGTCTTCGTCGCTGAGGTACTCAATCGTTCCTTTGTCGCATGTGGCGCTGAACGCTTTGCGTACGTACCCCGTGATGGCAATTCCTTTGATCGCCTGTGTGGCAGTAAAACGCAACTGATAACCTGCGTTGCAGTTAAAATAAGCCTCTGTGCTGTCGGTAGCCTTGATAATCGAGCCTTGACCGCAGTGTACCAAGATATTATTGTCCACAAAGGCGTATTCGTTCTTGAAGAATTGCGTGTCCGGTACATGCACGGTTGTCGGCTCTGTGTATGTGTACTCCGCTTCCAGATCATTCTCCGTCGGTAAAACCACTTCCACGGGTGTAATCTCTATGGGGTCACCATCAATGACGATGCGCTGGATACGTCGTTGCTTACCACCGGTAAGGGTGAACACAACTTGTGTCGCACTACCTGTCCATTGATCCACCTTCCAATCGTTCTTATCGGTAGCTGTGCCACCCGAAACCAAATTCCCCACCGATGCACTCAAACCTGCATACTCCTTGTTGGAAGCACTCTTGGCGCAAACCAACTGGATATTCGTCAAATTGGTTTCTGACGAGATGGTGATCGTGTTATTCAGATACAGGCGCATTTCCGGTTGCTTGGTCTCATAATCTTGTGTGAATAACGGGGCATTCTGTCCGCTTCCCTTTGCGAGAACGACAGTGATGCCGTCCTTCGTCTGGATGGTGTCCGTGTTCGAAGTGAACGTAAATGTCGTTTCTGCCATCATACCAATGGCAACACACAAAATGACTAAGAGACTAAAAATCTTTTTCATGTAATTATCTATCACAAATCGGGCGCAAAGTTACGAAAAATATTTCATTTACGCAAGCGTGCGCGTAATTTTATGCTTTTTTTGTGACTAACATATACAAAATGCAAAGTAAAATATAGTAAATTCCTACCATCCATCCGTTAATATGCGCGGGAATGGTACTACCCGGCAAACTCTCTATCCATTCTACGGAATGGTTCATGAGCCATGCGAACGCCCAAGTGATTTTACCGATAAACACACCTGCCGTACTGCCA
>ODAJ014751058.1_pt1 | contig 16777 bp, 16 predicted proteins | sample 1539241 | NCBI WGS metagenome assembly ODAJ01 (sample SAMN02144231, study PRJEB22623) | gut metagenome | biome: sheep rumen | host: Ovis aries | place: New Zealand
CAACTCTTCACTTACCGGAAGGATGGAAGGTATGGCATAGACAATAATATTGCAGAGCGGAACATCAGACCACTGACAGTCGAGCGTAAGCGCTCGGCTTTGCCGCTTTGCTCTGCAAAGAACTCCTTGTTCTTTGGCAACCATGTCAAGGCTGATGTCGGCCCTTTACCATACCTTCATTGCCACCTGTAAGATGATGGGAATGTCTGTATTGAAATATTTTAAGAGTCTCTTTTCAGCAATCGCAAAGGGACGTACTGATTATGAAAATATGCTGCCCATGACAATTGGTCTTTGCATGGCAGTTTAAAAAACAATAAAAAACTTAGTCAATATAATGTGTATTACCTGAAAGGGCATCCTTTTGGGGCTATACGTCAGAATTGGCTGCTAACCAATTGTTCATAGTGTGGGTATTTGTTTATTTACCTTTCGCGGTTTTATTTTATAAAATAAACGACTATACGTTTTGGGATTCTCTTTTTCATTGGTTGGATAGTTTCTTTATAACAGGAGAACCGCCAGTTGCATGGCATCTATGGTATGTTCATTCATTAATAATCTCTATCTTAATTATAGCCTTTTTGACCTACTTTACCAAAACAAATGCCAGAAAGACAATGGTATCAATTTGGGCGTTGTCTCTAATTCTTCTATCGGTAAGAATTATCATTGGTTTAGTTGGATTGGAAGATAAAATTAGTTTTTTATCAATACTTTCTATTGAGAACTACCAAAATGCATTGTTTGGAGGTTTGCCACTTATACTGACAGGTACAATTATAGCGGAATATAAGTTGTTTGAGAAGTCGTTTCATTGGTATCAATATATATTACTAGTTGGTGTGGGTTATGTGTTGTTTATTTTTAACATACAGTTTTTTGGAATAGTAACATCTTTAGCTATTGTAACATTATGTTTGTCATATGAGCGTCTTTTTAAGATGAACACATTGGTTATTCGGGAATTAAGTAAGTATGTATTCTTTGTACATTTAATATTTGTTTTTTAGGAAATATGTCAGTGACTACACTTATGCGCTTAGGAAACAATTCTATGACGAGTTTTACAGATTAGAAGGAATCAAATAAGGGTATAAATTGCAAATAAGTTATTAAATGGAGCACAATATTATGAGAAAGCCCGTAAGGGTATTACATGTTTTCAACTTCTTTGACCAAGGCGGAATTGAGAATTTCGTGATGAATGTCTATAGGAATATAGACAGGTCGAAGATTCAATTTGATTTTGCTTTTCCTATGAATAAGAAGGGCTATTTTGACGACGAGGCGAAGGCCTTGGGCGGCAATATCTATTTTTTTGACTCGGAGAAGAAATCATTTTGGAACTACTATCGGAACTTAAAGAGAATCATTGAAGAGCATGGCCCATACGTAGCTGTACATAGCCATATCTACTATTTTTCGGGGTATGTCCTTTACATTGCCAAAAAATGCGGTGTGAAGATTCGTATATCACATTCTCATGAAACCCAAAAAGGGCGGAAACAAACATTTATACGTAAGGTATATGAGAGTGTGATGAGAAAAATGATTAAAGCAAACGCGACGGATTGGCTGTGTTGCTCAGATAAAGCTGGCGACTATGTGTTTGGCAAGTCAATACCATATCAAGTCCTTTATAACGGAATAGATCTCAACCGTTTCAAATTTCGTCAGGATTGTAGGGATGCTATTCGGAAAGAATTGGGACTACAGGACAAAAAGGTTATCCTCAATGTTGGACGTTTTGCGGAACAAAAGAACCATCCATTTATCCTGAAAATTTTCAAGCATCTACTGGAAGTTTCAGAAAACTATAGATTGGTAATGATAGGTGGAGGCCCGCTGGAAGACTCGATAAGAGAAAAATGTAAAGAGTACGGATTCTATGATAAGTGTACCTTTCTGCACAATATTCAGAATACTGAAGATTATTATTGTGCAGCAGACGCATTCATTCTTCCTAGCCTATATGAAGGAATGGGTATAGTGTTAATAGAGGCTCAAGCGACTGGACTCCAAACTGTAATTTCCGATAAAGTAACGAGAGAGGTGGATGTAACAGATTTAACCTATTATTTGAGTATTGATAATACAGAGAAGGAATGGGCTAGTCTTATTGATAATTTGATGCTTAATCAATATAATCGTACGCGATATACCGAGAAGTTGCTTGGCTCTGCATTTGATATAAAACGCACTGTTAAAGATTTGTCTGAAATATATTTACGAGGTGAGCGAATCGAATAAAGGAAAAGTTCTTAATGCGACTAAATGGTCAGTCATATGTGAGGTTATTGCTAAGATAATCGCTCCAATAACGACCATTGTTTTGGCGAGGCTGTTGTCGCAAGAGATTTTTGGTATTGTGGCCTCATTGACAGCAATCACGTCTATGGCAGATATGCTGGCAGATGCAGGCTTTAATGCCTACATTGTGCAACATCAGTTTAAGACAGACCACGAACGGAAAGGTACATTAAATATATGTTTTTGGACAAATATTCTAACTTCGATGTTTTTTTTCGTTGTTATTGTCCTAAACAGAGATGGCTTTTCTAAATTAGTGGGTGCTGAAGGATATGGCAATGTGCTTGCTATTATGGCCTTTGTGATTCCAATGGTCTCAATTTCGTCTATTGAAATGGCCATCATGAAAAAAGACCTGAACTTTAAGAGTCTTGGAATTATTAAAATAACAGCAAAGCTAATACCTTTTATAGTGACAATACCTTTAGCCTTATTGGACTATGGATTTTGGTCTTTGGTGATTGGAACTTTAGCTGGAGAGTTTGTCGGTATGGTTCTTAGTCTAGTTTTCGGTAAATTTGTTCCCGTAATAACTTATCCGATTGAGTATTTAAAATCAATCTTCTCATTTTCAATATGGGCATATCTTGAATCCATCTTAGAATGGCTGATAGCAAATGTGGCAATTCTTGTACTGGCGACAGTATATGGTGTAGCAGCATTGGGGGTATTCAAGGTGGCTGTGAACCTGGTAACTCAGATAACCTCCTCAATTTATGCCTTGTATTCCAATGTATATAAATCAGCTATTGCAAAGGAACAAAATAATTCTGAAAGTTTTAGAAAGATGTTCTTAACCTTCCAAAAATACGCTTCCCTTTTCAGCTTGCCGCTTGGTATTTTAGTATTTGTGTATAGAGATCTTGTAACAACCCTGCTATTAGGTAAAGACTGGTTAGAGGCATCAACTCTAATAGGATTTTACTGTCTTACTTGTACTTGTTCTATTTCCTTTGGTAATTTCTATAGTGATGCAATACGAGCCAAAGGATATCCACTGAAACTCGTAATTATAGATGCAATTTATTTATGCCTAATCATTGCCCTTATATTTGGTGCTAATTTAATCCCATTTGCGGTATTCTGTATCGTATTCAGTCTGATAAAAATAGTGCAGCCTATACTCCAGATTCTTATTGGGAGAAAAGTGTGCGGGGTGGAGTTTGTTGACGTTATAAAAAATTCGTATCCTCAAATAGCGGCATCCTTTATAGTTGCTGTCCTAGCAGTTATGTTTGGATTTACTAGTCTTAAACCGATACCGGGAGTCATATCCGCAATGTTTGTGTTTTCATTATTCCTTGTAATAGTTTATCTAATATCTCCGGATAAAGCCTATTATAAGGAAATAATTACAAGAAGGAAAAATAGATGATGAGATATCTAAGCATAGATATAACTAAACTTATTATGGCTTTTTGTGTCGTGGCCATACACGTTGCAAAACTGTCCAATTACACGTTGCCACCTGCGGAGGATTTTGTGGTCAGGCTTGCTGTACCCTTCTTCTTGGTGGTATCTGGTTATTTCCTATATCCAAAGCTATTTGACCGTATCAAGAATGATAGGGGTCTCATTTTGTTTAAATATTGTAAAATGTATGTTGTTTGGACATTGGTGTACCTGCCATTTGCTATTTTGTATTATTATAGGGCGAGCTATTCGGTGGGGGATGCTATTGTTGAATACTTTAATAACTTTTTGTTTACTGGAGAAACCCCGTTAGCATGGCATATGTGGTATATGCACACTTTGATTGTATCTGTGTTGTTGTTATGGATATTGTCGTATACAAGGTTGAGTATTGAACTGTTCTCATCCATAGTATTTATAGTTGCATTATCGCTAGATGTGATGAATGCATTTGATTTTCAATTTTTTGAATCTTATGTTACGATGGTGAGCAATGGTCAGAATTTTATTCTGACTGGATTACCTGCATTGTGTTTTGGAATATTAGTAAGAAAGTTTAATGATTATTCCAAAATTACCCCCCCCCAAAGCTGCAATTGCAATTACAATATGTGCAATCCTAAGTGTATTGTTTTACTCTTTTGAATTGCATATTTATTGCATCCTTTTTGCGGGTTCACTATTCCTTTTCTTGATGAAAATACCCCAACTCTCAGGTGTAAACACATCTATATGGAGAGAATGCAGCAAATATGTTTATTTTTTACATCTACTGATTGCCTTTATGCTGAGAGGTCGGTTTGAAAATGTATTTGTTTATTGGTTCATTTGTTGTGTTTTAACAATGGGTTTGGCTATTACTATTTATTATTTTCAAGGCCGCGTTAGAAATATATACAATTAACCTGATAGTGTGGTGAAATAATTATGATATTATATTTTATATTAGCTTTTATAACAGTTATTAAAGAGTCGTTTTTGTTTATTAAGTCTTTACGACGACTAAGGTTAGGAAGTAGGTGTATACAAGATTTTGTGTACATGATATTCTATTTTTTTTTCGTATTCCCGATACTATCACAAATATTATTTCCAGACTATCACTATATCATATTCTATCGTGCGGATGATGCGATGAGAGATATGTCTTCCAATTTAATCTACTTGGCTTTTATCTGGATTTTCTCCTTCTTTATCCAACATTCAGCTATAAGAGATCGCAAGATAGTATCCGATAAACTGGAAGTTCAAGTATTTGTTACCAATATTTGTACCTGGACTGTTATTGTATGTTTTGCACTAACTCTCGCTTTGAGTGGTTTACAAGTCATTTTAGGTGGTTATGGGTATGCCTATATTAACAAGGAGATTGTAGGTGTTAACGAAGGCATAATTGGATGCGGTATCATTTCCTTTTTGGTGGTATTGGGCAGTCATCAATATGTGTCAAAATTTAGAATTGCCTTTCTTTCCATTTTCGTATTTGGCTTTTTCTGGATAGTGGGTAAACGTTATATCATAGCTGAGACGCTTGTCATGACAATTTCAATTCTTGGAATGACCAAAGGTATCAGTGGTAAAGGTATGATAAAAGGTTTATTTGCAGGAGGTGCATTTATATTGGTTGGTGGTTTTTTATACGGTGTTTTCTTTAAAAAGAACGTAGATTCATTTCTGGACTACTTGAATGTGGATTTCTCTAGGCAATATACGCTAGTCTATCAGTTCTATTGTGATAAAATAGGTCGTCAAATATCGATAAATAAATACGATGGAATTGTTTATTTGCTAACTTTCTACATTCCTCGTATATTCTGGTTTGACAAACCCTATCCCTTTGTTAACTATCTAACTCTTTCTCTTGTGGGGCAGGATGAAGTGGCTTTTGAAAATGCTGGTTGGGCAACAACGTGCTCTATTTTTTCTGATTTGTACGATTCTTTTTCTTTTTTAGGTATAGGTTTAGGGATTTGGCTACTTGTTAAACTGTTCAAAATGGTGAATAAGGAGGTCCGTTGTCACTACAAAGTACTATTGCTATACTTAATTATAAGATTGTTGACAGTACAAATCTCTTCATCAATAGTGCAGATTACAGTCGTATTTTTTATAGTTACAATTGCTTCCTGGTTAGGACGCAAGAAAAAGTATTATTTTTTAATTTCAAAGAAAAATGTCCAAAATACTATTTCTAGCAAATGATTACTCGACTTTATACCAGTTCCGGAAGGAATTAATAGGTATTTTGACTTCTCGGGGAGATGATGTATATCTGTCTCTTCCTAATCATAAAGATATTAGCTATTTCACCGATCAAGGTTGTAACTTCATAGACACCCATGTGGATAGGAGAGGTTTTAACCCAATATCCGATTTAAAACTAATTTGGATCTATAAAAAAATAATCAGAGAGGTCTCCCCCGATATTATTTTTTCGTACACAATTAAACCAAACGTTTATGGCTCGATAGCTAACAGAGGAAGCGGCATTCATCAAGTGTGTAATATAACTGGCACCGGTGCCACTTTTCTTAGACCGAGCTTGTTGTCTTTAATATGTAAGATTCTATATAAGATATCAATAACTAACGCATATAAAGTGTTTTTTCAAAACACAAAAGACAGGGATTTCTTTGTGGCGAATAGAATGGTGGGGAGAGTGTATGAGGTGATACCAGGATCAGGCTGTAATCTGGAGTCACATCCATATTTACCATTACCGCAAGGAAATGATATTAATTTTATTTTCATTGGGCGTGTGATGAAGTTGAAAGGTATTGATGAATATTTGGAATGTGCAAGAGTAGTCAAAGAGAAATACTCTAATGCCAATTTCCTGATTGCAGGATGGAATGAGCAAGAAGACTATATGAAAAAAGTAGAGGCAGCGGAGAATGCTGGATATGTGAAATATCTAGGATATCGTAAGGATATTGAGAAGATTATCGAACAGTGTCATTGTACTGTATTATGCTCGCATGGTGGCGAGGGGATGCCTAATGTGATTCTTGAATCTGCGGCTATGGGTAGAATCTGTATAACCACAAATACCAATGGTGCTGAAGATGCTGTTGAAGACGGAGTGACTGGCTATATCTATCCGAAGGGTGATGCGTACGCTTTAATTGAACGAGTTATTAAGGTGATAAACATGAACAATGACGATAAGGTCAAGATGGGTAAGGCTGGAAGAGAGAAGATGGAGCGGGAGTTTGATAGAAACAAAGTAACTAATAAATACTTGAAGGAAATAGAATTGGCACATGAAATATAATGGATTGTATAATAGATTCTTTAAAAGGATTGTAGGATTGGTATTGGCTGTCATATTATTGGCTATTTTATGGCCGATATATCTTTTGATTTCATTAGCCATTGCAATCGAAGATGGTACACCCGTCTTTTATCGTCCACAAAGAGGGGGGTATCATAATAAGCCATTCAGAATATTTAAGTTTAGGACAATGGTGAAGAATGCAGACAAGATTGGTGGCGGCACAACTGCTTTGAATGATCCTCGTATCACAAAAGTAGGTAATTTCCTACGAAAGACAAAGATGGACGAGTTTCCACAGTTGTTTAATATTATCTGTGGAAATATGAGCTTTATAGGACCAAGGCCAGAATTATTGAAATATACCGACCGATATGAGGGAGAAGAAAAATTGATATTCGAGGTTAGACCAGGAATAACCGATTTCAGTTCGATAGAGTTTATCAACCTTGATGAGATAGTGGGTCAGGGAAATGCAGATGAGATGTATGAAAAATATGTTCTGAAGAAAAAGAATGCCCTGCGTATCAAGTATACTAAAGAGGTTTCTTTTACAACAGATGCAAAGCTGTTCTTCCTAACAATTTGGGATGTTGTAAAGAAAGCATTGTCTTTCACTTTCATGGGAAAACATAAATAATGATTTAAATGGAATATATAATTTTAAAAAACTCTGATTTAAAGGTCTCACGACTCTGTATGGGGGGCTGTCCCATGGGTGGCTACGGATGGGGTGATGTGCAAGAGCAGGAATTGATAGATGCTGTTCATACATGTCTTGATAAAGGTGTTAATTTCTTCGATACATCTGATACGTACGGACTAGGACAGTCGGAACGTACTCTCTCTAAAGCTCTTGGCGAGCATAGAAAAGATGTAGTGATTCAAACTAAGTTTGGAGTGCGTTTTTCAAAGGAAGGAACAACATATGACAATTCACCTGCTTATATTGAAGAAGCTTTGAATAAGAGTCTTAACAACCTGAATACGGATTATGTGGATGTATATGTGATTCACTACAGAGATAGGAAGACCCCAATTGCTGATGTGGTTAGAAAACTTGAAGATTTAAGGCAACAGGGAAAAATTCGTTTCTTTGGACTTTCTAATTATCATGGAGATGAGGTTCAAGAACTCTTGCCATATAAAAATGAGTTTGTATGTTGCCAAGATGAATATTCGCTAGCTTGTCGAAAGAATGAAAAGGATCTTCTTGTGTTGAGCGATGAATACGGACTCACGCCTCTCACATGGGGTAGTCTTGGACAAGGCATCCTGACAGGGAAATATACAAAAGACGCATTATTTGAAAGTAATGACCGGAGAAGTCGAGATATCTATGTGAATTTCCACGGAGAAAAATTACTGAAAAATCTGGAGATAGTTGAAGCAATGAGACCGATTGCAGAAGCTCATGGTGTATCAGTTGCTGCTGTAGCTATTAGGTTTATTATGGATAAACTAAGTGATTCTGTAGTATTAGTAGGAGCAAAACGATCAGCACAAGTGTTGGGAAATGTAGAGGCTGTTGATTGGAGATTGACAAGTGAAGAGTTAGATTTGCTAGATAAGATTTCAAAAGACTAATAAATAATAAGATGAAACATACAAGCGAACAATTAGCCTGGCTTATACGCAGGCATGGAGTGGAAATGACGCATTTGAGTGGGGGAAGCCATCTTGGGGCAATCCTTTCGGTTGCAGATATTGTAGCAACATTATATACAGATGTGTTGCATTATGACCCCAAGAACCCAAAATGGGAAGGGCGTGACCGATTCATCCTCAGTAAAGGACATGCCGGAGCATCTATTTATGCTGCATTGGCAGAGAGTGGATTCTTTGATGTAGAGGAATTGAAAACCCACTATCAGAATGGTAGTCGCCTTTCTGGACATGTGTCACATCATCTTCCTGGGGTGGATTTCTCTACAGGGTCATTGGGACATGGTCTTTCTGCAGCGGCAGGTATAGCATACGCATTAAAGAAAGACGGACGGGAAGAAAGGTCATTCGTGGTACTTGGAGATGGAGAGTGTAATGAGGGTTCCGTATGGGAAGCTGCTCTCTTTGCCAATCATTTCCGTCTGAATAATCTTTGTGCCATTGTAGACCACAACCACATGCAGAGTCTTGACTTCAATGAGAACACACTGGAGATAGAGGACTTTGCATCTAAGTGGAAGGCATTTGGATGGAATGTGATAGAGATAAATGGTAATGATCATCAAGAACTGAAGGAGGCTTTTGAAAAGGTCGAAGTATTATCGGAAACAGAGCCTCACAAACCAACGGTGATTATTGCAAATACCGTTAAAGGCTATGGCATTCCCTTTATGCAGAATGACATCCTTTGGCATTACCGTTTTCCGCATGATGGCTGGGAGTATGACTGTGCAGTGAATGAATTGCATAAGATTAAGCCTGCAGGCGTAGAGGATCCCTATACGCCTAATGGTATTGAGAATCCTGTACTTCCGACGGAGAAGGATGACATCTATAATGACCATACTTTCTCTTATACATGGAACACTTCTTATCCTGAAAAGATGAGGAGAGTGGATGCAAAGATTGGAACAACTGAAAAAGTACATAACGTATAAGATCAAGATATGAGAGATACTTTTGTAAGAACTTTGGTGGAACTGGCCAAAGAGGATAAGAATATAGAATTAGTAACCGGCGACTTGGGCTTTGGTGTGTTGAAACCCTTCTGGGAACAATGCCCAGACCAGTTTACAAATGCCGGTATTGCGGAACAGAACATGACAGGTGTTGCGGCTGGCATGGCATTAACGGGGAAAAATGTATTTACCTATAGTATTGGCAATTTCCCGACGCTTCGTTGTATTGAACAAATACGAAATGACTGTGCCTATCATAATGCAAACGTGAAAGTGGTTTGCATCGGAGGCGGATTTGTCTATGGCTCATTAGGCATGAGTCATCAGGCAACTGAAGATCTTGCTATTCTTCGAGCTTTGCCTAATGTGGTGGTTCTGGCGCCTGCGGATTTGGTAGAAGCAGAGGAATGCACCAAAGCACTGGCTAAGTATAATGGAACTGCCTATCTGCGTTTAGGTCGTGGTGGCGAAAAGCGTATTCATGACCATATTGATAATTTCCAGATAGGCAAGGCGATTAAAGTGCATGATGGTGAGAGAGTGGCCATATTCTCAACTGGTGCAATTTTTGAAGAAGTAAGTACTACAGAACAGAAGTTGAAAGATAAAGGTATAACTCCTGCTGTATACACATTTCCGACGGTTAAGCCCATCGATAAAGATGTAATTTTAGAATGTTCTAAGAAGTTTGACTTGATAGCAACATGTGAGGAGCATAATTTTATCGGTGGTTTTGGAAGTGCTGTTGCTGAAGTGATGGCAGAGAATCCCGCACGAGCAAAATTGCTGAGAATTGGTCTTCATGATGAGTATTCCGTCAGGGTTGGCAATCAGAAGTATCTTCGTGAACAGTATGGGTTGGACGGAGAGTCTATAGCAAAGCAGATTCTTGAAAAACTATAAAGAAAACACAATATCTGCCTTTTTCGCCCTATTACGAGCTGGACTATGGGAAACTGAAGTCCGGTTTGAACCGTATGGTAAGGTGGATTATTCAGAGGTCTACAGGTTGGCCTCAGAACAGTCTGTTGTAGGGCTAATCGCTGCCGGCCTAGAGCATGTCGTTGATGTGAAGGTGCCTCAGGCAGTAAACCTATCCATGGCTGGAGACGTGTTACAGACGGAGCAACAGAATCGGAGAATGAACGAGTTTGTTGCCTCGTTGGTTAGTCAACTACGAAAAAATGGCATAGACACGTTATTGGTAAAAGGTCAAAGTATTGCGCAATGCTATGAGCGACCTCTCTGGAGGACGTGTGGCGATGTGGACTTGTTCCTGGATGCAGATAACTATGGGAAGGCAAAGGCTTTTTTATCTGCTAAAGGAGAAAATGTCGAAGAAAGTCCACATGACATCATGCATACAGAAATGGTCATAGACGCTTGGTCTGTAGAATTACATGGTACTCTAAGAACACAATTAGGGCAACGTATCGACAGAGTAGTGGATGATGTACAGGAAGATACCTTCAGAAATCGGAAGCTTAGGACATGGAAGAATGATACTGTTGATGTTACGCTTCCTTGCCCGGACAATGATGTGATATTCGTTTTTACCCATTTCCTTCAGCATTTTTTCATAGGAGGGTGTGGGCTAAGACAAATCTGCGATTGGTGTAGGTTATTGTGGACATACAAGGCTTCGTTGAATCATAAGCTGTTGGAATCACGGTTGTACGAAGCAGGCTTAATGAGTGAGTGGAATACTTTTGGTGCATTAGCGAAAATATACTTAGGAATGCCAAAGGTGCCATCCCTTTGTATTCTTCTGCTAAGAAATGGCATCGAAAGGCAGATAAGATATTGCATTCCATTCTTTTGATGGGAAATATGGGGCATAATAGAGACATGAGTTACCGACAAGCGGAGTCGGGAGTTCTGCGTAAACTGAAAACATTCTGTGTAATCACTAAAGATGCATGTATGCTTGCTGCAATATTTCCTATGGACTCAGTAAGGGTTTGGTGGCGGCTAAATATGAGAGAACTCAATAAACAGTTAGACTGATGAAGGACTTGGAGTTGAAACTTTGTGAATTTATCGAGAATGAGGCACGGAGTTGTTCGATGGACTATGGTTGCGTGACGGCGGAGTATGTGTATAGATGCTGGGGTGGCAAAGTACCGTTGGAAGATATAGAGGTTGCTATGAAAGAGGTCAGGAATCTTTCATGAATGGTCTATAAAGAAAAGGATAATTGTACTAAAATTATGAACAAATTTTCGATACTTCATATTTCTGATATTCACAAGATAGAGGATGTGACATACCAGTCGCTATTGAATTCGATAAAGAAGGATATGGCGAATTGGAAAAATGAGGGCATACAAAAACCTAGTTTTATCGTAATCAGCGGTGATCTTATACAAGGCGCAAAGACAGATGAGGAAATTGAAAATCAGTACCAAGAAGTGACTTGGTTGCTGGAAGAGTTGACCAACCTTATCCTTGACGGACACAAAGAGAGGCTTGTTATGGTGCCAGGAAACCACGATGTGAACTGGTATAGGTCGAATGAGAGCATGGATGTGTCGGATGACAAGGATGCCGATAAGGATTATGACACTTACTTCGCACCAATACTTACTGACGTAAGATGGGATTGGAAGAAGAGGAAGTACTTCAAAATAAAGGATTATAGTATATACAACTCCAGGTTTGAGTTGTTCGCCAATTTCTATAACAACTTTTATCAAGGGATTTACACCTTCCCCACAGAGGCTGTAAAGGGAGCGAACCTGATTTACTTTGAGCAAGAGAAAATAGCTTTTGCCTGCTTCAACAGTAATTATAAATTGGACCACCTGAACCATAGTGGTAGCATAGACGAAGATGCCATAACAAACATCAGTGATAGTTTGGAAGAACTTTATGAAAAAGGCTATCTTTTGGTGGGAGTATGGCATCATAACTATTATGGAGAGCCACGGCAAACTGACTACATGGACAAGAGCATCTTTGCTCCGATGTTAATTTATAAAATAAGGATGGGCCTGTTTGGTCACCAGCATATAGCACAAGTGGCTGAAGAATATGCCAATATGGAGGAGCCAGAGGAGAGCAGAAGAGAAAATAAACTCTTGCTCATTAGCTCTGGAACCCTATTTGGTTTTGAGAAAGTGCTGCGTCCAGGACAGAGACGACAATATAATATTATAGAGATTGAGATGGGTTATGGAGAGGCTGATGTGGCAATCAACACCCGTGAAGACTGGAATCCTAACTCCAATTCAAAGATTCCGATGTGGCGGTTTAAAGAGGTCCGGCAGAGTATAGACAATAAGATACACGCAAAAGTATACCTAAAGAAAATACCACTGATGGACTATGTGTTGGAAATAGACAGAAAGGCCAAGATGACGGGAGATTATGAGTCTGCTTGTGATGAACTGGTCCTTCTTGGATTGGAAAAAGAAGAGGTGAGGAAATTCTTTGATGACTACATAGGGAAAACATGTGCCCATTATATCTGTAGGCAATATGAACATCTGAATTCTCCGGACGGCTATATACTGCTGTGCGGAGCAGTGGTAAATGAAAGGAATGTGAATGTGGCTAGAAAGTTGCTTGATAATAAGACTTTCAGACAAACGTCAGAGACAGACGGAATACTAAAAGATTATGTCAGTCAACTGGAAGAAATCGTAAAGTAAGAAATTATGGAAGAATATTTGTCATTGAAATTTGACTCCAATCAGATGATAAGGCTGCTTGGAGTTCAGCTATATGATACGCCGTTGGCTATGTTACGCGAAAACGTGCAGAATGCCGTGGATGCCATAAGAATGAGAATGGTAAAGGACAATGGCTTTACACCGCGAGTGGATGTTAATATTAGCATCAACAGTGTCAGCATAGAAGATAATGGCATCGGGATGAGTGATGAGACTTTGCGAAATAACTATTGGTATGCTGGCAATAGCGGAAAGAACACACCTGAAGCCAAAGCCGCAGGTGTGATAGGCCACTTCGGAATAGGGGCACTGGCAAACTTTGGTGTATGTACAGAGCTGGAACTCTCCACCAGGCTGTATGGAAGTTCAACACGCTGCTATTCGAAGGCTGAAAGAGCGAGACTTAACGAAAAGAGTATCATTTTGACCAAGGAGGAGGACCATACTGACAAGTATGGGACAAAGATAACGGCAAAACTCGAATTGCCTGGTTCTGTGACGGCAGACAATGCCATATCCTATTTGAGGTCGTATGTGCGCTATCTTGACATTCCTGTGTTTGTGAATGGAACACTGATTAGTGGCCAAAGTATGGAAGTGGATCATGGCAGGAAGAACGCCATTTCGAAACGAGGGGAGACCACACAGAGAAACAGTTCGTTTAAATATGAATTATCATATAACAACTATCAGCCCATAGGACTTCAGATAAAGGTGACGGATGTGGAAATCAGCGGCATGCCAATGAGAGGACAAGTGTTTCTGGCTACGAATACCAACGAGAGCGGTATCATGGGAATCTATAATGGATTTGGATTGGCTAATATCAATCTGGTCACGAATTTCAATATGTCTGGAGTGATGGACTTCAGCTTCCTTGAACCAACAGCTGGTAGAGAAGCCATCTCACGTGAATCGACCCGAACCGCACAAGTACTACTTCAGGACATTGAGGAGTTCTGGGCATCGGTAATAGCGACATCGACTATTGCTGACAACTATAGGGACTTTCTGTATTACTTGCAGAATCATTTCTCGCTGAAGAATGCTGCCAATGTGTCTGTGAGGCTGGTGAACCGAATGAAAAACGACATCAAGATGTCGGAAATCGAGGAGCCAAAGAACTATATATATTATGCCGGTCAGGATGAAGCGACAAAGAATTCCTATAGTTCGTCAAAAAGTACTCTGCTATGGCTGCATCCAGACAATCCCAAGAGAAAGGTGCAGCGGATGTGTATGAATGCTTTAGGAATAGAAGAAATAGGTAATAAGGTTGAAGTTAGGAAGGTGTATAATTTCAGGGAACTGGACACCGACGAAGCTATCATACTTGGTGAAATAAGACGTACTATAGAGGATGACTACATTATCTCTGATGTGGAAGTGGTGTTTGCTGAGATAACAATGACGGTGCAATATCATACGGAATTGAAGGATAAAGGATTTATTATCTATATCCAGCGCAATACGCCCGATATTCTGAACATAAAATCTATCTATAAAAACTCTTATAGCCTGTTTACGCCACTTGTGAAGGATTTTGTGAGGACATCACTTTATAATCTGTTTGCCGGTTTTATCCCTACTGATAAAAAAACGAGAGCAGCCTATATTAATAGGGTGTTTAATGACAAGCGTGAGACATATACACTTAGTCCTGCAGACTACGGAGAGTTGAATGATGTATATGAACGCATCAAGGACTCACAGATGGATGTAGACCAATTCCTAAACTATGTGTTGGAGAAGAATTCCACGAGACAGAAACAAACGGTCGATGATGCAGATATAGGAGATGTGGAGAAGGTGGTGTCAACAGCAGGAATGGCCACAGAAAACAAGGAAAACGAACGGATACCCAAGAAGGCACCTGATGCGTTGGTGGCACAGCCGCCTATATTGGAGATGGATAATGACACGGACAAAAAGTTGCTGTTTACTAATGCCGTGTCACCTGTATTGCATGGGAACCAGATGTTCCTCGCTCTGTCAGATAAAATGGACAGGTTTAACCGACCATTCTTCTTGTTGCCCCATACAACAAGGGTGATATGGAGTATGCACCGTATTATCTATATCTTTACCGATATTACATCTTCGGTGTCGTTCTACTATGAGTTGGAATTGGATAAAAAGTTGGATGAAGCAAATACAGGTGGCGAACCTATCTTGTCAACGACGATTGTAACTAAGAATAAAATATTTGTTCCCGTGATGCCACAACTCTATGACTATTTTAAGCAAAGTCAAAGGGAAGAGTTGTCGTTTATGGTGAATTATACTAAAGTGCATTGATTTATTTATGAGTACGTATACAATAAGTAGGAAAAACGGGTGTGCCGTGAAGTACAGTGAAAGCCCACTGAAGTTGTCTAATGGTGAAATAGTACCGTTCAAGATAGAAGGTATCTTGCAACCAAAGGGAGTGAATGATGAGGAAATGTGTGATTTCCTAAAAGAAGTAGAAAATAAGCTTGATACTATAATTGTGGCCAAAACGCAAGTGCAAGGTGTTTTCCCTCATTTCTATATTGACTGCCCATATCCAGATAAAGCAGATATGCTTGTGGGGTTGTTCAACATGTCGTATGTGGAAGCATTGGGTATTATGCTTTATCCTGCCGACAACCAACTACGGTTTCATGGGAGTTGGGATGAGTATAAGCAGTATAAAACCATGCGAGGTGAAAATGTGCTGGTGGTGAATGCGAAAGATACCGAGGATGACGGATCGATGATTCAGTACTGGGTGGACAATACGCATTATGAATTTGAAGTCAGCCCTTATCTTTGTCCAGCAACTAGGGAATTGTTGTATAGAGACGGACTTGACGGTGCTCATGTGGAAATCGTAGGCTATCCAGAGATGGGACGATTTATAACGCCTGTTCAGCAGGGGTTTAATAGGAGCCATTCGCGGATGTCATTCTATGTGAAACCGGAGTATCTGGTAGTGGCACCTAAGGAAGATGAAGAAAATACTTAAGGTGATCTGGCAGTTTTGCTCGTACTTGTTCGTGCCTCAATGGGGAAGCAGGCGAGGTAAGAAGGATGATGTATGATGTAAGAAAAGTATAAAATGAAAGATTATCAGTATCATATTTTTAGCCCGTATCGGGTATGTCCCCTTGGGGCGCATGTGGATCATCAGCATGGTCTGGTGACGGGATTTGCGATTGACAAAGGGGTTGACCTTTGGTTCGATGTCCGTGAAGACAGTAAAGTGATATTGGACAGTGAGACGTTTAGTGGGCATGTGGAGTTTGATATAGCCACACCTGCATTGGTGAAACAAGGGGAATGGGGCGACTATGCACGTGGCGCTAAATATGCTCTACAAAAGAGATTTAAGTTGAAGATGGGCATTACTGGGATTATCAAAGGTTGTATTCCAGTAGGGGGATTGTCATCTTCTGCAGCGGTTTTGATAGCATACGTGATGGCGTTTGCTAAGGCTAACAACATAACACTGGAAC
>ODAJ014741577.1_pt1 | contig 16769 bp, 13 predicted proteins | sample 1539241 | NCBI WGS metagenome assembly ODAJ01 (sample SAMN02144231, study PRJEB22623) | gut metagenome | biome: sheep rumen | host: Ovis aries | place: New Zealand
CTCGTGTACCAGTTCACCCTGCCCAACGGCACCCCGAACTGCACCTACACGGCCAAGTTCATCGCCCCGGGTGTGTACTTCACCATGAGGGCCGAAAAGGTCGGTGGCAATGGCGGTACGCTCTCGCCGAGTGCCCCAGAGAGCGTGCAGGCTGGCAGCAGCTTCACGTTCAGTGTCGGCCAGGTCTATAACGGCTGGGTCTTCGACGGCTGGTTCGACGCCCAGGGCAACTCCGCCGACCCTGTCATCAGCCTCGTTGTCGAGGATGTGACGCTCTATGCACACTTCCACCACATGCCTTACAACGTGACTGCCGTAGTCAACCCCAGCGGCGCCGGCACCGTGACTCCCGCGCAGGCTGAGGTCGCCGCCGGCGGCAGCATCACCTTTAACACCGCTGCCAACGCCGGCTACCGCTTCCTCAACTGGAACGGCAACGCCAACAACACCAATACTTCCTATACTGTCAGCCCTGTCAACAACGACATGGAGGTTACGGCCAACTTTATGCAGACCTTCGCTATCACCGCCACGGCCACCCAGGGCGCCGCCCCCACCGTCAGCGCCAACACCACAGCCCACAACGGCCGCTATGATGCAGGCTCGCAGGTGACGGTCACCGCCGGCCAGGTCGACGGCTACGAGTTCAGCTATTGGACCGTCAACGGCACCCCCGACAACCAGGCTACCAACGCCGAATATGTCATCAACTCGCTGTCCGAAGACATTACCCTCGTGGCCAACTATGCACCTGTCTATCGCGTGCGTTTATATAAGAACAATAATAGTGTAGTTGTCACCCTGAATGGTGCCGGCAACTACCGCGAGGGCACCAACGCCGAGGTGAGCGCCACGTTTGACGACAACCTCTACACCTTCAACGGATGGTCCAACTTCGGCAACCAGAATATCATCTCCACCGACAACCCCTACCAGTTTGCCGTCAATAGCAATGTTGACCTTACGGCCAACTTCACGGTCAACACCGTGTATCACACCGTTACCGTCAACACCGAGGGCACCGGCTGCTATGTCACCAGCGACCAGATCGCCAACATCGTGAGCGGCCAGGGCAACCAAGTGGAGGCCAACAGCGAGATTACCCTGGTGCCGCATGCCGTGGGTAACTACCGCCTCGTGCGCTGGACTGTGGGCAATACCAACTATCCCGCCGCCCAGTATCCCACCTACACCACCACGGTGAACAGCGACCTGACCATCACCGCCGTCTTCGAGGAGGCCAGCGTCTACCATGTGACCTTCCTGACCGACCCCGAGAACGACCCCATCATCGAGTTCATCGGCGTCAACCCTGGCGGCATCTATGCCAGTAATGAGGCCCTCGACGTCACCGTCACGGCCCACGACAACCCCAACTACCAGTTTGTGGGTTGGCTGCTGAACGGCCGCTTTTACCGTTCCGCGCGTACCGAGCACCTTCAGATTGCCCATGTGACTTCTGATATGGAGTTCACAGCCATGTACGATGTGTACCAGTCGGATGATATCGACTATCTGGTTTATGACGACGAGGTCGCAAAGACAACGATTGTCGGTGTTCAGGATGGCTATCGTACCAGCATCAGCACTGTCACTATCCCGGCCTCGGTGGTGGCCATCGCCGACAATGCTTTCAGAAACTGCACCAGCCTCTCGAGCCTGGTGATACCCGGCAACGTGCAGACCATAGGCAACTATGCCTTCGACGGCTGCTCGGCCCTCAACACGGTCATACTGCCCGACGGTGTAAGCCTGGGCACCTATGTGTTCAACAATTGCCGCACGCTGCGCAATGTCGAGCTGCCTGCCAGCATGACGACAATACCTGAAGGCCTCTTCTACGGCTGCAACGACCTGGCATCGGTGACTATTCCCTCCGGCGTTACGAGTGTGGGTAGCTTCGCCTTCTACGGTTGCCGCAACATCTACACGCTGACGGTTCCCGCTTCGGTGACCACCATTGGCGCGCAAAGCTTCGCCAGCATGAATGGTCTGCGCTTCGTCAACCTCGCCGCCGGCATCGAGACTGTTGGCAGCAACGCCTTCGAGAACAGCACCCACATCGTGCTCACCAACTTCGAGGGCTCGCTGTCAGACTGGTTGGCAATCAGCTTCGAGAACGAGAACTCGCAGCCTGTGTCGCGCTCGCGCAATCTGGCCATCAACGGTGAACTGCTCTCCGAACTGAATGTCCCCGCAGGCATTACCGAGATTAAGCCCTACGCCTTCTACGGCGACACCCTCATCAGCGAGATTACGTTGCCCGCCGACGTTGCTACCATCGGCGATAAGGCCTTCTATCATCTCAAAGGTCTTGAGCGCATCACGCTGCACAGCCTGCCCGCCAACGTCAGTGCCAACACCTTCGAGGGTGTTAGCGCCGACGTGGTCGTCGCTGTGCCTTGCGGCATGGATGTGCAGGCCCGCAACCAGCAGTGGGGCGGCTTCACCAATTTCGTCACCGACGGCATGCCTGTGCTCACCCTTGAGCAGCGCCCCGGCGGCACCGTGTCTATCGAACAGTATCCTTCCTGCAGCGATGCAGAGTATGTCTATCAGATCATTGCCAACAACGGCATGAACTATCAGTTCCAGAGCTGGAGCGACGGTAACACCGAGCAGAGCCGCAACGTCACCCTCACCGAGGATATGACCCTCTCGCCCATCTGGGTGCGTGTGGAGAATTCAGAGACCATGATGCCCACCTACAGCTGTGCCTTCGAGAACAGCAAGGAGAAGTCGGCATGGTTCGGCGTGGCCCCGGGTGCCAACAAGTGGTACATCGGCAACGCCGTCCATCAGCAGTCTGTGCTTGGCGGTACGAAGAGTCTCTATGTGACTACCGACGAGAACGGTGCCAACAATGAGTATGACGATGAGGGTCTGAGCACATACGTCTTCACGGATGTCTACATGTATGAAGGTATCAATGAGATTGGCTTCTCTTACCGTGTGGCTGGCAACGAGGGCGACTACATGAGTGTCGCCATACTGCCGGACGAGATGAACTACGAAGACCTCAGCCCGTATGCCAACGGTGCCATTCTGGTTGCCGACAACCTGACCGGTGACGGCGACACATGGCAGCCTGAGTCCCGCATGGTGAATATCGAGAGAAGCGGTTGGCGCAAAGTGGCATTCTTCTGGAATGTCACCGACGACGACAACAGAACTGACGTCGCCGCCGCTGTCGATAACCTCTCTGTGCTGTACCGTACCCCCAACAACCTGCAGTATAGTTTCATCGATGTGAATGTCGAGGTTGCCGCCGCCAGCAACGGTATGGGTACCGCTTACGCAGGTGAAACCCCGGGTGTCACAAGCAAGCGCTTCTACTATGGTGACCAGATCGCAGTCCACGCTGTCGCCGCCGACAACGAGCATCAGTTTGTGCAGTGGCAGATTGGAGACCGTGTTGTCTCCACCGAGCCCGACTACACCCTCGACTTTGTCGAGTACTGGGGCAGCGACCCGACCCTGACGGCTGTCTTCGAGCTCGTGCCGACTACCTACACCGTCACCGTGACTCTGCAGGATGGTGCCGCGAATGCCTCCACAGAGTATGGTGTGATGAATGCCAACGGCGTCATCAACGCTGTCACCGCTATCGACAACTCGCAGGATGCCGACCTGTACCTCAACCTGCCGCAGGAAGGCTGGGCCTTCATGGGCTGGGCTGACGAAGATGGCAACATTGTCGCCACCGACAACCCCTTCACCTACACAGGCCGTGCTAACGCCCACTTCATCGCCGTGATGAAGGAATACCGCGACTGTCCGGATTACAACGACCCCGACTATACCAACCCCGGCGAGCCGGGTGTAAATCCCAACACGCCTGAGTTGCGTGAGGTCATAGTCTCCAACATCAAGGTGGCTGTGGAGAACGACCAGATTGTTGTTGAGAACACCGGCGACTACACTGTGACGCTCTATGATGTTGCAGGTCGCGCTCTCGAGAGCCGCATCAGCCCCGACCAGAAGATTTACTTCAGCGTGCCGCTCTCCGGCTCCTACCTCGTCCGCGTGGGCAACGTGATGACCCAGCGCGTGGTCGTGGTTCGCTAATAGACGACATCACACATGCTAATGCTCTGGGGCAGCCGTCAGGCTGCCCCGGAGTGTTTTATAGGATGATATGAAACAGGTGGTGCACAGTGATATTGGGTGTTGTCAGTTGTGTGGCAGGCATTGTGATTGTGGTATGGCAAGATGTGCTGCTACGGCAGGAAGTGTCATATAATCAGCGTGTAAGCTGCTGTATAATACCGGTGGTAATATAATTTATGCTCTATATGGAAAAAAAGTAGTATTTTTGCAGCCGAAACGTTGTCTTTTATTAATGATAAACATAACGCAATGCAAATGAAACGATATATCAGGTTATGCTGCTGTCTGTTTGCTGCCATGCTGCCGACGATATGCTTCGGGAGTCTTGGGGAAGTGTCTTTCTGCGCTGTCGATGACGCCGTCAGCACCAGCGACGCCATGGATATCGCTGATGTCCATACGGTCACCGTTCAGGTCAACGCCACGACGATGGGCTATGTGACTGGTGCCGGTGTCTACGGCCACGGCGACACCGTTACACTCCATGCCTATGCCAATGCCAACTGTGTGTTTGTCGGCTTCAACGGCGCTAATGATAATATCGACAGTGTCTCGTTTGTCGTCACCAACGATACCACTATCACCGCTTCTTTCAGCCGTAGATTCCTCGACCTTTTCACCTCGGCGACAGACGGTACCGTGGCTGTGGATATAGAGGGCACTCCTGGAAATGTGCAGGTGCAGCCTATGCAGGCTGAATATAATGACAGCATCACGCTCACCGTTACACCTGACAGCCATTATCGTTTCGTCTACTGGGAAGTGAATACCTACAGACTTGACACTATTGTGAATTCTGTATTGGTTCTCGACAGAACATGGATTGACTCCACTTATGTTGATGTTGACGGTGTGGAGCATGAGATATGGGATTCTCTTTATCACTATGAGGAGGAGGTTGTTGTCAACCGTGTAAGCGGTGGTGGCGTTTACTACACCAATCCACTCGGTATGCATATCACCGCCCACACTGAGGCGCATGCAGTGTGTATCAAGGAATCCTACAATGTCACCGTGGTGGGCGATTATGTGTATGTCTACGGCGATGGCTCGTACCACTATGGCGACAGTGTGACGCTAAGAGCTACGGGCATGGAGTTTCGCCACTTCGTCGCCTGGCTCAATGCTGATGGCGATACCCTAAGCACGGAGAACCCATGGTCGTTCCGCGTAGAGGGAGACACAACTATCTATGCGGCCACAGCTCTTGACATAATGCATCTTAGTGTGTCAGCTTCTCACGGTGGTACTGTTCAAGGCTCCGGCGATTATGAGTATGGTTCGCCGGCAACGATTACCGCAATACCCGACAGTGGTTATAGCTTCATCCGTTGGGACGACGGCGACACCAATGCCGTCCGTGTGGTCTATGTCTACGAGAACCTGCACTTCTATGCCATCTTCTCCCATGTGGGTATTGACGATGCTGACGTGAGCAACGTTCAGGTATATGCTGCTGAACATTCTATCATTGTCAAGGGCGCTGCCCAGAAGTCCATCCGCGTCTTCGACGCCGTTGGGCGCCAGGTGGTCAGCACCAGGGCTGCCGACGATATGGTACGTCTGACGATGGAGGGAGCCGGGGTCTATATGGTACAGGTCGGCAACGGCCATGTCCATCGTGTGATACTCTTGCAATAAGTAGTTAGTTGGTAGTGGGTAGTTGGTAGCACTTGACCACGAGAACTACCCACTATCCACTACCCTAAAGAATAACAGAAACAATATGCAGAAAATAACACTTGGCAGAAGTGGCCTTGTGGTGCCACGCAATGGTTTCGGCGCCTTGCCGATACAACGCATCAGCCAGGCTGATGCCGTGAAGCTCGTTCGTCGCGCTCTGGATGGAGGTATGTATTACTTTGATACAGCGCGTTTCTATACCGACAGTGAGGAGAAACTCGGTGTGGCTCTTGAGGGGCGTCGTGGCGATGTCATTATAAGCACCAAGACCGGTGCCACCACAGCAGAGGGTTTTTGGCGAGACCTTGAGACGAGTCTCACCCTGTTACGGACAGATTATGTGGATCTTTACCAGTTCCACAACCCGGCCTTCTGCCCCAAGCCAGGCGACGGCAGTGGATTGTATGAGGCAATGCAGGAAGCGGTGCGACAAGGCAAGGTCCTCCATATCGGCATAACCAATCACAGACAGAAAGTCGCCATAGAGGCCATTGAGAGTGGTCTCTACGAGACTCTCCAGTACCCGTTCAGCTATCTTGCCTCTGATGAGGATCTGGATATTGTTCGTCTTACCCGTGAGCATGGTATGGGTTTTATCGCCATGAAAGGGCTCAGTGGCGGTCTCATCAGCGACTCTGCCACTGCTTATGCCTGGCTGGCTCAGTATGACCACGTGGCTCCCATTTGGGGTATACAGCGGGAGAGTGAACTCGACGAGTGGCTCTCCTATCAAGAAAACCCTCCAGTGCTCACAGATGAGATGCGCACGCGTATTGAAAAAGACCGCCGTGAGTTATGTGGTAATTTCTGCCGTGGTTGCGGCTACTGCCAGCCTTGTCCGGCAGGTATCCAGATACAGGATTGCAACCGCATGTCGCTCTTCCTCCGCCGTGCCCCTTACAGCGTCTATCTCACAGAAGAATGGCATGAGAAGATGGAGCAAATAGAGGGCTGCTTGCATTGCAACCATTGTGTGCAGCACTGCCCTTATGGTCTCGATACCCCCAACCTCCTAAGGCAGAACCTTGTCGACTTCCGTGATTTCTGGGCAAGAAAGCAAGCTGGCGAGCTTGGTCTATGAAGCAGATCGCTCACATAGAGTCAGTATATAAAAGCAAGTTCGGTGTGCCGCGACAGGCTGGCCTCGTCAATGTCGAGGCCAGAATAGTCTTCGAGAAAGAGTTTCGTGTATTGGAAGCTGTGCGTGGCCTGGAGGAGTTTGACTATATTTGGCTGATATGGGGATTCCATCTTGCCGAGCGCGAAAGATGGAGCCCTACTGTCAGGCCTCCGCGTCTTGGTGGCAACAAGCGAATGGGTGTGTTCGCCACAAGAAGCCCTTTCCGCCCTAACCCATTGGGACTCTCGTCGGTGCGTCTGCTTCGTGTCGACACAGAAACAGACGATGCCCCACAGCTTTACATTGCTGGTGCCGATATTGTTGATGGCACACCGATATATGACATCAAGCCATATATCCCTTATGCCGACAGTCATCCCGACGCTCGTGGCGGCTTTGCGCAGCAGGCACCAGAGCGGTCTTTGTCTGTTAGGATACCCGACCGGCTGCTGGAGCTGTTGCCCGCTGCTTTGCATGATCCGCTGCGAGATACCATTGCTTTGGATCCCCGTCCCCATTATCAAGATGACCCACAGCGGTTATACTCAATGCCGTTTGACAGATGGGAGGTCAGGTTCCGTGTTGAAGATGGTATAGCCGTTGTTGAGGATTGTGTGTTAAATAAAGTTAATCACGGTAACAATAACTAACCTGCTGCGTCTACGCACCGATGAGCATGAGTTATGCACAGATAGTTGAAGGGTGTCGTCGTCGCAATGCCAACGCCCAACGGGCGCTCTACGATGAGCTCGCACCGATGGCCATGGGCGTCTGCTACAGGTACACTGCTGACCGTGACGAGGCCAGAGACCTTCTGCAAGACGGTTTCGTCAAGGTCTATGAGCGTATTGGTGCTTTGCGCGATCCTCAGAAGCTTCGCTCCTGGACATACAACATCATGGTCAACACGTGCATACAATACTATCGTCGTTCGCGGCACACTGTTTTGCAGGAAATGGATGACTATGTCGACAATGATTATGACGAGCTGCCCTATACAATGGAAGATATTGTCAAAGCACTCTCCGTCATCTCACCGGCACAGCGCATGGCGTTCAACCTCCTCTGTGTTGAAGAGCTGCCAATTGCCGAAGCTGCCGGCAAAATGAATTGCAGCGAGTCGGCTGTCCGTGTGGCACTATGCAAAGCCCGTAAAAAAATGCGTCTCTATTTGGAGAATAAAAGTACATTATAATGAACAACAACTGGAAAGACTATCAAGTAAAACCCGACGAAGGCCTGTTTGACGCCGTACATCGCCGCCTTCGTGTGCGTCGGATATTACGCATCGCCGCTGTGGCTTTTGTCGCTGTGTCTGTGTCTCTTGTTGTCGTCTTGTCGACAGGCAAAGACACTACGTCGCCATCCGTCAATGAGCAGAGTTCTGTGCGCAATGGCCGTATTGCCAGTCAAGTCACCCCTCAACACGCAATACACAACGCAGAAGCCTCACCCGCTGTCGAACCCGAGGATGCCCCTCAAGCAGAACCTGCTGTAAAAGCCGTAGGCAAGCTTGTTGCAGAGGAGTCAATGCCGTTGCTTCAACCGCAGGCTGCTGTGCCAGAGGTTGTCGAACCTGTGCCCGACGCCGTTCCCGCCGGAAACACCGTCCGTCAGCCGACTGCAACGCCCGTCAACCCAACGCAGGACACTCCTGTAATAACTGCCGAACCTGACACTCCTTATGTCGTGCAGGAGACCCAAGCTGTCGCGAACGCATCCTCGGCAAAAGTCGGCGGAGCCGACCCAGTTCCCTATCAAGTCGACAACATACTGTGGGCCCCTAATATCATAACACCAAATGGTGACGTGGCCGAAAACCGTGTCTTCAAAGTCGTTGCATCCTCAACGGTCAGTGATTTCCGGATTCATATCTACAACCGCGGCGGACGTCTCCTTTTCAAGAGTAGCGACATCAACGAAGTATGGGATGCTACCCACGACGGTACCACTGTACCGCAGGGCGCCTATGTCTGGGTTGCCACATTTCGTGGTACCGATGGCTCTTCCCACCGTCAAGCAGGCACGGTCACCGTAGTCTGGTAGCCCGTATTTGTTTTTGCGGAAATGACATATATTCAGCGAATAAGCCGACGGTGCATATCGTCGGCTTTATTTATTTACCACATTTTGCGCTCTATATGAAAAAAAAATAGTAATTTTGCAATCTGAAATAATGGCATGGACCGTTCTATCGCTGGGCCTTTTGTGCCGAGAGGAAAGTCCGGGCAGCACGAGCCACCATGCTTCCTAACGGGAAGGGACCATAAGGGTAACCGAATGGCCACAGAAAGCGCCACAGAGACAATACCGCCTTTCGAGAGAGGAAAGGTTATTGGTTATAGGTTATTGGTTATAGACGTTCGTTCAACACTGTGTAACAACCTCGCCCAATCTCCATAACCCATAACCAGTAACCTGCACTCCTCAGAAAGGTAAGGGTGAAAACGCGGGGTAAGAGCCCACGACGTGTTCCGGCGACGGGCACGATGGCAAGCCTCATGGGCTGAAAGACCAAATATACCGATAGGCCGCAAGGCAGCGGGCAGGCTCGCCCGCATTATCGGGGGGTAGGTTGATAGAGGCCGTCGGCGACGGCGGCAGTAGATTGATGATAGAACACGACAGAACCCGGCTTATAGGTCCTTGCCATTTTTGTTATAGAAGCACAAAGCAATGCAAAGGAAACTGCATATCAGGTTATGCTGCTGCATGCTCGCAGCCATGGTGCTGACAGCATGCTCCGGTCGTTTCGTCGGTACACCGCGTGCCGCCATGCTCGACTATCAGACCAACAGTACTTACCAGGCCCTCTACAATCTTGCTTCAGCACATGCCGTTAACCTCAACACAGCCGTCAAGGCGGACACCCTGCACCCAGGTATGTATGCCGAATACGGCGTCGCTCTGGCACTCATGGGCCACGACGGCGAGGCCTGCCGCATGCTCAACGCAGAGGCAAAGGCCTTTCCGGAAAGCCGTCTGCTTGTGCGTCGTATCAAGGAACGCCTCCTCCCGGACATGGTCGGCGACACCCTCGCCGGCACTCACGACACGGCCGACATCCTCAAGCTGCAGGCGTGGGCCTACGACAGCGTCACCGCCTTGCTGCCGCTCCCTCATATAGCTTCCGTCATCGACAGCACCGACAGCGTCCGCGTCATGATGCAGACCCCTGTCGACTCCGTCCAGTACCCCATACGCCTCACGGCAAACCAGAAACGGGAACTCCTGTTCCAGGAGCAGCGCCAAGCCGAACTGCAGCGCAAGGCCGCAGCCGACTCCATAGCCGCTGCCAAACAGGCCAAAATAGATGCCCGCAAGCAGGCAAAAGCCGACAAGAAGAAAGCCAAAAAGGAGAAAGAGAAGGCCAAGAAAGAAGCCGATAAAGAGAAAAAGCGTCTGGCCAAAGAAAAAGCCAAACAGCGCGACGCTGAGAAACAGCGCCGGGCAGAAGAGCGCAAGGCTCAAAAGCAAAAAGGAAAGGAGGCGCAACAATGAAGAACACCCGCATTCTTCTGTTGCTTGTTCTCCCTATGCTGCTCTTGTCATGCAAAGGTGAGAAAAGGCTGGCGCGCTACAACGAGCTTTACCAGCAAGAACCTTCTGTCATTTATGTCGCTCCGCTCAACGACGTCTCCATGCGGCGTGCCGTGCGCGAGACCAGCGATTCCATCTACAACGCATCGCTCAACATCGCTTCCCGGCAGCTATACCTCACCGCCACCGACCCGTTGACAAGCCTCGGGTACTATGTGCTCGGCCCTCTGGCATCGGCTCAGGTTGCCGCCACCGAGACACGCACCGGCAAGCAGCTGCGCAACGATAACATTACAGACCTGCACACCGATCTCGGCATCGATGCCGTGCTCTTCATAGACCTGCTCAACTGGTCGCACACCTTCAATTCATGGAGCGTGGAGGCTGAATATGTGTTGCGTTCAACCCACAACGGCATGGAGCTGTTTCATGTGCACGTCAACGCTACAAAGATACTTCCCACCGACTTCAAAGGCAACCCCAAGCCCCTCAAGGCAGACCTTGAGTTCGCCGAGCAGTATGGCTGCGACCTTGAGACAGCCCAGCGCTGCCGTCTGGTGGAAATCCTCAACAAGTACGTCCTCAAGGACCTGCCCTCTGGCAAGCGTGCCCGTCGTCAAGAGGCCGAGCAGTACGCCAAACCGCATCCTGAATACTTCAACCTCCGCATCCATCGCGACGGCAGTGTGGAACAGCTAAAAGACGAAGAACTATGAGGATAGAGGTCTCCCTGTCTCCTGCCTTGTACCCCTTCCGCACCGTCAAGGAACATCACGCCACCGTGGCCATAGATCTCCTGCGTGCCACTACCGCCGTCTGTGCGGCCTTTCAAGCCGGTTGCTCCTCTGTGCTTCCTCTCGACACCCTTGAGGGCATCGGCCAATTCCGTCGGCAGGGGTTCCTTGTGGCTGCAGAACGTGGGGGCAGCAAGGTCGGCGACGCCGAATACGGCAACTCGCCGACGGAATATCTGCGCAATGATATGACAGGCATCAAGCTGGCCTACAGCACAACCAACGGCACAGTCTCCATACTCCGTGCCGCCGATGCCGACCTCACCCTCGTGGCCTCTTTTGCCAACCTCTCGGCTCTCTGTGACCGCCTCTCACGCGAGAACATGGACGTCGTCCTGCTCTGTTCGGGCTGGCAGAACGACTTCTGCATCGAGGACACCCTCGTCGCGGGGGCCATAATAGAAAAGCTGAGGTCTCTGACCGCAGAGCTCGTGATTGCCAATGACGCCGCCAACATGGCCCTCGCCCTCTGGCAAGTGGCCAAGGACGACCCGTACGAATACTGCCAACGTTGCACACATGTGCACCGGCTCTACGGTCTTGGTGCCGCTGCCGACGTAAGCTTCGCCTTCCGGCAGGACACCTGTCCTGTGGTCCCGGTTCTTAAAGGCGGCATGCTCACACTATGAAAAAGCTTCTGACCATATTTCTGCTCGCAGCCACCCTCGGCGCCTATGGCCAGTGGGACACCGCCGGCTTGCGCCTGCAGCGTTTCGAGGTGGTGCCCGCCTTGTCGGCGACAGCGCTTATGGCCACAGGGACCATCTTCACCTATAACCCCGCCGCCAACAGTGTAGCCCTCTCCCTGCGCGACAAGGTGGTATCGTCGCACAATCCTAAGCTGCACTTCGACGACTACATACAGTATCTGCCGGCTGCCGTCCCGCTTGCCCTCAACCTCTGTGGCGTCAAAGGCAAACACTCGTTCGGCAGACTCTTGATGCTCGAGGGCGGCAGCTACCTCCTTGGCACCGGATGGCTTACAGCCTTCAAGTACGGCCTCGCCGTCCAACGCCCCGACGGCTCTCGCTTTAACAGTTTTCCAAGCGGCCACACCTTCACGGCATTCACCGGCGCCGAAATCCTGCGCCGCGAGTACGGCGAAGAGTACCCCTGGCTTGCTGTGGCGGGCTATGCCGTCGCCACAACCGTAGCTCTAATGCGCATCTACAACAACCGCCACTGGCTGGGTGACGTATGTGCCGGCGCCGGTCTCGGCATCCTCAGCGTCACACTCGTCTACTGGACCCTTGAGTAAAATGAGAAATGAGAAATGAAAAATGAAAAATGAGAAATGAAAAATGAGAAAGGAGAAATGAGATAAACAATAACCATTAAACCTTAAACTTTAAACCTTAAACCTTAAACCCTAAACCTTAAACCTCAAACCCTGATGAAACTCTTCAGCAACCTTAAAGGCGACCTCTTCGGCGGCATCACCGCCGGCATCGTCGCCCTCCCCCTCGCCCTCGCCTTCGGCATACAGGCCTTCAGCGGCGTCTCCGACCCCTCGGCAGCCTCCATCGGCGCCTACGTCGGTCTCACCGGCGCCATGCTCCTCGGCTTCTTCGCAGCCCTCTTCGGCGGCACCCACAGCCAGATCTCCGGTCCCACAGGCCCCATGACCGTCGTCACCGCCACCCTCGTCACCGGCGCCTGGACGGCCTCCGGCGGCAGCATCTCCCAGGTGCTCCTCTCCATGTCCCTCGCTGCCATCTTCTGCGGCCTCTTCCAGATACTCTTCGGTCTCATCAAGATAGGCAAGTACGTCCGCTACATCCCTTATCCCGTCCTCAGCGGCTTCATGTCCGGCATCGGCGTCATCATCATCATCCAGCAGCTCTATCCCCTTGTGGGCGCCAGCAAAGGCGGCTCCATGATAGACCTCCTCCTGGGCCTCCCCGAAGCGGTGGCCTCCACCAGCGTCACCGCCCTCCTCCTCGGCTTGGGCACCGTGGCCATCATCTACCTCTTCCCCCTCCTGACCAAGAAGGTGCCCTCAACCCTCGTCGCTCTCATCGTGATGACCGTCGTCTCCCTCTTCATCAATATGGACGGCGTAGCCACCATCGGCAAGATACCCTCCGGCATCCCCATGCCCTTCTTCGCCAAAGAGGGCGTCTCCCTCGCCGGCATCGACTGGGGCGCCGTCCTCGTCGCCGCCATCGTCCCAGGCCTCACCCTCGCAGGCCTCGGCTCCATCGACACGCTCCTCACCTCCGTCGTCGCCGACAACATCACCAAGACCAAGCACAACTCCAACCGCGAACTCATAGGGCAGGGCATAGGCAACGCCGTCGCAGGCCTCTTCTGCGGTCTCCCCGGCGCCGGCGCCACCATGCGCACCGTCGTCAACGTCAAGAGCGGCGGCCGCACACAGCTCTCCGGCATGGTCCACGCACTCCTCCTCCTCGCCATCATGCTCGGCCTCGGCTCCATAGTCCAGTATGTGCCGCTCTCCGTCCTCGCAGGCATCCTCATCACCGTCGGCATCGGCATCATCGACTTCCGCGGCTTCCGCGACCTCCCCAAGATACCACGCGCCGACGCCGTCGTACTCATCGTCGTCTTCCTCGTCACCGTCCTCGTAGACCTCCTCACAGCCGTCGGCATCGGCATGGTCATAGCCTGCGTCCTCTTCATGAAGCGCGCCTCCGACCTCGTCGAGGGCGGCTACAGCAGCCAGGAACTCACTAACTTCGACAAAGAAAGCCCATGGGACGACGAGCACGGCATGCCCGACACCGTGGCACACAAAATCTACGTCCAGCGCCTCAACGGCCCCATCTTCTTCGGCACCATCAACAAGTTCAAGGAGGTCATGTCCACCGTCCCCGCTGACGCCAAAATCGTCATCATCCGCATGCGCCTCGTCTCCTTCATGGACCAGAGCGGCCTCTACGCCATGGAAGAAGCCGTCAAAGACCTCCAGGCCAGCGGCATCGAAGTCCTCATGACCATCATCCAGCCGCAGCCCCTCTACATGCTGACCACCCACAATGTCATCCCCGGTGTCGTACCGCAAAACCACACCTTCAAAACCTTCGAGGAATGCACAGAATATTTACGCAACCAATTAGAAAAATAATAATACTATGGGAAGAGCATTTGAATACCGTAAAGCACGAAAACTGAAACGTTGGGGCCACATGGCCCGCACCTTCACCAAGATCGGCAAGGAAATTGAACTCGCAGTCATCGCCGGAGGCCCCGATCCCTCCTCCAACCTCCGTCTCCGACTCCTCATGCAGACCGCCAAGAGCGAGTCTATGCCCAAGGACAACGTCGAACGCGCCATCAAGCGCGCCACCGAGAAGGACAAGTCGGCCTACAAAGAGGTCGTCTACGACGGCAAAGGCCCTCACGGCACCGCCATCGTCGTCGAGACAGCCACCGACAACCCCACACGCACCGTCGCCAACCTCCGCGCCGCCTTCGTCCGCGGCAAGGGCGAACTCGGCACCATGGGCATGAACGACTTCCTCTTCGAGCGCAAATGCTCATTCGTCGTCGCATGGCAGGACGGCATCGACATGGACGAGCTCGAGCTCGAACTCATCGACTGCGACATCGACGAAGTCTTCCGCGACGAGGACGAAATCCTCATCTACGCCGACTTCAAAAACTACGGCCCCATCTCCAAATTCCTCGAAGACAAGGGTCTGGAGATAAAAAGCTTCAAGTTCGAGCGCATCCCGCTCACCATGCGCGAGCTGACGCCCGAGCAGCAGGAAGATGTCAACGGCTTGCTGGAACGCCTTGAAAATGACGACGATGTCGTCAATGTGTTCCACAATATGGCCTGATAGACAGTCTGTTAGATAGAGCCCCTTCGGCCCCCCTTCGGCCCCTCTTCGGCCCCCCTTCGGCCATCCATGCTCCGGATGCAATGGGGAGGTGTGATTTGCTGATTTAGGTTGTCACTTTTGAGTCCTGCGACTGGATCAAGTTGACGGGTTAATAATTATCGACTGTTTTTTGTTGTCAGTCAGCCACGGATGCGACTGAAAACGGTTTACTCTGTTCAAGAGCCAGAGCTTTCGGTTTGCCTCAAATCATTGGGGCTCGACGCCCCAATGATTTGAAAACGAACGCGGTTGTTTGCTCCGGTACTGTCGCCGTCGCTTTGGTTTGCCGAGACAAATATACGACTTTTTCATCATACAGCTGCTTTTTGCAGTTCTTTTATGGCATCGTCGCGGTACGAATGCCAGTGCTTCTTGAGTGTTCCCTCCGTCTGATGTGCCTGGTTCGGGGTAAGCATGTCGATGCTGCTGTGCGGACGCTCTTCGTTGTAGAACTTCACCGCTTTGCGCACGGCGACAGCTGCTTGCTTTATGCTTGTGAATGTCTGTCCGTGAAGCAACTCGTTCTTGACGGTGTTGTTGACGCGCTCGGCCATGGCGTTGTCTTTCGGGTTGCCGTCCTCAGTCATGCTTGGGACGATACGGTTGGCGTTGAGCACTTTGATATATCCTGCACTAGCATATTGAGTGCCGCGGTCGGAGTGGTGTATGAGTGTGCCATCAAAGCCTTCGGGCAGGGTTTTTGTGGCCATCTCCAGTGCTTTGATGCTGTATGCAGCCTCCAGCGTCGGGGCCACGTACCAGCCCAGGATGCGCTTGCTGTAGGCGTCCATAACGATGGTCAGGAACACGAAGCGGTAGCCCGAAGGCGAGCCGGAGTCTTGTATCTCGATGTAGGTGATGTCGCTGACCCATATATGGTTGGGCCGCATGGGGATTACGCTCTTGACGAGGTTGGGGTAGGTCGGCAGGTTGTGGCGCGAGTCCGTCGTGCGGGTCGCTCGGGGACGGCGGCGCAGGTTCAGCCCGCGCTCGTGCAGGATGCTACGGAACACGTCGCGTCCTACGCGGTATTCCTCGGGGAACTTCCCGCTGTACATCCTCCACAGCTTGTCCATCCCTATCTTCGGGTCCCTCCTCCTCACTTCCAGCACATACTGTACCACAAACTGCTCCACGGCGAGACGCGCCAGCAAAGCCTCCTCGTCCCGCTTGTAAAAGGCCTGTCTTGTCACACCAGCCAGTGCACAAAGGCGTTTGACGGGATACCGTCTCACTTCGTCTTCGTGCAGCCTTTCGACTGCCCGGTGTCGGCTTTTTTTCTTATCTCGATACCGAACATCTCCTCCGCCACGTCTATCATCATGTCGTAGAAGTCCGCACGCATCGTCTCGTCGTAGAGCTTCTTCTTAAGCTCCATCACTTCCTTGCGTAACGCTTTGTTCTCCTCTGAAAGACTGTCTGTTGTGTTTTTTCCCATAAGCAGCGCACTCTTGTCGTTTTCCGCTGCAAATTTACGAATAATTTTGTGAACGGTCTCCCATCCGACTCCGTATTTTTCGGCCAGATGGGTTTTGTTGAGGGCTCCCAGATAGTAATCATGCACTATCTCCATTTTTGTCTCTTCTCTTAAATGCTTCTTCGCATTCCTTGTTTTTGATTTTCCGTTTGCCATTCTTTGTTGACTTTTGTGTCAACTTTTTTCAGCGCAAGACA
>ODAJ012165294.1_pt1 | contig 16758 bp, 10 predicted proteins | sample 1539241 | NCBI WGS metagenome assembly ODAJ01 (sample SAMN02144231, study PRJEB22623) | gut metagenome | biome: sheep rumen | host: Ovis aries | place: New Zealand
GTAAAACCTGCAAATAGTTTCTGCACCGTACCGAGCGGCACCCCGGACTTTTCCGCTATCAATTCATTGGTATAGCCCAGTTCCCGCTTTCGGTCCTGCATTTCCTTGATTGTCATTGCAGCCTCCGTCCCTTATATAGCCTCTTTCTACATTTCCAGAATCCTTTTTTGAGTTTCTACATAATAAAAATACAGCACATACGTTCTGCCGTCAACCGTAATATTTCCTTATTTAATTATATAATATTCCGTTCATTACATTATTTCACTTTTTCTTTGCATTCGGAGTGAATGGCAGGGAGAACTTCTTTCGAATATAAAACACGGTCCGTTTGGACCGTGCTAAAAGTATGCTCATTAAGACAGGCGAGATTCGGGTCAGCTCTAGCTGACATAATTCAACAGATCTCTATTGTTTCCAGATCATCCGGGATCCACAGGTTCCCGTGATAATACGGCTTCCCTTCTTCGCTGTACATAGCCTTTCTGTTCGCAAGGTTCTTATCTTCAGTGTGATACAGGAGCAGATTCTTAACACCCATTCTCTCGGCCAGCTCGCAGGCATCTTTTACCGTGGAATGATGCTTTTCGTATGGGTCAAAGATGTCCGCCTCTGAATACAGGCAGAAAGCTTCATGCATCATCCACTCGCTTCCTTTGGCATATTTCTCTAAATCGGCATTCAGCGGTTCATCCCCACAGCAGGTAAGCATCTTTCCGCCATCGAGCTCCATGCGGAATCCATACTGCTTTGCTTTTGTGGACAGGATATCGAAAAACGTCACCTTGTGACCGATGATGTCCATTGAATCACCGTCAGAGACTTCTACAAGATGGAGCCTGTCATCGATGAACACCGTCACTTTTTTCGGAAGGAGTTTGACCGCCATGTCACGAATCAGATCCAACACTTCTCTGTGAGAATAGATATAGGCCTCGCCTTTATACTCCCCATGCCTCATGAACTGGCAGATCATTCTGACCATCCAGATGATTCCCATCAGATGATCTACATGCTTATGCGTAACAAAAATGTGGCGCATATCCATCCAGTCGTAACCGGCATACTTTATCTGGCGAAGAATAGTATTGCCGCCACCGCCATCCACCATGAATACCTGCCCGTTATCTTCTATCAAAAAACAAGTGTTATAGCACTCCGTCACAAGAGCATTACCGGTTCCTAGCATTGTAAGCTTCATTATTACTTCTCCTTGTATTTATAATGTGTCAATTTTTAGCTCCTACTGATAATTTTATCAGCACCTCACATTCATTTCCACTCAATCTTCTGTGAATATTAAAAAACTCGCATTCCGTCGAATCACAGGCATGACAATCACGGAATTTAAAAACACGGTCCGTTTGGACCGTGCTAAAAAGAGTCTAATTGGCCGACGAACTGACGTACCCCTCTGACAACAAGTATTCTGCCAAAGCTTTACTCACTTTTGCGGCTCCCGTTGTATTCACATGCGCAGAGCCTTTATCTGTAAAATCCGTGCCATAATCTATTCCTATTTCCGGATCATACAGCATGTTGTAAAACCCATATCCTTTTTCTTCAGCCATCTTCCCAATTCCGTTCACAATCGCCTGTTGTTCTTCCCCGGCCGCATGTGGAATAAATGTCAATACAAGTTTAATGCCCTTTTTATCACACAGATCACAGATTTTTTTCAAATACTCATATCCAACACTATTTACGCCGGCTGATTTTTCACTCGAAATGTAAGTGGGTGTTTCTGCCGCAACACATTTTTTCTCCCGAACACACCCATTTTCAAGCCCTCTGTATCCTTTAGTGTAGTATCTGAATATTTCAAAATCACTCGGTTTCAGTTCATCCCATCTATTATGATACAGGTAAAAGCTGAACAACATTTCCTTCTGTGTCTCTTTATCCTCAAACAGGTCTTTAGCCATCTGAATCTTCTTCTTTGACAAGGGAATTGCGTCCATCGTCATATGTACAAATCCAAGGCTTTCCACCGAATACTTATCGTCTCTCTCGACCGAATACAGATCGACCACTACAACTTCCGGATCACAATAATCCAAAGCATTATTCAATACCCAGTACGATGTCGGCATTCTCTGCGCGTATCCGCTGAGATTGTAAACATCCGGCACGCCGTTTTCATCCATGACCTCCGGATCTATTCCGTAAAGAGAATGACTTGTTCCCAGAATTAATACCTTCGATCCCATGCGCCCCGTAAAGAGCTTTCCTTTTTTGGATCTGGCAAAATTGTCCTCTAAGACACTCGAAATATAAAAAAACAAGATACCAAACACTATCAGAAAAACAGCGAGGCGTAATATTTCCTTCCGCACAGATTCCTTTTTCTTACTCATAATTTCTCCCTATGTGCAAATATCAAAAATTCACATAAATAAAATTCGATGCTTCATACCCGGCTCCGTAAATGCCAAAAATCAATACAGAAAATATCAGTACATATAACACTCCCCATCTGACGAAGATGTTCATACTGAAAATCTTTTCTATGACATTTACTTCTTTATATTTACAGATATCCACTGCGGTCATTACCAAAACAGCAACAATAAGTATGCCTATATTGGCAATATTCAAGCCATGATTCAAAACATCGGCAAATCCGACTCCGTTCCCGTTAATGATCAATCCTTTGAATATCCCGCCTGCCTACGCCAGGTTCTCTGCCCTGAACAGGACCCACATAAGAGAAACCAATAAATAAGTTAACACGCCATATCTTCGTTTTGTCGCCTTAGCAGCCTTTTCCAGCACCTGTAAAATTCCATGTGACAATCCCCAGAACAAGAACGTTAAACCGGCGCCATGCCAGATACCGCTCATAACAAAAACAATCAGAATATTGATATATGTTCTGACTGTGCCCTTTCTGTTGCCGCCTAATGGAATATACAGATAGTCTCTGAACCAGGACGTAAGAGATATATGCCATCTTTTCCAAAAGTCATTTATATTATGTGCCAAATAAGGCTGCTTAAAATTGACCGGCAGTTCAATCCCAAAGCAGCGTCCCATACCGATTGCAATCAAAGAGTATCCAGCGAAATCACAATATATTTGTATGGAATATAACAGTATTGCGGCAGCAATTCCGATTCTGCTCGCAGACTGAGTATTGGAATAAACATCATTTACGTATATTGCAATCCTGTCTGCAATCACCATTTTCATAAAGCATCCGTAAATTGCAAGAACCGCCGCTCTTTCAAAAGATGCCAGATCGAATTTCCTCTCTCCTTTGAATCTGGCAATCTGCTCTTTAGCCTTTGCGATCGGTCCGCAGATCAGCTGCGGGAGAAATCCGATATATAAGGCGAGCACAACAAAATCATTTTCTACTTCAACATCTTTTCGGTAAACATCTACGATGTAACTGATCGCCTGAAATGTAAAAAAGGAGATGCCCAGGACTTGTACAAATATATGTGTATACTTGACGATCGTAAGAATGCCGAGCAGGCTGATAACACCTATAGACAGCCCCAGAACTCTTTTCCTGCCTTCATTTTGGCCTACAGCCTTCCCGGCAAAATACGATATCAATGTCGCTGTTATCAAAAAAAGCGGAAAACTCCAGTCCCATGAAAGAAGAAATAAATAACTGATGATCAGTAGAAATGCGTTTCTTAATCTATTCTTCAATAGCCAGTGTACAACCACCGCCCCCAAAAAATATAGCAGGAACTCTACAGATAGTGTGCTCATGATGTCTCTCCTAACAAATGTCTCCCAGATAGTAAATCATTTTTTCGCCTGAAGGCAGGCTTATCATACTACAATCTCTACGTCTTTTCCAATCACAATCGCCTCCATACTGCCTCACAGCCAAAAAGCCCTGGCTCTATATCCGGCTACTTGTACCTGAATACCACCTGATCCGGAAAATTAGATTGACGATTCCGAATTACATTCCGACGACACCAGGTACGTGCCCCTCCTCGCAGATATACGTCTGTCAGCCCGGTGCATCCCGCAAATAGAGAAACACTGAAATTCCTCAGGCTTGCCGGAAGTTCAATGCTCTCCAGACTTGTACATCCTGCGAATGTATAAGCTCCGACAGTTTCGAGTCCGTCGGGCAGGACCAGCTTTTTCAGTGATGTGCAGCCGGAAAATGCCAATGTATCGATTTCCCGCAAAGAAGCAGGGAAATGTATAATTTCCAGGTTGGTGCACTTCTGAAAGGCATCCGGCACCCATCTCATTTTATCCGGAAAGAATACTTCCCTGAAACCGCAGCCTTCAAAGGCGCCTTTGCGTATTCCCCGAATGTTGTCCGGGATTCTGAGCACTTCTCTTTTGTCCGATTCCGGCAGTCTGCACAGGGTCATGTTTTTGCCGGATCCCTTTTCGTAGAGCATTCCGTCTTCCATCACATACCGTGGGTGTCCTTCTGCAATTTCTATTTTCTCCAGTTTCGGACAGCCTGAGATATCGCCTATGTATCGAACACCCCCGGGAATTCGCACAGTCTTCAGGTTCTCCATACTGCTTATACTCAAATTATCGACGTATAGAGAATCCGGAAATATCAGATGCTCAAAACGGCTGCATCCCATAAAGGCTCTCACTCCTATATAATTCAGGGAGGATGGCATGGGGAATTCCTCCAGATCTGTGCAGAAACTGTAGGCTTCTGCCCCAATGGAAGTCAGTGAAGAGGGCGGAACAGCTCTTCTGAGGTTCACACACTTTGTAAATGCATTCACTCCTATGCTCTTTAAAGAATGCGGAAGGTGAACTTCCTTCAGGTAAGGATTATTTAAAAAGGCACAGGATGATAAAGCCGTCACTCCTTCGGGGACCACGAGCACTTCTTCTTTTTTGCCCTGCGGATAAAGAATCAGCACTGTTTTGTCTTTACTATAGAGAACACCGTCCTGACTGCATAAAAACCGGTTATCCGGGTCGACGTCGATTGCCTCAAGGCTCTCGCAATTATTAAATACATTCTTCTCGCAGCCGTTAGGACTTTTTTTCCCGCTGCCGGGAATGCCGGCCACAAACGGGTCCCCTATGTTTTCAACGCTTGCAGGAATCCGAATCCTTTTAAGACTCGCGCACCGTTCAAAAACATGTATGGCGATCGTCTTCGCCTGCTCCGGAAGAATCACTTCTTCAAGATCCCTACATCCGCTGAACATAAAGTGTTCTATTGCCCCGACTCCCGACGGGAATGTGAAACTTACAAGACCCGATTCATAAAATGCATCCTGACCAATTGACGTGACACTGTCCGGCAAATGAATCTGCCTGAGAGAATGACAATTCTCAAATGCATTATTGCCGATATAAGTAATTCCCTCAGGAATAATAACTTCTTCGAGCCGCAGACAATTATGAAAAGAATATGCATCGATACCACTGATTCTCTTTGGAAGACGAATGTGTTTCAAGGCAGAACAGCCGCAGAAAGCAAACCCGTTTATAGCAGTGACCGAATCCGGAATTACCAGATTTTCAAGAGTGCCAAGACCGCCGAAGGCTTCCACTCCTATACTTTGCAGCGTTTCCGGGAGCACGATTTCTTTAAGCTTCAGATGATTAATACGTTTATAATCAATTTCACGAATATAGGGATTCGGCGTGGCTTTAACATTTGCAAGAGAACGCGTCAGAAGACCTATTACCGGTTTGCCTCCCAGCGCATCCGGTATTACCAGCCTCTCCGCGTCTCCTTCGTAGCGATATATAAAAGCACCGTTTTCAGTCAGGGTGTACTGAAGGCCATTTTCACTATAGACCTGCGATTGGTTATTCATAAAGCCTCCTTTGCTGCTCATTGACTCAGAATTCTGTGTCGATGCAAAGCCTTACTGCAATTCTGCAGCAAAACGATCAGTCTTTTGGTTTTCTGTACGTCCGGTACAAATCAGTGTACATTTTGGACACAGGCTTTCCTGCCTGCTCCTCTCCCTGCGCACACTGATCCAAAAACAGATCCTTTTCCAGCTGATGCCTGTACCTGACTCTGCTCTGCCATTCATCAATCTCACCCATGGCGAGGATCCGTTCCAATTCTTCTACCTGTGTCTTCGGGTATTGAGTCATTCTCTCCATATATAAAGCCGCCTCACGCTCAAACCCATCATAGATATCCTCGAGATTAAATAATTGGATATTCCTTTTATATCGACTGTATTCGTCACTGTCCCTGTCAGCTGTCACCTTTACAGCCATACAACTTTCGTGGTACATTTCGTCCGCGACCCGTACATAGGGCCTCGAATGAATCCGTATCCCGATATTCGAGTCAAAATCCGCTTTTTCCTCAAAAGGAGATACCAGATCGAGGTCGTCAGCCGCGCTTTTATGATTGTTGCACGCCGAACAACTCGGGATCAGATTATAAAGACACAGGGCAAAAAAAGGGTACATACTCTTGTTAACAAAATGATCCAATTCCGCTCCGAGGATCTTAGTCCCTCTTCCCCCTATATATTCGCACCCGCAATAAGGGCAGGATCTGATTCCGAGGGACCTCAGGATCCTGACATTATACTTTACCCCATCAGAATCTGTGCGATTGCACATAGCCCTGTAGTCATTTTCCTGAAAGCACTTAAGGAAGAGATCCTCAGAGAAATCTGAAAATCCGGCGGGCGGCATGGCCTTCTTTCGCTTTACACTCACATAAGCATCATGAATCGGTTTCAGATGCTCATGCGCTTTATGAATCTGTTCCGGCTTTGCAAGCAAAAAGCTCTTCATAAAGCAGCGCAGGTCGTCCATCGAGTCTTTCGTGACCGGCTCACGTATTTTCCCAAGCCCCATTTTATCAATGAGTCCATATTCCTCTGCCTTTTTATAAAACTCGCTCAGAACAAAATATGGCCAGTCACTGTCCGGTATATAGCTGTATTTTTCGAATTTCGTAGAAGTTATAACTTTAAGCGCGAGATCGGCGTAGTCATCTTCAAACCCACTGTGTTTATTCCGGTCTATTCTAAACATGCTTCCGCCTCCGCTTTACCGTTTTCCGGTCCTATTTTCTCACCCAAACTGTCATTCCTTAAAATAAGGTTCAGTCCTCGCTGTAAAGTCATTGTACATATCAATCAGTTCGTTTCTCAAAACGCCCTCACCGATAAGATCAATATGTTTTTTCAGAATTATCAATGCCCACCTGTATTTCACCGGCTCTGTTTCCTCTGCCGGGTCTGGCACATTTCTAAATCGCATAAGCTTGTTCGCGACATAGTTGCCCTCGGCAATTCCCGAGCATCTATTCAACTTTTTGCGCTCTGTTTCTCCCTTTTTTCCTGCAGCTTTCAAGGCATTCGAAATTGCCATCGTCTTGTCATGAATATTCGGGTGGTGTTCCTTGAGATCGTGAATAAACTTGGTATACTTTTTATTTCTCCCGTCTTTATCCTTACAAAACTCAACAATATCAGAAACATCAATCATAAGACTGATGAGCAGCTCTATGCGCTCATCCGCAAACGACCCGATTGTCCGGTCGAGGAAGAAGGGTTTTGCCATCAGCGTGTGGATATTCTGGGCAAATGTCGGAACCGGCGGGTTATGCCAATGAGGGTGGGTTCGGTCTTCCACTGTTGAATGCCAGAGCGGTGTTCTCTCATAGTCCTTCATAAGATATGTATCTTCCCGCATCAAATCCGACAGCATAAGCGGAGAGTTCGTCGTAAAGATGATCTGCAGAGGCGCTTTACGCTCCTTGTCGTTGGCTATCTCTAAGATGTCCTGAACAAATTCCCGCTGCCAGTCAGGGTGATAATAAGTATCCGCCTCATCAAAAAACAGAACTCCGGCGTCGGTATCCTGTATATGCAGTCCAATCATTTCATCCCGTATAACCATCCAGTCGAGAGGCTCCATATATGCTCTCTTCTCGTCAAATCCCCTTTCCGAAAAGACCTCTTCAAATTCCTTCCAGCCCTTAATGCACCAGTACAGTCTTGACAGCAGAGCGAACTTGCTGTACTGGCCGGATGAAAACGGACGGATAAAAGCTCTCTGATCCTTCAATACCGTTTCCAGAGCCTGTCCCTGCAGATCTCTTACAAAAGCAGCGTTCCCTCTGTGAATAATCCCGGCATCAAGGTTATGCTGTTCACGTTTACGGCTCATCACTTCAAGTTCCTGACTCACCACCTCGAGATCATCGATGCAGAAGTCCTCTCGAAAGTACTTTTTCAGAACAGTCTGCTTTGAATAATAAAACAGAAGCTGCATGGCCAGAAATCTGTTGATATAACTTTCCGGCTTGATGCTCTTCCTTTCACGATTGAATTCTTCTTCCGACAGATCAATGATTCCTTCTTCCTTATCACGCTTTTGAGAAAGCCCCTTCCTTTCAATGCGCAGTCCCTGCGGCCGTTCTTCGACCGGCCTTACCGCCGCCTCATCCCCGCCGTACAATTTTCTTTCTTCATCCGCCACACCGTCGGGAGATAAAAATTGCGAAAAGTACACTATCTTGCAGTTCCGATTGTTTATAGGAAACAGCTCTCCGATTTTATAGGGGCAGACAGTCTCGCCGCAAGCGGAGTCAATGTCCATATCCGAAAAAGCGTTCGTTTTATTTGCAAATTTCAGCCGCTCTGTATGGACTTCTCTGTCGGGAAGACGAGTGCCTTCAAACAGGAGATTGGTAAGATAATAGTATTTTCGGTTAAGATAAAATATTACGAAAAAGCGAGAGCCCTCACAGAACTCTCCCGCTTCATTGGTGGAATCCTCCAGAAGCCGATAGCTTTTCACCTGTTCTGGTTCTATATCGACAAAGCCGTCATATGCCTTAATCTTTTCGCTGTATAAATCACTGAAGATTCTTAGGAAACTTTCCCTTAAGAAGTCAACTATACTGCTTTTCCCAGCCCCATTCTTTCCTATGAATCCGGTCAGGGACAGCACCTTGTCTCCATAAAAATTATCCGGCGGTCCTTCAGTCCGCCCCAGTATCAGCTGAGCCAGCTTTTTATCCCGGGAAAACTCAAACATGTGGTCAAAAGAAACCGTAATATGATCTATTCCCCTGAAATTCTCAAGATATACCAGTGAATAGTGAAAATCAGCCCCGTTCGGATCCGTGCTGTACGCTGCTGCATTCTCAAGTATCTTTTCATCTCTGAGCAGATTATCCAGTGATGTAAGTGCCAGGTCATCCATCCGGAAAGGAATTCTGTACTGTTTTTCCGTGTATCGCTCCGCAGTCTTACAATAAGCGCGTATGCACAGTTCCTTCCCGCTCTGCTCTATACTATTACGTGTTTTACCGCTTAGGTCACTTCTCTGCTCTGCTTCATTATCTTTAAGCGCTATGACCATAACATGAACGTCAGATAAAATGATGTTGAAAATAGATGACATCATATTATCGTTATCATGATTATCTTCCACCGGGCTGTCTTTGAGCAGGTCATACTGACCACCTTTCGCCTGAATGATCTCAGCTGCATGCTCCTTTAGCTTCGCCGAAACATATGCGCAGTCAATGCAGTTGTACTTCATCAGTTCCCGTTTCTCTGCCTGCATTTCCTCATTTTGCTGCCACATAGTCTGAATCATACTTCCTACATGGCGGCGTATGACAGGATCCAGAACTTTTCTCGGACAGGGATCAATCCAGATTCCCGGCAGATCGCTGTCCGGCGTCTCACGAAAGAGATCGCGATATGAGCACTGCTCTATTATGTCTTGTTTTAGTTCATCAGAGAGCGCACCGAAGCTCTGTGCAATCACCCGGTCCACTGCCGCTTCAATCTCCTCGTTCGGCACCTCATCCGGACTGATCAGCTTGTTGACAAGCAGTTTAAACTCGAAATCTTCGTCTTCCGAACAAAAATATTTCAGCAGGATTGCCAGACAGCGGTCTTTCGTCATAAGACCGCAATCCACACACCACCAGCAGCTCTCTTTAAAATTCATATACACTATGTAGCGAAAGGGGCTCCCGACCGCAACGATTTTATTGGTCAGGCCGTAAATAAGGACCTCTTCATCTTCAGCACTCTTTTTATCTGCCTCACAGGTCAGGTCCTGTGCCTCCGCCTTCGGCCGACCAATATTTTCATTAATCAGATACAACCCGATGGAAAATGCAGGGATTCGTGTCAGGGCTAAGAATTCTCCGTACTTAAAAAGCTCTTCGTACTTTTCCGCGCCGTACATATTGACCAGCAGGCATATGATCATCTCAGAAAAGACCGTAATGAGGTCCCGCAGGTCAGAAGCCTGCTCCCGGCTGTACCTGATATCTTCTGATTCTGACTCCAGTTCCTCATAAAAAAGGCCCGCCCTCATAAGAAACTCATTCAGAGTCCTGCTGTCATCAAGCTTTTCCCATATTCCCTGTCGAAAGAAATCGAAATCAATTTTATTACCGCTTTGCCGCATCAAAGCTGTTCGTTTTGCGTCGACAAGCGTCCTATATTTTCGAATTCTGATTTTGGCGTCCCTGAATTCCATCCTGCTATTCCCTCATATAGATTGCGGTCTGATTCCCCGGTCTTTCGGCAACAAAAAAGACCACTGATACATCAATTGTACAGTGGCCTTATTTCCTTTACAACTATATTTTTGCTCACAGTGCTATGCCGAAAACTGCTGTTATGAGTTCATTGATAACCATCACACACAGCTTTGCATACCGCACTTTGGTCAGTTCACAGGGGCTTTCAGCGATCCCCGTTTGGGCAGCAACGGCGATGTGTTGTATGGCTTACTATCTTTATTTCTCACGCAGGCATCCATAACTGTATAGTACTCTATAGTCTCAAAGGAAGATTTTACGCGCCTATCCCTAAGTATGTCGACCGCAAACGAGTCCGGTCGAGCCTGTGTGATAATATCAGCCATCGCCAACCTCCTCCTGTGAAAATAAAAAATAATTACGACAATGCTATTATATCATTGAAAACTATGCATCTCAAGCCCCCGTCACAAAAAGAGGACCTGAAATAAGTGCATACTATGATAGCATACGACGACGTGTTTTGCAACACAAACATTGTCATTCACACTCAGAAATGGCATCGACGGCAGCATTGTGAATCGCCCGATAATATAATTCAGACACCATCTCAATCATTCTTATATTAGTGCGCTTTCGTATCCTCGTATCATATCTGAGTTCAGGATGATTCAGGAGTTCCTTCACCTCCTCAAAATAGGGTTTCATCCAACATCCACCCGAAGCTTCATCTCTCACGAACTCGTCGTGAAGCCGGCGGGTGTTGCTAAATCCATAGCGATAATCCGCAGCCAGATAGTCCAGCCTTTCAAGTGTCGCTATTTCCTGATGAATTTCGATATAAAGCCTCTTCAGGAAGAAGGACATATATCCGAGCCTTGACATTTCATCTCTCAGAAATTCCAGTTCTCGCAGCAGCTCCCGCTTACTATTTCGCCGGCCATCTTGCGCGAAAACACCGTTCTCCCCAGTCTTTTTTTCTCCTGTCGGCGGGGAGTTGCTGATTTCCTCGTAAACAGAGCCTATATAGCCGCGCACAAAGTGAAAATAATCCTCTTCATACTTACTCAGTATGTGCTCCAGAGACAGTGATGCTTTATCAGGAAGATCATCCGCAAACAGATCTTCCACTTTTCCATCTTCGTTCATAAAAGAGCTTCTGCCAATATGTTTCCTCTTCGCGAAAAGGTCTTTCAGTTCTCTCTCTTCTCGAGCTTTGTGATACACATCACTAAAGTAGTCAAAATCACAAAGTTCATTTTCCTCTCTCTTTTCAAAATAACGGTCTTTGTAATCGGTAATATGAGCCCTGATAAATTCGCACCAATATGACAAACTCTGTCTACGCCTGTTATCTATTTCAGTATCTACTTCAATAATTATCTTATCAAACTTTTTACATCTCAGAGACAGAGCAGCGAGCGATTTATCCGCCATCATCACAAAATCATTATAAAGTCTCTCTATCAGCCCCCACCAGTATCGCCTCTTATCCTTACTGTTCTTTAGTCCCTTCGCAGGACCGCTGAATGCCGCATACATGACAAGGCACAGTCTTCTGATAAATGTATGAGCCGTTCTTGCGTCAGATGGAGAATACTCCGTAAGAAAGCTGAAATATCCGAACGGCGTCATTTCTACAAGATTATACATGAAGAGATCTGAGCACACCTCGGAATATATTTCAGATGCCTGATTCATAATACTGACGGCTTCCATCTGGGTCCTTGTTATATGCGGCGAAATATACGCCTCCAGTATTGACTGACTCACATCTGCATCAAAGCTTCCGCGAGTCAGATATTGGAATACCTTTCTGGTCTCCAGCGCAAGAACCTTATTCTTATCATCCTCTTCCAAAGCTCTGGCTTCCGCATCCAACTGTTCACTCAGAACAGCGAAAAATCGGTCGACCAGCCCATAACGGTTGAACATTTCCTTAAGCTCTGTGCCGAGACTGAGATTGGCAAGAAGTGCCTCGTATATCAATTTTGCAGATACATCGACAAAATGAGCTTCATTCTCCGAAGCCTGCAGATATGTTTCCAATGCTGCAACAGCATCCTTCATATAGCCCTCGATGATCCGGGCATTTTTATCATTGTAACTTGATATACTTTTTCTGGAATAAGACGGTCTCCGATTATAGACAAGCGCAGACCGGAGTATTCTTACCCTTTCAAGTGCTTCGTCTCTTTCTCTGTTGTTCGTCTCACTGCGAAGACTTATGCACTGACGTATGAACCGATCCACATTGTTGATCTGCCGAATGACCTCAGTAAACTTATCGTATTCATTCTTTATAAAATCAATAACACTGGCATAGCTCATATCTTTTGCCAGTCTCATAATATCGCGGTCCTCATAAATGACCTTGTTATACGCATTATAAAGACTGTCACAGATAAGCTTGGACAATCCGACGGATTCTCTGAGTTCTGGTATACCCTGCTGCAGATTATCTACAATACTCATAGTAATCTGATCACATATCAGATAAGTGAGATACTGCATGACGATCCGGTTCCTGTCGAATCGAGCTCTGTAGCGAAGGTTGTGCGCAACTTCATGGAAAAGAATCCCCACTGTTCCGCCAAAATTAGTCAGATCTTTAAAGTTAGAACACCACACTACCATCAGCTTTTCATTTGGGAAAGTCGGTTTCGCCTCTTTAAACAGGACTTTTGTCTGCAGGGACTCATCCTGATTGCCCGGAATAACGAAGGGTGTATACTGCTGCCTCAGTCCGAATATCTCTTCACAGAGATTTGTTTTCTCATACCATTTAAAAAGCGAATTCAGAAGCTCTCCATATCCGACAAGGATTTTTTCCATACTGACAGTCGATTCAAGATTATAGTTGGGTGTCTGAAGCGACTGAAGATTATTATCTCGAATTAGCTTAGAATAAGTGTTGAGCGATACTACCGCTTCCGAAAGCGCATGCTCTGTTATAGATATAAATCTACGGTTATTCTGCGCAGCAAGGACCTGATAGCTGTCTTCCATACCGTCCAGCACAACATTAATCTGATTGATCAGAATCGCACAGTATATTCGGGTATCAGACAGGCCATTGATTGAGCAGCACAGATTGAGCATTTGTCTGAGCAGCTTCAGGTGATAGAACATGTTTCGTCTGTTTGTGTCATACTGCATGACCTGTGAAAAGACACTTTCAAGTCTCTTCTCGACTCTGGAAATCGCTTTGTCATTTGCCACACTTAGCCAATCACATATTATCGTCCGGTCATTGAGCGAAATAGCAGTCTTCCGGTCCTCTGAGTCCTTCTGGAATATATCCAGATTATCGCATTTGAATACATACCTCTCATTAACGTAGGTCACATATTCGTTTGTTCGAATTAACTCAATGAGTTTTTTACATATTTCAACTTCATCCCCCAAGTCTGCAGGAACTACCGGCGTATGTTTCTCATCTTCCTCAACCGGTACGAGCAGGCCTTGTGAAGCAAGCTTATAGTTGTATAATGTTTTCGATACATATCTGAAAGCATTCTCAGTCAGAGTGACAGAGAAATCATACCTTCCATTCAATCGGTCAAAGTCATGTCTGCCGTTCTCTGTTGCCGCATTTGCCCAGTAATTATTATTGAAAGTCACTCTCAGCACAAATCGTCCGTCAACTTTAAAGCCGTCCTTAGGCTTTCCGGAATCGGTCGCGCTGTCCTCGTATGCAGGTGCATCACTATTATAAATATTGTCTGCAATCCATTTTTTATTGCAGCTGAGGAGAGTATATGTTTTATAGAAAACGTACTTTGGTTTTTCTGATCCCGCATAGCATGTGCCGCGTTCTCTGAATAATGTCGCAAGAATGAACGCAGTCTCAGGGCGGTTGCTGCTGACAGCCACTGTAAAATCGCCTGCCGACAGTGAACGGTAAACTCTGCAGACAAAAGGATCTCTGAGATAATGCTTGCTGACATAGCCATCAATAATGCTATAAATATCTTCATAAAACTGATTGATTATGCCGGCCGTCACTCTGTTCGTGGTCGCTGTCCCACTCTCATCTCCTGTAGATACAAGCTTGATCCTCGCCATGACCTCAGGCATGATATATATCTGGACCAGACTCAGATAGGGATAATTATCCTGCTGTTCAAATGGGTTGCCATAGGGAGCCGCTTTCAGGCCGCCGGGAAAGTCACATTCGTTAAGGGGAACCTCGTACCCATACTTCTCAATGTCCTTTGCCGAGCAATAAATCGGTATACTCTGCATTGCGACTTCAAACTTAGAAAGTCCGTACTCCGAAGAAGTATCAATATCCATAAACTCATTTATGTCTTCGTCAATTTTGATTTTCCTTGGAATGAGAGCATCAAAATAGTCCATCGCAAGATATGGATCTTCCCGCTTTTTACCGTCTGCAGATGCTCCGTCCGCCAGTTCCGGTGTAAAAGTATTAAAAACTTCGCTTCCTTCCGCCGGCTCATCTGCACAGTTGTCCTGTGCGTCCGCACTCTCCCTCGTCAAAGGAGCATGGACTGCTTTTCTGAGTAATTTAATTAAATAAAGTTCCGGTTCCCCCATATCGTCCCCTTTTCCCATTTGATTTAGCATAGGCGCACAATCGTGCGATTTTACGAGAAGGAAATTCAAAAATGCTTTATAGCCCAATACTGGTAAAGCCGCGAATAACTATTGTAATAATAGCATATTAGCAAAGCACCAACAAGTTGCACGGCCACATGCCCTTGGTGATTCGGCTCATCTAAACAGCTCTGATGCCAAGACGTTCCTTCGGAATATCTTTCCGAAACTCTGCAAATCTTTGCAAAATCCACACTGAATACCCTGTTCGATATCATGTGCGGCACTATCTCGTAAACATCACAGGCGCTGCGCGCGGAAAAACCTCTATAGTGTCATATTCAGGATGTTCCTTGTGGAGCTTGAATTCCACTTGTTCATAGCTATCGGTGACCGGGTTCAATACCTGCCCGTAGATCCAATGAGATATACTGCTTAAATGCGCATTTCTTGTCACACGGAAAGAAATCTGTGTCTCGGCTCCCTGGGCGTCTTTAACAATGATAGTGTACTCAGCGTCAAACAAAGCAGAAGACAGCATGGAGCGGTCATCATTTACAAAATAATATGTTCTTTTGCAGTAGAAATCATCATTCATAATTCCTCCTTAAGCATTTTCTTTCTGCTCCTCAAACCGCAGGGGATCACCTGCCACCATCTTTCATCTAATCTTCGAGAACTCAGCTATGAGCAGCGTTCGTGTCACCTCATATGCGTTCGGGCACTCACTCGCCCTCGGGCCGCCGATGCTCAAATCCAGCCCATCCGCCTCTCGGGCACCAGCCGCATATCTCGATGTTTAATTCTCGTGCAACATCCGGTGCGGCTCTGTCGACTCCAGATTGGCCGCCTGTCCGGATTCTTCGTATTTTTCTGCTCACGGAGTTTTCCTCTATCCTTCCCTCGTCCATCAATAACAACGTGCTGTCTGACATAAACTATTCACGCCGCCAGGCATAAATTCCAATCCCTGTAAACAAAAGGCTGCATGGAATAAGAATAATAAGCCAAATAATTATCTCCATAATGACACCTCTAAGCAGAACCGTTCCGGCTGATGTTACTTATCCTCCGTTACCATTCTGCAAATCATTGTTTCCCCTGCCTTCAGGGTATAACGTGAAAAATAATACTTACTTACAACGTCCTGACTCTTGTTGGATCCCATCAGGGAAACATATGTCTTTTCCCCATCGTACTTCTCGATATATCCACGCTCTGTATCAGAGTCTGCCAGCTCGCCGGGAAATGCGATGATACCTTTCACATCTGTGCCATTATTAACTATCTGATACCATTTCGTTGTTCCCTGATAATCCGATTCAGGACTTCCCGAGTATTCAGATACTGCAATATCATCTGAATCTCCGCAGGTAATATGCAGATCGCCTTGCTCTATCTGTTTAAATCGCTTTACGGTAAACTTGCCGTTTTCGTAATCTTCAAAGTATGCGGGATACCTTGAAGGATCCGCATTGTATTCTGCATAAGACTTAAGCATAAACTGTTCTGTATAAGGAGTTGTGACCGGTTTATACTCAGAGCGTACCATTGATGATTCTTTCCAATCATAAACAGACGCAGTAGACAGCCATGACGCATCCGACAAGTCTACGGAATTCAAGGAGTCTGTATCAAGCCCATAAGTGTATATGTATACAAATATACCCGGAATGCGCTCATCAGCAATCAGATCATCAAATGTCTTCACATCTTTTCCGACCAGATGCTTGTAATGC
>ODAJ011973503.1_pt1 | contig 16753 bp, 13 predicted proteins | sample 1539241 | NCBI WGS metagenome assembly ODAJ01 (sample SAMN02144231, study PRJEB22623) | gut metagenome | biome: sheep rumen | host: Ovis aries | place: New Zealand
ATCGGCATCGATGGGCACGTTCCAAGCCTTAACTTCAGTGCGTATGCCCTCTTCCGATAACTTATTGAGTGCCATCAGTATTCCGCGATAGTATTCAACCATTCGCTTACCGTCGCCATTCTCATTGTGGAGAGGCAGCATCACCCCGACCTTAACTGTTCCGTCAGCTTTCTGAGTGGTGGTTGCTGCGCTCTGAGCTTGCACCGCAGGCTTTACCGTTTGCGGCTGCTGGCTGCCGGCAGGTGGCGTTTGCTTTGGCTGTACTTGCTGAAGGCTACTTGCCGGAACGTCGTCCTTCTTGGCAAAAGGCACAAATACCCAGTCGCCTTTCTTGAGTTCGTAACCTGGTGTCTTCATCTCGGGATTGGCATCGATAAGGTCTTGAATACTGATGGCATAGCTCTTAGCCAATCCGAAGAGTGTTTCACCCTTCTTAACCTTGTGAATATCGCGCCACTGAGTGGTCTGACCTGTGGCAAAAACTGAGAACATTAGAGCCAGCGTGAGTGCTGAAGCCCTGAATTTACTTATTAGCATAATCTGTTTTGCAAATAATAATACACAGCAAAATTACAAAAATTATGTGGTTAAATAAATTTTATTGATTTATTTTTGGATAAAATCACAAACCTTTTGCAATTACCAACAACGTTAATCTTCCAAAATCATTTTCGTTATTCAGCTTTATTGAGTAATTTTGCGGAAATATATAATATGGAAACTATCTTCAAGCATTTCTTACTCATTGTTTCTGCCTTTTGTTTTGCAGGAACCGTAGCCGGACAGAACCCAACGATTGACCCGGTGGCCGTTTTCACCAACAGCGAAAGCGAACAAACGGAGCTGCGCCCCGGCGAAAGCTATTCGGGTTCAGCGCCCCTCACGGTGGAGTTCAGTGCCAATCCACAGGATGCCGACGGGTGGACAGCCACCTACGAGTGGCGTTTCTACACAGAAGGCAACACCCAACAGCCGTATCTGATACGCTACGAAGAGGACACGAACTTCACTTTCACGTCAGCCGGAACGCATCTCGTGGCGTGTTATGCCGTGTTCAAGCGCGGCGACGAGCGCATTGAGTACACCGAAGAGTACTGGACAACCGAGGCGCAGCCCATACAGATAAGCATCAGCGAGAGCAATCTGGAGATGCCCAATGCCTTTGCGCCCAACGGCGACCCACGAAGCTCAATATACAAAGCAAAGAAGAACTACAAGTCTATTGTGGAATTTCATGCCATAATAGTCAACCGCTGGGGACAGAAGCTCTATGAATGGGACGACCCGGCAGGCGGCTGGGACGGCACTTTCCACGGAAACCCGGTGGCAGAAGGCACTTATTTTGTGATTGTCAATGCCAAGGGTGCCGACGGAAAGGTGTTTAAAATCCGCAAAGACGTAAACTTGCTACGAGGCTACAGGGAGCCGGCAAGCACTACGAACCCATAGCCATCCCACATTATATTGTATGAAAGAGAACGAAAAGATAAATGTGTGGGGGGCACGGGTCCACAACCTAAAGAACATAGACGTGACAATCCCACGCAACTCGCTGACCGTCATAACCGGTTTGTCGGGTTCGGGCAAGTCGTCGCTGGCTTTCGACACCATTTTTGCCGAAGGACAACGCCGCTATATCGAAACTTTCTCGGCATACGCACGCAACTTTCTGGGCGGAATGGAGCGTCCCGACGTTGACAAGATCACTGGATTGTCGCCCGTGATAAGCATAGAACAGAAGACCACCAACAAGAATCCGCGCTCCACCGTGGGCACCACCACCGAGATATACGACTACCTGCGACTGCTCTATGCACGTGCGGCAACGGCCTACAGCTACATGACCGGCGAGAAGATGGTACGCTACACCGAGGAAAAGGTGGTGGAGATGATCCTGAGCAACTATCAGTCCAAGGCGGTCTACATACTTGCGCCACTGGTACGCAACCGCAAAGGACACTACAGGGAACTGTTCGAGTCGATGCGAAAGAAGGGCTACCTCACCATAAGAGTAGACTCCGAGCTGATGGAAATAACGCGCGGCATGAAGGTAGACCGCTACAAGAACCACAACATTGAGGTGGTGATAGACAAGCTGGTGGTGCCGCGCGCCTCCGAACAGACAGCTCAGGCCGGAACTTCTGCCGAAAGCCCCACCCACGAGCGGCTGCGCAAGAGCGTGGCTACGGCCATGCGACAGGGCGACGGACTGATAATGATACTCGACAAGGCTACCGGCGAGGCGAAATACTATTCAAAACGCCTGATGTGCCCCACCTCGGGCATCTCATACAAGAACCCCGCGCCAAACATATTCTCGTTCAACTCGCCCGAAGGAGCTTGTCCGCAGTGCAAGGGGTTGGGTGCTGTGAACGAGATAGACCTCAAGAAAGTCATCCCCGACGACAAGCTGAGCATACGCGACGGTGGCATCGCACCGCTCGGAAAATACAAGAACCAGATGATATTCTGGCAGATAGAGGCCATACTCCAGCAAGCTGACTGCACGCTGAAAACACCCATTGCCGACATTCCCGACGACACGCTGAACACCATTCTCTACGGTTCGCTTGAGAAGATACGCATAGCCAAGGAGCTTGTCCACACCTCAAGCGACTACTTTGTGGGCTTCGACGGTGTGATAAAGTATCTTCGCGGCGTGATGGAGAACGATGACAGCGCGAGCGGCCAGCGATGGGCCGAGCAGTTCATGGCCATGGTTGAGTGTCCGCACTGCAAGGGACAGCGACTCAACCGCGAAGCCCTCTCCTACCGCATCTGGGACCACAACATTGCACAAGTTGCACAGATGGACATCGACGAGCTGCGTGCATGGCTCGACGAGGTGCCAAACCACATGGACCACAAGCAGCAGCAGATTGCCGAGGAGATACTCAAGGAACTGCGCAAACGCGTGGACTTCCTCTTAGACGTAGGGCTCAACTATCTGTCGCTCAACCGTCAGTCGGCCAGTTTGTCGGGCGGCGAAAGCCAGCGCATACGTCTGGCAACACAGATAGGCTCGCAACTGGTTAACGTGCTCTACATTCTCGACGAGCCGTCGATAGGTCTTCATCAGCGCGACAACGAGCGGCTGATAGGCTCGCTGCGCCAGCTGCGCGACCTTGGCAACACGGTCATCGTCGTGGAGCACGACAAGGACATGATGCTCGCAGCCGACTACATAGTCGACATAGGCCCACGTGCTGGCCGCAAAGGTGGCGAGGTGGTATTCCAAGGCACTCCGAAGGAAATGCTTGCAAGCCAAACACTTACAGCCGACTACTTAAACGGAAAGATGAACATAGCCCTACCCGACCAGAGACGCACCGGCAACGGTCACAAGCTCATCATCCGGGGCGCGTCGGGCAACAACCTGAAGAACGTTGATGCCGCTTTCCCGTTGGGAACGCTCACCGTAGTGACGGGTGTCAGCGGCTCGGGAAAGTCTACTCTCATCAACGAGACACTACAGCCAATACTGTCTCACCACTTCTATCGCTCGCTGCGCAAGCCCATGAAGTATGACAGTGTGGAGGGATTGGAGTATATTGACAAGGTTGTAAACGTGGATCAGAGCCCCATCGGGCGCACTCCGCGCTCTAATCCAGCCACCTACACCGGCGTGTTTTCCGACATACGGAGCCTTTTTGTGAACCTTCCTGAAGCCAAGATACGCGGCTACAAGCCGGGGCGCTTCTCGTTCAACGTGAAAGGTGGACGGTGCGAGGTGTGCGGAGGAAACGGCTACAAGACCATCGAGATGAACTTCCTGCCCGACGTGATGGTGCCATGCGAAGCCTGCCACGGCAAGCGATACAACCGCGAGACACTTGAAGTGCGCTACAAAGGCAAGTCGATAGCCGACGTTTTGGACATGACGATAAACCAAGCCGTTGAGTTCTTCGAGGCTGTGCCCAACATCATGCAGAAGATAAAGACCCTGCAAGACGTGGGACTGGGCTACATAAAACTCGGACAGTCGTCGACAACACTGTCGGGAGGCGAGAGCCAACGAGTGAAGCTGGCTACCGAGCTGGCTAAACGCGACACGGGAAAGACCATCTACATTCTCGACGAACCGACAACGGGGCTTCACTTCGAGGACATACGCATACTGATGGACGTGCTGCAAAGGCTCGTCGACCGCGGCAACACGGTGATAATAATCGAACACAACCTCGACGTTATCAAGCTGGCCGACTACATAATAGACATGGGGCCGGAAGGCGGACGCAAAGGCGGGACAATCTTGTCGACAGGAACACCGGAAGAGATTGCCCAAAGCGACAAAGGACACACGCCAAGGTTCCTGAAAGCTGAACTGCAGAGCTGCAAGCACTAACCAATATGAGTCATATTGCTCGGTAATATGAGTCATATTGGTCAGTAATATGGGCCATATTGGTCGGTAATATGGGCCATATTGGTCGGTAATATGGGCCATATTGGTCGGTAATATGGGCCATATTGGTCGGTAATATGGGCCATATTGGTGGATGACAATATGCAAAGGAGAGCAAGACCACTAAGCAAGCTACAGACAGCATTGCGGCAGCAAACATTTACAAGAATGTTTATGCAGCCTTGCACAAACTTTGGCAAGGCGAGGAAATCTCAGTGACGAGCAGGCATAAAAAAAGCGGAACCTCTGCGCCATGACTCTTGGAGAGTCGTCGAAGAGGTTCCACTGTTACGGTATTACTGAACACTGGCAGTCAGCCAGTCGAAGATGCAGCTGCACACTCCGAAGAGCAGTATGCCAGCAGTGCAGATGGCAAGTGCCAGACGGGTGTTGTTGTCGCTGCGGAAGGTTGGCAGCGGGTTGTCGCTCTTCTTGATATACATGGCCTTCACAATGAGCAGATAGTAGTAAAGACTGACTACGGTATTGATCAAAGCAATGAACACGATGGCGTAAGCCCAGGCAGAGCCAGCCTTTGCAGCGGCCATGAACACGAAGAACTTGGAGAACATTCCTGCAAAAGGAGGTATGCCTCCGAGCGAGAACAGGGCAAGCGTCATCAGCAACGACAGCTTGGGATTGGTGCTATAGAAGCCGTCGTAGTCGGAAATGTCGGTCTTGCCGTTGTTGTTGCGCTCTACAACCGCAATGATTGAGAAGACGCTCATGTTGGCTACGATATAAATCAGCACATAGTAGAGCAGCGACGAGGCACTGAGTGTCCAGTCGGTGCCAATCGCAGCGAGCATGATGTATCCGGCCTGAGATATAGAACTGAAAGCCATGAAGCGCTTGAGCTCACTCTGACGGATAGCAAACAGGTTGGCTATGGTTATCGAAAGCACAATGACAATGTATAGCAGATAGTTCCACTCCTCGCGCATCGCTCCGAACACATGGAACAGGATGATGAGCAAAGTGTAGGCGGCTGCTCCCTTCGAGATAACGCTGAGGTAGCCGGTGACACTGGTAGGAGCGCCCTGATAGGTGTCGGCAGTCCAGAAGTGGAACGGTACGAGCGAAAGCTTGAAGCCGAGTCCGCTGAAGAAGAACACGAAACCGAGCACTGTCATGCCCATGTGTGACTTGATGGTTGTTGCTGCTGTGAGAGCTGTCGCAATGTCGCCGAAGTACAGAGTGCCTATTGAGCCATAGAGGAAAGATATTCCGTAGAGCATTACCCCCGACGAGAAGGTTGCCGTAAGTATGTACTTGGCTGCGGCTTCAGCACTGTCGTTGCGATACTTATCAAACGCAACGACACAGGCCAGAGGCACACTTGCCATCTCAAGGCCAAGGAAGAACATCAGGAAATGGCCTGCGCTGAGCATCATGAACATACCGAGCAAAGTGGAAACGGTGAGCATATAGAACTCTGCTTCACGTCGGGTGCTTGATGCCCAAGCCTTAGCCTGTATGAAAACTATCAGCGTACCGGCTGCGAGTATGGCTTTCACGGTGCCTACTCCAAAGCTGTTGCGGTACATATCGCCGAAGAGATGCACCTGCTCGGTACACAACAGCGGCGCAACGATGGCCGGAAGCATCAGCAGGCAAGCCAGGGGATTGAGCCACTTGCGCTCCGAACGGTTGCTCGTAGCGAAGTCGGCTATGAATATCAACACCAGAACAGCAACCAACACAGCCTCTGGAATCATTTGTAGAAATTGTGAGTAATTCATTGTTTCTTGTCCTCCTTGAGTTTATAATGTTGCTACTGCTTGAATGTTCTGAAGTATCGGACCCACGGCATCGGTGATGGCATTGCTTGCCCACAGTGGGAACAGGCCAAGACCGGCTACGCAGGCGATGAGGCAAACCACTGCGACACGCTCGTCCCAAGTGGCATCGGTGAGCTGCTCATAGTGCGGATCGGCAACCTTTCCATAAAGTATCTTGCCCACTACACGCAGGATGTAGACTGCTGTAACCACAATCGAGGTACAGGCAATGACCGTTGCTGTGCGTCGGAACATATCGGGCATACCGTCGGCGAGGTTTGCGCCGAACGAGCCAACAAAGATTGTCATCTCGGCAATGAAGCCCGAGAAGCCCGGAAGTCCGAGGTTTGCAAGACCTGCAATGACATATCCTACGGCGAGGAAAGGCATAATCTTCATCAGTCCGCCCAGTTTGCGAATGTCACGAGTATGTGTTCGACCGTAAATCATACCGATAAGGGCGAAGAAGAGAGCAGTCATCAGTCCGTGAGAAAGCATCTGAAGGATGGCTCCCGTGCAGGCGGTCTTGGTCATCATCAGCAGTGCAAAGAGCACCAGACCGCAGTGGGATACCGACGAATAGGCGTTGATGTACTTCAGGTCGGTCTGAACGCAGGCCGAGAGAGCACCATATACCACGGAGATTGTGGTGAGGATGATGAATATCCACGAAAGTTCGCGTGCGGCATCAGGCAGCAGGAACATTGCTATGCGGAAGCATCCGTAGCCTCCAAGCTTCATAAGCACTCCGGCATGGAGCATCGACACTGCCGTTGGCGCACTGGCATGACCGTCGGGCGACCATGTGTGGAACGGGAACAAGGCTCCAAGAACACCGAAACCGATGAAGATGAAGGGGAAGAAAACCTTCTGGACATCGACGGGAATGTTGTGTTTCTGGGCTATATCGAGCACGTTCATCGTGTCACCGCCACTGAAGTAGAAGATGCCAAGCAGTCCGAGGATGAGCAGTGCGGAGCCTCCCATGAGCATCAAGGTGAGCTTCATGGCCGAGTATTCCTTGTTGCCGCTGCCCCAAACGCCGATGAGTAGATACATCGGGATAAGAGCAACCTCGTAGAACATGAACATCGTGAACATATCAATGGAGATGAAGAAGCCGTAGACACCCGTGGAAAGCAGGGTGAACCAAAGGAAGTATTCCTTTGTCATGGGCTTGAGCTGCCATGAGGCGAACGTACCAGTGAAGACGATGATGCTCGACAGCAGAAGCATTACGACCGAGATACCATCGACTCCCACAGCGTAGGCAATGTGCAACGGGCGAAACCACTCTGTGCTGTAGCGCAGAAGCATCACGTCGGTGTTGCCAGCCGCACGCTGCTGAATGAAATATATGGTGAGCCAAACCGACAAAGCAAGAAGCAAACTGGAGCCTGCCACCATAACACCACGCACCTGATTGAGGCTGCGGGCAAGCCAGAGGCCCAGCAACATCAGAGCGGGAATAACTACAAATAAGGTTAATATACTCATAATTCTTATCCTTTCTTATAAGTCTTATAGGTCTTGTAGGTTTTGGTTTAACCTAACAGAGCTAATAGGATTAATGTTAATGCCACTGAACCAGTGAGGAACCACACTGCATACTGGCGAACGTCGCCACTCTGCCAGGGGCGTATGCTCTCTCCTGCCTCGTTTGCACCCCATGCCATGAAGTTGAATGTGCCGTCGACAACGTGGCGGTCGAACCAGGCGATAGGCGTGCTGACGCAGCGGAAGATTATCTTGTGGGTTACAAACTGCCAAATCTCGTCCTGATAGAAGCGGCGATAGGCTGCGCGATGCAGCTTCGGGAATGTGCGATAGAGCTTGTCGGCCACCGGCTGGGTCTCACCTTTATATATATATGTGGCAAGACAGATGCTCAGAATGGCTATAATGGTTGAGGTAGCTGCTATCTGGGCATCGAAATGGATGGTGTAGTCCTGACCGCTTGCCGATACGAAGCTGCCGAAGCTGCCTCCCCAGCCCATGAAACCAGCCAATGTAGTGTAGACTCCTACACCAACAGTGATGACAGAAAGCACTATCAGCGGCACGGTCATAGTGAGCGGAGCCTCATGTGGAGTGTGGTGAGCATGAGCTTCCTTATTCTCAGTGCCCCAGAAGATGCCGTAGTACAGGCGGAACATATAGAAAGCGGTCATAGCGGCAATACCCGTCATTATCCATCCTACTACAGGACTGTAGGCAAAGCAGGCCGTAATGATTTCATCTTTAGAGCTGAAGCCTGAGAAGAACGGTATTCCTGCTATGGCAAGACATGAGATAAGGAACGTTATGTGAGTAACGGGCATATACTTCCGAAGACCTCCCATCACTGCCATCTCGTTGGAATGAACGGCATGGATGATGCAACCAGCACCAAGGAAAAGGCAAGCCTTGAACATGGCATGGGTGAAGAGGTGGAACATTCCGGCCATATATCCAAGCTGCGCATGGTTGTCGAGCACCACTCCATCCTCATGCGAAGGCAGACAAACGCCAAGAGCCACCATCATAAAGGCTATCTGCGATATTGTAGAGAAGGCCAAGACACGCTTGATGTCACTCTGTGCACAAGCCACAGCAGCTGCATAGAAAGCGGTGAACACACCTACCCACACCACAATACTCATGGCCTGAGGAGCATATTCTATCCAAAGCGGGAACATACGCGCAATCTGGAACACTCCGGCTACTACCATCGTAGCAGCATGGATAAGGGCAGATACAGGCGTCGGACCCTCCATGGCATCGGGCAACCATATATGCAAGGGGAACATGGCACTCTTACCAGCTCCACCAATGAACATCAAGACGAGCGCCGTGGGCAAAATCATTGCACCGGCAGCTACAGCCTTTGCGGTGTTGGCTTCTAAGAAAGGTGTCGTTCCGGCACCCATCACAAGGTTATCGGCATTGGCAAACGAGAAACTAAACGACTCGGTGTAGTAGCCAAAGACCAAGATACCGATGAGGAAGAACAAATCGGCAAATCGGGTTACGATGAAAGCCTTCTTTGAAGCCGACACAGCTGCACCGAGAGGATAGTAGAAGCCAATGAGCAGGTATGAAGAAACACCCACGAGCTCCCAAAAGAGGTACATCTGGAAGATGTTGGTTGCCACCACGAGGCCCAGCATAGACATTGTGAAGAGCGAAAGGAAAGCATAATAGCGCTGGAAACCCTTCTCGCCTTTCATGTAACCAAATGAATAAATGTGGACCATCAGGCTGACAGTACTGATGACTATCAGCATCATCACAGAGATCGGGTCGAGCAAAATACCCATGTCGAAATGGAGATTGCCCAGCGGAAGCCACGTGAAGTTGTAAGGAACAATCGTCTGAAACGTGCCGTCGGCAGCCCGGTCAGCAGTGAAATAGCTTATTGCCGTGAGGTAGGAAAGCACCGTTACCACACCGAGCGAGGTGGTGCCGATGAGTCCTGCCGTCTTGTGCGACATCTTCATGCCCGCCAATCCCAGCAAAATAAACGAGAGTGCAGGCAGGAGCAGTATCAAAAATACATAACTGTAATCCATAGTAATCATAATTTCATGTTTTCAATACTGTTCACCTGGTCACTGTGGAAGTGGCGGTAAACGTTGATTATAATAGCCACGGCTACTGCTGTCTCGGCTGCGCTCACTCCGATAGAGAACAAAGTGAAGAACATTCCCTCAAGAATCTCGGGATGAAGAAAGCGGTTGAGCACTGCAAACTGCAAGTCTACAGCATTCAAAACCAGCTCAACTGAGATAAGCATAGCTATAAGGTTGCGGCGCGTAACAAAGCCAAACACCCCTATAAAGAACAACAGTGCGCTTAGCACAAGGAAGTATTCTACTGGTATCATTGCTTTTTCTCCTCCTTTTTGTCGTTAAGTATTACCAAGCCTCCTATGATGCAAGCCAACAGGAAAAGCGAGATGAACTCGAAGGGCAGCACATACTGGTATTTGTCAGCACCCATAAGGGTCTTACCAATAACGTCCATACCCACCTCCTTGTCGGCTACCGATGCTGCCATATCAGCAAAGCGGTGCTTGAAGATAATCCATGCTACGGTGGCAAAGCCAGCAAGAGCAGCCGCCACACCAGCCATTACGCGCTTGCTTGAGAAGCTTTCCGACAGACCTTGCAGCCTGCGCTTCGACACGAGTTGTATGGCGAAGACGTATATCATGGTTATACCTCCTGCATAAATGCTTATCTGCGTTGCTCCGAGAAAGGTGTAATCAAGCAGAAAATACAATCCTGCCACACCGAAGAGCACAAAGAGAAGTGCCGTAGCGGCTCGCATAATGCGCTTTGTAGTCACACAGAATACGGCGGCAGCAAGGATTACTGCGGCAAGTATTCCGAACATTACTTGATTTGCCATATTCCTTATTTTTTCTTTGTATTAAACTTACCGATTGTCAGCGGTGCTCCACCGTCGATTAGATTAGGCAGCGAACCGCCCTCATAGTGCTCCTTGTCAAGGTGAAGCACAAGAGAGCCACGCTCGAACGTGCTGTTCTCGAAGTCATTAGTAAACTCGATGGCATCGAAATTGCAAGCGTTGGTACATAGCTGACAGAACATACAGTCGCCCAAATCATACTGATAGTCAACGAGCTGGCGCTTCTTCTTTCCCGTTTCGGGGTTAGTAACCATCTCGGTCAGTATCTTGATTGTACCATTTGGGCAGGCTTTCTCACACAAGGTACAAGCCGTACACTTATAGCTTCCGTCGTCGTTGCGCTTGAACACAAGCCTTCCGCGGTGGCGCTTGGCCACATGAAGCGTTGTCTTGCGGTTCTCAGGGTACTGCTCGGTAGACTTTGCCGTGCGATATTCCTTGAAAGTGGTCTTCAGACCGACAGTCAAAGACTTCACAGCACCTGCTATTTCGCCGAAATATGATTGTTTGTTTTCCATTTTCTTTAAGTCTTTCCTTATGTGTAACCATTACTTGATATACAATCCGAAGGCCACCACAACTGTCATAAGCACGAGGTTGAGCAGTGCCAAGGGCATAAGATATTTCCATTCAAGCTTCAGTATCTGGTCTACCCTAAGACGCGGGAACGTCCAACGCACCCACATGAGCAGCCAAACAACGAAGAATGTCTTGCCAAGGAACCACACAATGCCTGGTATGTAGTCCATAGCGGCATCGAAACCGGCCACACCTATATTTATAGGAGCCCATCCGCCAAGGAATACGGCTGCTGCCAGACCAGAAACTACAAAGAGATTAAGGTACTCAGCAAGGTAGTAGAAGCCGAAACCCATACCCGAATACTCAGTATGGTAGCCTGCTGTAAGCTCGCTCTCAGCCTCGGCAAGGTCGAACGGTCCGCGGTTAGCCTCGGCATTGCCTGCAACAAGGAATACCAGGAAAGCTATCAGGGCAGGAAGGTGTCCCTGGAAGATAAGCCAACGCCATGGGCCGGTCTGGCTTTCCACTATTCCGCTCATCTGCATCGTACCAGTCAGTATCACAGCCGTGATAAGACACAGGCCGAGCGACATCTCATAGGAAATCATCTGCACCGCACCACGCATGGCAGACACTACAGAATACTTGTTGTTACTACCCCATCCGGCGAGGAAAACGCCGAGAACGCCAATGCTCGAAATGGCAGTAACGAGGAATATGCCCACGTTGAAATCCAGAACACTTGCCCCCTTGTTCCAAGGAAGGAAAGAGAACGTTCCGACTGATGCAATGATTACAAGGAATGGAGCCAGATAATAGAGCAGGCGGTCAGCCTTGTCCACGGCAAATATTTCCTTTATGAGCATCTTCAGCACGTCGGCAAACACCTGAAGCAATCCCCAGGGACCCACTCGCATAGGACCAAGACGGCATTGGAAGTATGCACACACCTTGCGCTCCATGAAGATAAGCACTACAGCGAGCAAAGCATAGCCGACAATGATGAGCAATCCCACCACGACACACTCCAGAAGAACAGTCCAAAAGTCGTTAAGACCAAGGCTGTTGCGCAGCAGTGCGTCGAACCATTGTGTTATTATACTGAAATCAAACATATATTTACGCTTGTAAAAACTTAATAATTAACGGTCAATATCAGGTATCACGAAGTCGAGAGCAGCTCCTACAGTAATGAGGTCGGCCACCTTCAATCCGCGCAACATCTCATCCATGGCAGCGACGTGGTTCAGTCCCATAGGACGGAACTTCAGACGGTAAGGCGACTTGTCGCCCTTTGAGTCGAGATAGACACCAATCTCGCCGCGGCTACCCTCGCATGAGAAGTACCACTGTCCCTCGGGCACCTTTATGATAGGCTTCTGCTTGATGTAGAAATCGCCCTCCGGGATATTGTCAATGAGCTGTTCGATGATTGCGATGCTTTGCTTCATCTCCTCGATACGGTTAAGATAGCGTCCGTAACTGTCGCAACTGTCGCACGTTACCTCGCTCCACTCAACCTTGTCATACATATCGTATGGATGATTCTTGCGCACATCGCTGTGCCATCCGCTTGCTCTTCCAGACGCACCGGTAACTCCGTAGCTGATGGCATCTTCGCGGCTGAGCAGTCCAATCTGCTGGAAGCGCTTCTTGGTGATGATGTTGTCGCCGAAGACATCCATATATTCGCGGAACATTGGCTTCATATACTTGCACAGAGCCTTGACGTTTGCCACGAAGTTAGGGTCTATATCGTCTTGCAGTCCGCCTATGCGATAGTAGTTCTGGATAAGTCGGCCACCCGTAGTTTCCTCCATTACGTTGAGCACATGCTCGCGATCACGCATACTGTAGAGGAACGCCGTGAGTGCTCCAAGGTCCTGAGCACAACATCCTATATATAAAAGGTGTGAGTCAAGACGCTGCAACTCATCCATTATAGTGCGCACGTACTTGATGCGGTCGGTAAGTTCCACACCCATAGCCTCTTCTATAACGCCCACCAGCGCGTGGCGGTTCATCATGGCCGAGAGATAGTCCATTCGGTCGGTAAGGGCCAGAGTCTGCGGGTATGTGTAGCTTTCGCACATCTTTTCGATACCGCGGTGTATGTAGCCCAGGTGCGGATAAATCTTCTTAATGACCTCGCCGTCGAGCAGAGTCTGTAGTCGCAGCACTCCGTGAGTGGAGGGATGCTGAGGACCAATGTTTACCACGAAGTCGTCGTCGGTGAACAGCGGGTTGTGCTTTTCCACCAGACGGCCCTGCTTGTCAAGGCTGTACTCGCAGCCGTAGCTTGGCTCGTGGTCGTCGTCGAGGGTGTAGCCTTCAACAGGCTTATAGTCTTTGCGAAGAGGATAGCCGCAGAAGTCGCTGCGCAAATAGAGTCTGCGCATATCGGGATGGCCTAAGAACTTGATACCGAGGAAGTCAAACACCTCACGTTCGAGCAAGTTTGCCGACTTCCAAAGGTGCGAAACGGTGGGCACTACCCACTCTTCTGCATCCACTTTGTTGGCAATCGTCTTCACGCTTATGCGTTCGTTTGAGTCTGTATTCTCAAGAATGTAGATACATCCGAGCCCTTCTTCTCCGAAGTCCTCGCCCACAATGGTGACAAGATAGTCGAAATGCTTCTTTTCTTTCAGGTCTGCCATCTCCTTGGCAAAGGAGCTGAAGTCGAATACTTTATGTTCCAGTTTCATTTGCTTGCCTCCTTGTCGTTAGTCTGTTTGAGTTCTTTCACGAAGTCTTCAGGCACGTCTTTCACGACGATAGTCTCGCGCTTGCCGTAGGTAAGCTCCTCGTTACTCAGTCCGAGAGCCTTTTCCTCGGCTGTCTGCTTGTGGTTTGCTCCACCGAAGAACTTCTCAATCTTAACCTTCCGCTGTAGCTGCATCATTCCGTACATTATGGCTTCGGGACGTGGAGGACAGCCGGGGATATACACATCCACTGGAACAATCTCGTCGATACCCTTCACCACGTGGTAGCTACTCTTGAAAGGACCGCCCGAAATGGCGCATCCGCCCACGGCAATCACATACTTAGGCTCAGCCATCTCGTCGTAGAGGCGCTTGAACACAGGAGCCATCTTGTGGGTAATGGTGCCTGCACACATGATAAGGTCGGCCTGACGGGGTGAGTTTCGCGTCACCTCGAAACCGAAACGAGCGAAGTCGTAGCGCGCACAACCCACTGCCATGAACTCTATTCCGCAGCAACTTGTAGCAAAAGTGAGCGACCACAGCGAGTTGCTTCGGCCCCAGTTGATCAGCTGGTCGAGCTGTCCAACGACCACGTTGGTGCCTCCCTCATGCAGTTCCTGCACTAAGTTCTCAAGCGAAGAGTTGTCCTTGAACTCCTCGTAGGGAATACTCTTTATCTTCGGCTTCCTTATTTCCATTCAAGTGCTCCTTTCCGCCAGGCATAGGCCAAGCCAAAAACCAAAACTAACATGAAGAATCCGATTGTGGCGATAGCCATCGGGCCTAACGTCTTCACCACCACTGCCCAGGGATATAGAAACACCGTTTCCACATCGAACATCAGGAAGAGAATGGCAAAGAGGTAGTAGCCGATATGCATCGGCAACCATGAGCTGCCATGAGTGGGAATACCACACTCGAAGGGTTCGCCTTTTACCGCATTATATGAGCGCGGACCAATCAGCTTGGCTATCACATAAGCAGCGACTACCAAGAATATGGCCGTAACCAAAACGGTAACAAACAAAGTGAAATACATAATATAGCTATAATAAATTATTGAATATCATTTGAATTCGAGTGATGTGTTTCACTAGTATTTTGCAAACTACAGTTCGCAATCTGAGCGCAAAGGTACATAAAAAATAGCCAACATACTTGAATAGACAACATATTTTTATGCACTCAGGTTGTTAATATCTGTTAATTACCACCATATCGTTTCGCTGCCTGCAAAGCGGAATAAAACGCTGGAGCCACTGTCCGCGTTTTCCAACAGGCTCCGTAACTTTCTTCCAACTATCCCGGAGCTTTGTTACAGCATAGTTGGAGCAATGCTCCAAGATAGCTGTAGCAACCTTACAGAGCAGCTGGAACAAAATTACGGCTTTCCGGCGTGATACTCTACAAGCCCGTCCATCGGTGCCCGAACCACTGTTCCGATGCTTAATCCCTCATTTTCAAGGGCTTCTGCGAGTTCGTCACGGAAGTAATAGGCAATGCTTCCGACTGCACTGACGGGCAGGTCTGGGCGGTCATACTTAGCTACGTTCTTCCTGATAAAGTCGGTGAAATTGTCAACAACGAGCTTTCGCACAGCATCCACGTGCCGATGCGCAGCCACAAAGGGAGCCAGCGACGCAAGGAAACGATTGGCGAGCGGTTGGCGATACACCTTATTAATTATATATAAATAATCGGTTTGAGTCTCTTCGTAGAACTCTTTGAGCATCTCCTGTGGCAAGTCCCCTTTCAACAGGGCATTTACAAGAAGCTTTCCAAGCACTGCGCCGCTGCCTTCATCGCCGAGAATATAGCCCAATGGCGGCACGTTCATGGCAATGTCGCAGCCGTCGTAGTAGCAGCTGTTGGCTCCGGTGCCGAGTATTGCCGCCACTCCCTCATGCCTTCCACACAGCGCACGTGCGGCTGCAAGCAGGTCGCTGGCAACCTCTACCCTACCTTTGGCTCCGGGTAAGCACTGCCGCAAGACTGCCGTCATCAGCTCGCCGCCCATCTCGCCGCAACCGGCACCATAGAAAAACACGTCCGTCGGGCACTCTGCATCCCGTCCCAAACTCGGCAGCAGCTCCTGCTCAATTATCTCAGCCACCTGCCGTTCGTCCTGATGAACGGGATTTATGCCTTGCGTATGTACCGTGACGCGTTTCGCCACGCGTCCTTCACTGTCTTGTTCTATCATGCACCACTCGGTCTTGGTGCTTCCGCTATCGGCTAAAAGTATCTTCATAACTTTGCAAAATTAGCATTTTTCCGGCACTACAGTGCAAATCTTTTTTACAAAACGCACCTTGAGTGAGCATTTTTTTTCTAAATAATAATCTAAAAGAAAAAAATTTACTAAATTTGCGGCAAACTATTCGGTTTTGCCGCGTGCTGTTCACGCAATGAAAGCCCGGTTACGGGGCATTAAGCACTGTGACAGAGTGTGTTGGCAGACAGCACATCAGAACATAGAATCGGCTATCTTGCCTTGTCATACAAAGAAGCGACAATCATAAATATCACAAAATAATATCTAAACCAACAATCATTACCCATGAAAAAAACAATTATCTCGCTAAGCCTTGCCATAATGCTGTTGGCAGCTTGCACCCCACAGAAGGATTCCAGGCAGACAAGCTTCAAGCTTCCCGCCACCGACGACATCGCAATGTACCAGGTCAACCCTCGCGTCTTCGCCCCAAGCAAGTCGCTCAATGCCGTCACCGCACGCATCGACTCTATCCAGGCTCTGGGCGTTAATATGCTATGGGTGATGCCGATATACCCTATCGGCGAAGAGAAAACCAAGAACTCGCCCTACTGCATACGCGACTATAAGGCCATAGCACCCGAGTTTGGCACTCTCGACGACTTCAAGAAGCTGACCCAAACCTGCCATGAGCACGGCATGGGCA
>ODAJ012122688.1_pt1 | contig 16745 bp, 14 predicted proteins | sample 1539241 | NCBI WGS metagenome assembly ODAJ01 (sample SAMN02144231, study PRJEB22623) | gut metagenome | biome: sheep rumen | host: Ovis aries | place: New Zealand
AAAACTTCGTCATTTTTCCTTCGTAGACTGTCTTGCCGCTCTCGTCTTCAAGATAAAAAGCCTGCTTGACGGTATTAAGTACCGGTTTCATTAAATATTTAGCCATGTGTCCACTCCTTTTCCTGGTCGTTCATTTTCTGATATCTTTTTAAAGCGTTTCCCCCGCTAATGAGTCCGAATACAAATGCCACAATTCCTGCAGCACCCATAATCAGCGGAATTATGAGGCTCTTGGTCTGCGTGATCAGACTCGGGTCATCGGGATTATAGTAAATTGTCATTTTGTCGCCTTCCTTATATTCAGAAAGGCCGCTCATATCTGTTACATACTCTGTTCCGTCAACAGTGTATTTAAGTGTCACTGTGTAGGAGGCGTCGACGTGATCACCATTGGCATCCGTGTGAGCTTCCTCGTCCATCACTACGTTCGTGACCGTGGATTCCGTCTTTATATAGTTTTTATTCTGCACGCTGGCATTGAAAAAGATAACGCTGAAGATGATGATCATGAGGCCTGCCGGGATCAAAAATCTTGCGGTCTGTGATTCCCGGAGGATGAATGCGATTTTGTTCATGCCGTGTCCTTTCGTTTATTATTATTATTAAGTCCTGCCTTTAGGGATTTTTGATCTACACCATTTTATACGAACGGATTTCAGACAGGGACAATCAGGAATGAAAAACTCCCGGCTATCAGCTGGGGCACTGATAATCAGGAGTTTTCCTAATTATTTTACGTGCAAAAAAGTAGAATTCCTGCTTGAGTTTAGCCGTATTTCGCAATCATATCATAGTGAAATTGATTTATCAGAGCACAATATTTCTGTTGCTTTTTTTCATCTCTTTCATATGTAGCTGCGCCTAATTCTTCAACGAGTTTATTAAGGTATGCACGATCCTCTTCGGCCAGGTCAGCTTCAGTATATCCACCGTTTACCATATCAAGCTCATTCATACTAAGTTCCCGCTTGCCGTTTTCAGTCAGAATTTTGATGAGTTTACTTCTTATTTCTTTGCCCGTGCATCCTCCTTTCTGCATATCTGCAGCAATTGATTTATTTATGTGGGAAAGATTTCACTTGTTTCATTTTACTACAAAGAGGGAAGAATGTATACAAAATGCGCAGGAGAATAGCGCGGAAGTTGTCAGCCGTATTTCTCCTCCATTTTCTTGTTAAATTCAAAAATTAACTGTTGATATTTCTGTGCTTCTTCATTTTTTCCGGCAAGACTCGCCTCAACATATGCCTTCATAAGCTGTTGAATATATCCGCCGGTCACCATATCAAGATCATCCATGCTTAGTTCCAGTTTGCCGTTTGCACTCAGAATATCGTTGGTCTTTGTCTTTATATCTTTATCCATGTTTTTCCTTTCCTCTGATAAGTAGCTACACGTTTATTTCGGTAGAGAAGGTTCCATCTGTGTCTTTTATGCTTTAGGGCATGAGGGATGCCTTATTATTTGTTCTACATTAAATTATACGAGCGAGTGGGGGCGGGGATAATTATGTTTGTGCGATTTTTGTAAGATTTTTGTAAGATAAGCGAATGCGATAAAAGGGCCGAAAGGATCGCTGAAAGGATCCGCAAAAGGGGCGAACTATGATGGAAATATGAAGTCTCGTGTGATAAAATATTATCATAAGAACATTGAAAAAAGCATATGCTATCGCCTTGTAGATGCCTGTAGGCAGCAGCGGCATAGAGCATTGACCAGGTTCCATGTTTTATGTCAAGTCTGCTGTCGCCCGGATGGCTGGATGAGAAAGACGCGGTTTGAGCCGTGGCCTGCATTTGCGCGATGAGAGCGGAAGAGTGATCCGAATCGGCGGAAGCACTTGGACGACCAACATACATTGGACGCAAGAACGTTTGCCCACTGCATCGCGGTAGGGAGAGATGGTCTCCGCTATAGAAGCCGCAAGGAGTCAGGAGGGTTGAACGGTGGTCATACAGTGTGGCCGATATGAAGCCGTAGGTTTGAAATGAAACTGCCTGGAAAGGTAGAAAACCAAAATTTATAGAAATGCGTGCCTCTCGTAGTTTGCCCTTTTATAAAAAATACTTAAAAATGTTGAAGCGACAGAAAAAACAGCCGTTTTCAGAATTGTCTGGAAAATACCCCGGAAATCGAGGCTGGAAACCCGCATAAATTCAACAAAAAATGAAGGTGAGGGTAGAAATGAGTTCCCCGACGTGAAGGGGATTGACACCGTTTGGTGCGGATTCTTATCTGCGATGCGTTTGCGTAGAAATGAGTTCCCCGACGTGAAGGGGATTGACACCTGAAACTAAAGTGCTTATTATATAACAACAAATAGCAAAGTAGAAATGAGTTCCCCGACGTGAAGGGGATTGACACTTTAGTTTCATAATTTATCTCTCCTTCTTCGTTGATGTAGAAATGAGTTCCCCGACGTGAAGGGGATTGACACACGACTCGGTCTTGCCGTTGTCGTTGTCTGCGGACTGTAGAAATGAGTTCCCCGACGTGAAGGGGATTGACACACTTCCACTCCCTCGAACTCCTTGATCACGTTCTGGTAGAAATGAGTTCCCCGACGTGAAGGGGATTGACACATAAAACTTCCATACAGACGCCGCCGTCTGTGCCCATGGTAGAAATGAGTTCCCCGACGTGAAGGGGATTGACACACCACGTTCTCAGGTGCAGTCCACCCGAGCAATGTGTAGAAATGAGTTCCCCGACGTGAAGGGGATTGACACAATAAAAAACACACTCCTAAACCAATAACAATCATCCAGTAGAAATGAGTTCCCCGACGTGAAGGGGATTGACACACTCCTTGCTTTCTCAAGCTCGATTTCCCACTTTTTGGGTAGAAATGAGTTCCCCGACGTGAAGGGGATTGACACAATTGCGTCCTTGTCGCGAGAAAACACGAACTCCGTAGAAATGAGTTCCCCGACGTGAAGGGGATTGACACACAGCAGATTCATCATTAGCCACATCAGACTCGTCCGCGTAGAAATGAGTTCCCCGACGTGAAGGGGATTGACACAATATCCATTATCCTCTGTGAGATGCGGGTCGCCGAGATGTAGAAATGAGTTCCCCGACGTGAAGGGGATTGACACACTGTGCTTCCGGGTTGCGGGTTTCATTGATTTCCTTCGTAGAAATGAGTCCCCCGTAAGAAAACGCGAAACAATAATGGCAGCCCCCATGCGATGCCAAGTTCAAAAACAACAGAAATAAAAGAGCTTCAGAAGAATTTAATCCTCTGAAGCTTTTGTATTATAAAGAGAATTCTGTTTGTTACCGATGCATAACCGCTATATAATATAAATTGTGTAGCGACAATCAGACACTTTTCCACCACGTATATTGAGGGTAAAACGATGAAAAATATTATATTCCTTTCTATGAGCACACTTCCCTGGTCAAGAATTCACGAATCAGACTACACTGCTCCCGACGGAACTGTCATCCGGAACTGTCAGAGTCAGCTGGAGCCGGTTGTGCGTTATATCATGACAAAGTGTAAGGGTGAAGAAGTCTATATCCTGAACATGGCAACCAAGGAGACTAAAAAACAAAGAATCGTCGGCAGCATGAAAGAAGAAGATAACGGAAGATCTGTTAGCAGATATCGACCGGTCAGGAATATTAGAGAAAATGAGTCTATCCCGGAGTCTCTCGAATCTGGGGAGGAAGTAACTACTGCATTATCTTTCTTTGAAGCTCGTATAAGATTGTCAGATGAATATCAGGGTTTGGCATCATGCCAGTTTGAAAACGATGGAATTGACTTGAGCAAACCGGAAGCGGCAATCCGAGCGTCAGTTGAAAAGATAGAATCTATAAGGCAAAACACTCCTGCTGATCAGTTGCGACTTTGGATCGACACGCATGGAGGACTTCGTGATGTAGCACTGCTAATCAATGCTGTCGGATATTTGCTCGACAGCTTTAAGGTTATTCCAATAAAAGGTATTTTTGGAACAGAAACTGATAATCACTTGATTATCGATCAGAGCAATGCGTTTTATTCGCTAAGCTTTGTATCGGGAATGAGTGACTTCATGAACTTTGGAAACGTTGATGTGCTGAAAAAGTACTACGAAACGGAGATAAGCGGCGGAGACAGTGAAATCAAGGCTCTTATTGATGCTATGCAGTTAGTTTCGGATGGCACACAATTCTGTGATCCGTACCTCTATAAAAAGGGACTTGACGCTTTAAGCAATGCTATTCCGAAGAATAGCGGGGATGCATCTGAATCCCCTAAGGCATTGCTTCCTATCTTTTATAGCAGGATTAAAAATGATTATGGCAATCTATTAAACAGAGAGGATAGTACGGACCTTGACATCATTGAACGCTGCATGAAGAAGCAGCAATATCAGCAGGCCCTTACATTCGTCGAAGCACTCATGCCTCAGTATTTCTTTGATAAACAAATACTGTACTTCTCGAATGGAGATTTAGAAAAAGCTAAGATAGCTGCGGAAAAATCATATAAATCTGCGGTCAATACTGCGTTCGACAGCTTCATGGAGAAAGTAAAAAATGTATTTAACGATGAAACAGACATACGAAACTCCTTGATTATTAAAGCCGGGATTTTTGCTGGTATCACAAGTGCAGACGGTTTTAACGAAACAATAAGAGCCGCTCTCGAAAATGCCCCTGCCGACATTACTACAGGCATTAGAAAAGATCTGCCAATCAGAAAAATGTGCTCCGTGGGAAAAGACGAGAAGACCGGAAAAAAAATAAAAATCAAATATATGACAAAGTTACGGAAATACATGCCTTCTGTAGCGCGCGTTATGCAAATGCATAATATACTGAAGAACAGTCGAAACAAGTTCAACCACGCAGTAGAAAGTAATGAGACCCTGCCAATCTCAGAACAACGCCCGGAACTTAATCATGTTATCAAAGTGCTGGAAAACTATATCGCGGAAATTCGTGAGTTAGAGAAATTGTTAATTTAAGAGGCTTGATTTCCCGGAATGCGAAAAGGACGCTTAGTTGTGCCAATAAAAGTGTGTGAGTTTTTGTATTAAAGAATGACATCCACAATCCCATAATCCACCGCCTCCTCAGCCGTCATAAAAAAGTCCCTTTCCGTATCCTGCGCAATCTTCTTAAGACTTTGGCCTGTGCATCCCGCAAGGATACTGTTCAAGGTCTCTTTGAGACGCTTCATGCGCAGATAAGCGATTGCCACGTCGGTCTCCTGACCCTGGGCTCCGCCCATCAGCTGGTGGATCATGACCTCGCTGTGCTTATAACACTTCCTTCTACCTTTGCTGCCGCAGGCCAGGATGACTGCCGCCATGGAGGCGGCCATGCCGCAGCAGACGGTCGCGACTGGCGAGGCAGCGATTTTCATGGCATCGCAGATTGCCAGCCCATCGATTACTGAGCCACCGGGGCTGTTAATCATTAGAGTGATCTCGTCTTTTCCGGACTGGTCAAGATAGCGGATCTGGCGCACGATCTCAGCTGAGACAGCCGGAGTGATTTCTTCTGTGAGCCAGATAGTCCTGTTGTGCTGAAAGTCATAATCTTCCAACGAAAATGACTCTCGCCCTGCTTTTGAAGCGGTTGTAATTGTCACCATGGTATTTTCTCCCTTCATTTATTCGTCATTTGCTGCCCTCAGCATATCCTGCGGTGTGAAGGCGCTGACTTCTTTAAGCTTTGCTGCGGGTATCTCGTATTTCTTTTTCGGTATAGAACGGTAAATCTTGTAGCGGACAATGTCCGCGAGCCTTGACACATAGAATATTCCGCGGGACATAAAGAGGACTTCCGCGTAGTCCCGAGTCTTTTTGAGCCGCTGCAGATCCTGCACGGAGATGAGCGGCTCGGGAGCCCCACTGTAGGTCACAGTCGTTGTTCCCGCCCTTCTTGACAGCTCTTCGAGTAGACTCAGCTCCATTGAATTGAAGAAAAACAGATTCTGACAGTTGGCGATAATTGTTGCCGCCTCCTGGGGGTAGGCATCCCGCAGCTGCTGTTGTGACTGGCAAATGATCAGCCAACGGATGTTGCGCGACCGGCTCGCGGAGATATTTGCTGCCATATTCGGAATCTTGTAGTTGCAGAATTCATCGCAAATGAAATTGACCCTTCTAGGCAGCCGTCCGCCCATATCCGTGGCATCCTGAAGGAGTGTGGCATTTATCTGCTGAAGGATGATCCCGCAGATCGTATCGTACGTGGGATTCTCATCCGGAAGCATGATGAAGAGGCACATTTTCTTCTTGAACAGATTTCTGACTTCGAAAGTTGTCTGGCTCAGCATGCGCAGAAGCTTTCGGTTGATCAGGAAGGGCTCGATGAAAGTCATTGATGTGGCAGCGGTCGATGCCCTTGTCCTGTCGGGTTGGGCAAGCACTGACCGAAGCTGGACAGCTTCAAGGCTGTAATCATCCTCGGAGTTCAAAATAGCTCGCAGCGCATCCTCATTATCATCATTCAGGAAGGAAGCGACGGACAGAAAATTCACTTTGGAAATATTATTGCAATACTTGTAGATTTTCGGAATGACCCCTCGCAGATGGCAGTTGCTGGAGCTCTCCCAGAATGGGTCTGCTTTTGTGCCGGCATACAGATCCCGACCGAGCGTCTTCACAATATCGCTGTTCATTTCCAACGCAGTGTCTGTATCTCCCTTTTTATAGAGACGATATGGCTCGGCAAGAATATTGTAGCCATCGCCTGCCTTGGTCCTGAAATCAATGACGTGGACCTCATATCCGTATCTTTCCAGCATTCCCCGTACAAATGAAGAATGTTCTCCGCACACAAAATCCCCTTTAATATCCGGCACGACGAGCGACTCTCCGGCATGAATAGCCGAGGCGATCGAGGGTAGCACGAGGCATCGGGTCTTTTTTGCACCGGTGATGCCAAAACTGATGCTCATGCTGTCATCTGTCGACGCATAGATGCTGCGGTTTCCGTCACTGATGACAGGGGGACCGGAAGGCGACGTTGATCTGATATCGTAATCTATTCTTGTGAGAGAGCGCTTGAGAGATTCTTCGCTTGCAAATGCATTTGCCTGCGGCGGAAACGCATACTGCCGCCATTCTGCTTCATATCTGTATTTCATGTTTTTTGGCTGCAGACCGGACCTTTCCGGTCGGTGTGCAGCGCCTCCTTTCATTTTCTGTGGACCGCACTCTGCTTTGTGCGGAGCTTTTCTGTTCTTCAATGTTGATCCCTGCGCGTACGCTTGAGTGTCTGTGCCCCGCTAAGTTTCATAGGAGCATCAATAACCCTGACACTCATATACTGTCTGAGAGCTTTGATGATACTCACCTTTTGTGCCTCATCCCTGGCTCCGAAAAAAAGCATATAATGGATGCCTTCCGAGTGATCGGCGAGATACATGATGAAGATGTTGAAGTAATCTTCATCGACGTGATCTGCCCACTCTGTCAGGTCGAGGGCGATATAGCCTCTGAAACTGTCCCTGAGGCCGGTATTATCTTTGACGGAGAGGATATATCTTCGAAGACCGTCAAACTTGTCGTAGGGAAAGACATAGTCGCATTTGCAGAAAATGCAGGCTGTATCCCCCCGGAAGTCTTCCGGATACTCTTCTGCTTCCAATGCGGACGCATCCGCAATCATGCTGCGAAGTCTTACCGTTGAGGAGCTGAATATTACTGATGCTTCATAGGCGTAATCTCTTAGTTTCATAACTGTCTCCCTATCCCATGCCGGTGCGGCATTGCTGCTTTGAGTAAGCCCTTGAGTTAATGTTTCGAAGAAATAGTGAAATCGTTCGTTTTATAGCTGCTTGCGCCGCCGGAAGAGCTGACTTCAATGAGAGGTGAGATATTCAAGAATACCGTGTACCGCGACTCCTGCCGTATTTGATGAATTCTGCACGGCTGGATCTGTCTCATCGATCATGACGGCGACCACATAGGGGAACTCCTCCGCGTCCAGGATTGCCGCAGCCCACAGGGTCTCCTTGTCACTGTTGTCGTGGACTGCTGTGCCGGTCTTGGACGCGACCGCTAAACCATCGAGAGCCATTGTCTGGCCTGTCCCGAACGAGGTTACCGCCTTCATCATTTCCAGGACTGTGTTCGCAGTCTCCTCGCTGCAGATACGTCTGCTTTCACGCACTTCCGTTTCGATGGCCGCGCTTCTCTTATCGACCTGATAGGACTTCAGGAGATGCGGCTCCATCATAGAACCCTGATTTGCAAGTGCTGCGTAGGCAGCTGCCAGTCCAAAGGTCGTGATCCTGCACTGACCGCCTCCGATGACAGAGTATGCCTTCATCTCCGGCGAAGAATCATTGCCTGTAAATATTGCGTCGGCAAATCTGAGCCCCGGATAGCTGTAGAAGTTATCAAATCCAAACTCGTGAACCACCCGTGAAAGGATAGCTCTGCCCTCTGCCGTCTCCGTGACTCTCTCGTAAATGTGCTCCGCGTATCCGTTGCAGGATACTGCCAGCGCGGAGGACATGTCTTTAAGAGTTCCGTGAGCGTTGTGACCGGGGCAGCTGACAGTGATGCCGACGGCATTGGTATGACTTCCTGTGCAGGTATACTTCTCATAGAGCAGCGACGGATCGTATTCGAGAGCTGCCGTGTATATGAGCGGTTTCACAGCACTGCCCGGCATATTCAGCTCATTTATTGCCTTGTTCACAGCCCGTACATCGTCAATGACAATCGTGCTGTTCTCCCTCTCTTCAAGGTGCAGAGAATCTTCATCCGATGGGTCATAGGACGGGACACTGACGAGGGCGAGGATTTCCCCGGTCTTATAGTCCAGAACAGCTGCACTTGCGTCCGGGTAGGATGCTGCCAGAAGACTGTAGATGTAATTTTGCAGATCCGCGTCGAGAGTCAGAGTCACATTGCCGCCGGCACGATTTTCATAGACATTGAGAAGATCGTATCCGGTCAGATGATTGGCTTTCTGACCATAGAGGATGTCGCCGAAGTAGACTCTCGAATAAATCGAATTGACATGGGAGAGCAGGACGGACGGTCCCATGAGATTCCCGAGCGCAAGCGCGTAATCCGGGTTCCAATCTTCCTTGCTGACATCCTCACCGCAGCCGATCAGTGTGCCTTTCGTGTCATAGATACCGCCCATCGCTGTGTGCTTAATAGACTGGGTCAGAAAGCGCCGGTCTTCCGGCAGTGGATCACCAGCCAGCCTATAAATAAAGGCGGCAAATCCGGCGATGATAAGCACAAATGCAATGAGAGAGTAGTAAAACTGTTTGATTTTTCGATTCATGTAAAACATGAAGACCTCCTTTCAATTGCGTGGCTTTGAGATGATTGATAATTAATGTTTATGCGGTCGTGACCGAAAACCTTGTTCCGCCACGCCTGCCGCAATCCCCAGCAGGATAGCCCCCGCCGCATCCATTGACCGTCCGGCTCCTGCCAGGAAGACAGCAGAGACGCCTGTCAGAGGAAGCGAGCCCAGATTTCCAAAGAAGGAAATGATGTAGATGGATGCAAGCGTTATGCCGATACTCTGAACAAGGACGGTATCATATCGATTTCCTGTCGGTGTCCGCATAATGGTCCGACACATAGCAATGGCTATAAGAAAAGACAGAACACCGATAAGCAGACCGTGATTGTAGATCAGTGTCATGAAAATGTAGTCATTTTCGGCTGTAGGATAGAGATTTCTGCTCAGCATGGCATTTCCGTATCCGTAGAAGCCGGCTCCCCGGATGCGGAGCAGGAAAAAGTAAAGCTGCGTTGCTTCCTGAGACAGGTGACCGCGGTTCCACTGGTCCCTGAGATGCAGAATGACCGACAGTCGCCCGGCGACCTTGGCCGATGTCATGGTGACGTAGAGCGAGAGAAATACAGCCGTCGTGGAGAAGAACAATTTCGATCCTGTGCTCCTGCCATACATGAAAAAGATGAGACCGCCAAGGCAGCCGACGAAAATAAGGACAATGCCGTACTCGTGGTTGACCTTTCCGGACAGGAAAGCTATACCGGCGAGTACAATGATGTAAATAAGTTCACCTCCCGATACAGCGGTAAGTTTCGGGTCAAGAAAGTTGACAGTCCGCATGTCTGAAAACGCGGCGGCAGTTGCAAACGGCATCAGGACCATGCAAAGGCTGAACACAAGGATGCCAAAGACACTGAGATAGGAGCCGTGCGTATTTGGTCCGAGGAGTCTGGCAAGAATCAGGAAAATCGGCACTCCTGCCAGTGCTGTATATCCCAGTGCCGTGCTGCGATAAAACCGAAAACGGGCGATGATGCACTTTAGAACAAAGAACAGTGCAATGCTCATTGACGCTGTGAGAATCTGACTGCGAATGGCGGTGTTCATCGCAGTTTTTTCCTCTTCCAGTAAGGCGTAGGAAAATGTGATCATGAATCCAATCGCCTTCATAAGAAGCATATTTCGAAAGAGGGTCATGTCCCGCCTTTTTATTGCCTGAGCAAATGCAGACAGCAGAGATGCAAGGGCAAGGATGCCGAAGCTGCCGAGACTCCACAGTTTCACTCCGGCTGTAAGCCCTGCCGGGAAAGTTACGGCCATGTGGAGCGCTATAATACAAATGGTGATCGTCGTTAACATTGGATTACCTCACTTTTATTTCTGATTGTCCGAGCCAGAAGTTTTCGCCTCTTTTGATGGTCAGGATACGGTGCTCATCTTCGTGATAGACAAGTCCCTCATAGCGGATGCTCCCTTTTAAGACTGACAACTGGAGGACTGCATCGTTCCTGACAACTAAAGCGAGCTTCAGGCCATTTGCCGAACTATCCCGAAAATAAATGTAACGCGGGAAGAACCTCCCAAGAGGATTTGTGCCAAGTATATATGAGCCGACTTCCGGGGAAATTTCCGTCTGGCAGGCAGCAGCCGCCGGCGCGAGTATATACGCAAGCGGTCGCCTGGATGCGGCGCCTCGATCTGTGACCTGCAGTGACACCGGACCTTCTTTCGCCGGCAGCTGCTTTTGATACTTTTTATAAAGTACTGCTGCCATGAGGCAGAGAAGAAGTGCCAGATCGACAAGCATCAGTGTGACGATCCGCCAGTTAATTGCCATGATGAATCACCTCTCTTTCGGGATGCGCATATTGGTCCGATTCCAAGGTCAAAGACTATCCGGACTTGACCAACATTCATATTTTTTGTTTATATACTGATTATAGAAGCAGCATAAAAGAACGTCATAAGCATAAAAAAGACCCTGTTTTTACGAGCACTTCAGAAGATTGCATCTGAATGTTAAAAAGGGGTCTTTTTTATGCTTTTATTTTTTTGAGCAAAGTATGGTTTTCTAAACATGTAAGGTTAATCCCGGCATGAAGATCATGCCCGGCAGTCAGGCGTGTCATCCGCATGAGAGAATTCTTGGAAAATCGGCACGCGGAAGGGAGTTTATATGGCGATTACCACATTCATTTTCGGAATATTTGACAGTCAGCCGCATACAGGATCACAGACAGAATATGTGTCAAATGAAGGGAAAAAAATTACAGGGGACCCTAAAGAACTTCTTGTGGCGGCCTCCGACGAACTCGGCAGCATCAAACGCTTCATTTCAAGAAGATGCAGTGATCGCCGCGACTTTTACGAGAGAAGCTCGGAAGGACTGGAGGAGGATGACAGAAATCTTTATGAAGCAGTCCACAGTATTTTCCGGTCACCGGTCGATATGCAGCCAATCTATGATGACAACGGGGCAGTCAGCTGCTACATGGACAAAAACAGAAAAATCTATGACATGATCTACATTAAGGACACTTTCGAGGAGCTTCCGATGGGAGCTTTCAAGCTGAAACAGCGTGTGTTCACTTTCGTCGGTAAAACAAACTCGACTAAGACAACTATGATCGAGGAGCTGTCCGTTTTCATGATGGGACTGATCAACGAAAATCCTCATGTTCATGTTGAGATTGCCAATCGTCCGAAAAGCCCTGTGTTTTCAGTATTTGCAGATATCTGCGGCAGATTTGATGAGAACAGAATGCCGGAACGAAGCCATGCAGGTGTAGAAATCCAGGAAAGCTCTTACACTGTCACCTGCACGGATCCCGAAATGGAAACGAAGGTGAGTATGCTTCTTCAGTTCAAGGACATTCCCGGAGAGGATTTTGAGACACTTTCGTATGAAAGTTACATCATGAATGAGAACAGAGTGCCCATCGTCGTGATATCCTGCAACGACCTTATTGAGCATCATAAGTCCAACTCCGGTTTTACTGTACTTGACAAGTATCTCATCAACTATGCACAGAAAGCGGAGGAAAAGCGCCGCGCCCGGGAGTATGAAAAAGAACAACCGATTATCGTTCTCTCCAACTTTGATGTGGCAGCAAAGGAAATCAGGGACGATCGGGTCCGCAAAGTCTGGGAGCGCGGCAGTTCCATTGTAAGAAGCGACAGACTGCACCTCGAAAGGCATCGCGACGGTCTGAAGCTCGGGGAGATCCGTGACATCAGCCATGAATGCCTTGTTCCGTTCCTCCAGGAGTATGCGCCTTCGATTTATGAACATTTGCAGAAAATCGCGGGCGGCGAGCCGGTAGTCTTTGCCTGTGCCGCAGCCGGCGGTGAGCCTGTCAGGAATGACGAGAGCGGATGCTTCGAATACCCCGAGAACTTTGTTCCTTTCAATCTGGACGAGCCTATCCTTTACCTGATGAATCGCGAAGGGCTGTATCCCGCACATGAGGATGAAGAACTCGGAGGAGAACGTATAGGATGGTTATGGAAGGTGTTCGAGGCGGTTGTCAAAGAAGAGTACGGCTACAATGGAGGAGAGAAATGAACACTGAAAGAGTTAAAATCAATGAGGGCTTTGTAGCGGGGGTGGGACTGGGAACCAATACCGGCTTTGGAGTAGGCCGAATGACACAGGGACTTGCCAGAAAACGCTGGCTGCTTAATCGATTTGAAGACCGGCGGAAAGACATCATATTTGACGGACAGGCAGAGGAACAGTCTCTCACGATTTTCCCTGCGAGTGAAAATGCGATGACGATTGTCAGTGCACGTTTTATAAGTGAGGGGGAGACTGACCGTCGCGGTCACAGCTTCTGCCACGGTATGATCGTTGACAATAAGACATTCAGCAGAGAGATTCTCCCGCATTTGGATACGGATGCGTTTAACAGCCAATTCATTACCAGTCCACGGGAAGAACTCTGGAACGAAGAAGAGGAGGTACTGAGGTTCCATCCGGTTGCCCAGACGGATACAGACCGCGGTGAGGGCGATGCCGGGGATGCGGAGCAGGTGAAGCTGCTGTATGCATTTGCATTAAAAACCATTGCAGCCGAAGCGCACTATATCGTACAAATCGGAGATGCAGGGCGGAAGGCTTTCCTTCGGACACTCTACGAGCTGCTTCCGCCTCCTTTCCGCTACCGGATGGAATCATGTTCCTGCGGGGAATACGACCAGATGTTCAATGTGCTGATTGCCGCAGACCAGCCGTACACGACGGTGGAGCGCTACAAGACACGGACTCTGAATCAGATCCTGAGTGCGGACATCTCAGATGAGGAAAAGCAGTATCCGAGTATTTTCAGGATCGTTGCCGATCGGATGGAGCGGACCGGATTTTACGCTTTCCTTGAGGAGAATGTGCCTTACACAGAATGCAGAAGAGAGATGAGTGTGCAGAAGGTACAGGAATTTCTTGAAAAGAAAGCGGTTGAATATCTGAGGCAGCGCGACGATGAGGCGGGCAATCATACGGCGGAGACGAAGCCTGCTTGTAGCGAGGTAAGTGAACCTGGAACATCGATGAAGGATGGCCGTTTGGCTCAGGGAGATGTTCCGCCTGCGAATAAACAATCCGGACGTGAGCAGACGATGACGAGTGATACGGATGACACGGTTGTTCAGGTGATGGCAGCTGTGGAAACGATACTATCTACGAAGGGGGTACAGCCTGATCAATGGGATGAACTGAGGACTTCTTTATCGAAATTGGTTCCGGTATGTCAGAAGGAGATCTACGCATCAGACTATGAAACGGCACTTATGATCATGTCTGAGGATGATACTGTCCTTGAAGCGGAAAGATACCTTCCGAACCGCAGGCTCAGTGACCTTGTTAATGATTACATTCTTGCGGGCAATTACAGGGCATATCTTGAGATTAGGAATAATATCCTGAAAAAGGGTGTCGGAGATACTCTTCGGACTATTCAACGCAGAAGGCTGCGGGAAGAACTTATAAAGAAAGATGAGAAATCAGCTATGAAGAGCAACAACGGACAGGCTAGGTACTGCTATCTGATGCTTATCATGCTTGCGTATCAGATGACCCCGGAAGAATATGAGCTGTATCAGGAAAAATCATATACAGATGAGATTCTGTTCGGTCCTTATCATTATAAGGAGATTGAGCGGTTCATAAAAAAGAATACTTATGTCCCTCTTAAGCTTCTTAGCATGCTGAATGAGATGTGCAACCCGTTCAAATGAACGGGCTGCGCAGCATGCCCGGGGCTCACCTCTGTCAAAATGACCGGAAAATCTGGCGGAATACACAGATAGATTGGGCAGAATGTGGTATTATTTATGACGTGAGGGTACTTTTTATGCTTTTGCCATGATGTTTCATATCGTGTATTTTTTTCCCGTAATCAACTAATAAGGAGAAAATTAAGTGTATATACTTGCGTTTGATGAATACGGAAACTTTGAAAATGTAGAAGATAGTCGTACCAAATACGTGGCAGGTCTTCTGTACTCGGGCTCCTCAACGGATATTTCATTTGAGCGTCATCGCATTCTGACCTATCTTTCGACATGCTGCGAGGAAGCCGGCGCAGCCTTTCCGGAGGATCTGCACCAGAGCCATGCCGGGGACAACTGGGGAAAAGTTGCAGCAGTTGAAAAGATCGTAAAGCGGACCCTTGCCGAGTTCATGCAGAAGGGAACACTGCATGGGGCGGTGCTTACGGACGATTCCGGCAATGTATATCCGGACAGGCAGGGAGTATACGACATTTTTGCGATTGTTAAGAGTAATGCCGGAAAACCGGAGCTCCTTACCTATGCAGCAGACGCAATCGTGAATGACAAAATCGGGAGCAACCTCTATGTCCATATGGCGGAGGACATTCTGTGTACCCTGCTGTTTCATAACCCGCTGTGTGGGGAGCTCCGCGACGTTCGCCTGGAGCTTGCGACGAGGACACTTCCAGGCGGTGCGCTTTCATCGAATAAGCGCAGGGAGTTCCTCGAACTCGGAATAGATAATCAGTCCGGTTTCCGCGCCGCCAACATGGACACATACCGGACTATGCTCCAGCGCGAGATGCTCCGGCTTGGCAAGGTGGATCAGGATATCAGCCTGAGCACGAAGGCGATCCGCTACCAGAGCGCGGATCCGTCGATGGCATTTCTCTACATGTCCGACCTCATCTGCGGGTATCTTCACAATGAGCCGAAATCAACAGACGAGGCGAAAATCAAATACGCCCACAAAAAAGCGCTGGAATACTCAGGAAGGACGCCGCTTGTCTTCGGTTATGACACAGTCGACGTGCAGTATGCCAAAGCATGGCAGTTCATGGAGGAAGACCGCTTCTATGAAGCGCTCGATACGGGGTATGAGGCGTGCTGCGGGGAGAGTGCATTTGCTCCGTTTTACAGGGAACACTGGCTGCCAAGGATCGAGGAAGCAATCAAGCGGAAGAAGGACAGTTACTCGCTCCGGGTCGCGGTAAAGAAGCTGGAATCCGCAACGCTGTCGTCGTTCATCGACACAGATAAGCTGCTTTTCATTTACGAAACCTTGGAGCGCTGCTGCACTGATGCCAATAATAGCCGCAGAGATAGCCGGATGATGTATAAGTTGTACAACAGTGGAATTGCCGCCTATAACCATGTCGGCGATCCGGCAAATGCAAAGCGCTGCTTTGACGCATGCCTGAAATATACGGATGCAATCTCTGCCGATGAGTTCATCCGAACTCGGAACCGGTTCGCTGTAGCCTGCTGTGATTCGTTCGACTACGAACGTGCTGAGGAGCTTACGAGAGATACGATCACCTATGCTGAACTTGTCCGTGAGAATCGCACATTGATTTTCGGCAGTGAAGGACAGCCGGATATACTCTATGGGATTATACAAAGCCAGTACGGGCAGATCCTTTCGTATATGAGGGAGACAGAAGCGGAGGAGCATTTTCAGGCGGCTCTTTCTGAGATGAAGGGTAATCCTGCAAATGCAGCCATTACCACATCATATCTTCTTCATCACTATCTCGATATGGGGGAGAAGAAAAAATATGAAGCTGAGGCAGTGGTATACTTTGGAGGACGACAGGATCTGCTTGCTCAGTATGATTATATGTGTACTAAGGAGAGCGGCATCAATCCAAAGTACGGGTTGTACATTCTTGTCAAGGCAGCCTGGTTTTTCTATGCGGATGCAGTGCCGGTGGGCTTTAGGAACGTGATGAAAGATATCGAGGCTTCATTTGAAAAGAAGGGAATTGGGTTCCTCTTTGACGGAGAGCATCCGTGGGAGTTGATTTATAAGTATCTGCTCTTTTTTGCAGTAAAGAATCAGGATAAAGACGCAGAGCGGCGGTATCAGAAACTTCTTGCAAAGCCGTTAGGCGAGACTGAGGGGGTATCCGTCGAGGCCATGCGCAGATATGGTGAGATTCAACCTTAGATAACAGCAAAAGTAGAACTACATTTTTAACCCAATCGTTTTTCTGTAGTCATCTTCTTTCACATGCGCGGGAATAGTAAGT
>ODAJ012185850.1_pt1 | contig 16743 bp, 13 predicted proteins | sample 1539241 | NCBI WGS metagenome assembly ODAJ01 (sample SAMN02144231, study PRJEB22623) | gut metagenome | biome: sheep rumen | host: Ovis aries | place: New Zealand
GCGGTAGAGCGACTCACCAAGACGCTCATCGACAGGCTGCCCCCGTTGCCTGAGACGCTGCCCGACTTCATCACCGCCGAGCGCCACCTGATGAGCCGCGACGAAGCCCTCCGTACCGTCCACTATCCCAAGGACGCCAAGAGCCTGGAGCGGGCCCGCGTCAGACTGAAGTTCGAGGAACTCTTCTACGTACAACTGAATATATTAAGGTACGCCAGCGACCAGCGGCGCAAATACCGAGGCTACGTGTTCGCGCATGTCGGCCAGGTGTTCAACACCTTCTATCACGACCATCTGCCCTTCCCCCTGACGGAAGCCCAGAAGCGCGTCATCCGCGAGATACGCAAGGACATGGGCAGCGGACGGCAGATGAACCGTCTGCTACAGGGCGACGTGGGCTCCGGCAAGACGCTCGTGGCACTGATGTCGATGCTCATCGCCATCGACAACGGCTATCAGGCCTGCATCATGGCGCCTACGGAGATCCTGGCCGAACAGCACCTGCAGACCATCACGCAGATGCTCGACGGTATGGACCTGCGCGTGGCTCTGCTGACGGGCATCGTCAAGGGCAAGCGGCGCGAGGAAGTGCTGGAGGGGCTGATGGACGGCACGATCCGCATTCTGGTGGGCACGCACGCCGTCATCGAAGACACCGTGCAGTTCGCCAGACTCGGCTTCGTGGTGGTGGACGAGCAGCACCGCTTCGGCGTGGCCCAGCGCGCCAAACTCTGGAGCAAGAGCCTGAATCCGCCGCACGTGCTGGTGATGACAGCCACCCCCATCCCCCGCACCCTGGCCATGACCCTCTACGGCGACCTGGACGTGAGCGTCATCGACGAACTGCCCCCAGGCCGAAAGCCCGTGCGCACAACCCACGTTTTCGACACCCGCATGACCTCGCTCTACGACGGCATCCGCCAGCAGATACGCGAGGGACGCCAGATATACATTGTATTCCCGCTGATAGAAGAGAGCGAGAAGTCGGACTTGAAGAATCTCGAGGACGGCTTCGAGGTGCTGCGCCAGGCCTTCCCCGAATTCCGTCTGAGCAAGGTGCACGGACGGATGAAGCCGAAGGACAAGGAGGAGGAGATGCAGCGCTTCGTGAGTGGCGAGACGCAGATGCTCGTGGCCACCACCGTGATTGAGGTGGGTGTCAACGTGCCCAATGCCTCCGTGATGGTGATCCTCGACGCCCAGCGGTTCGGACTCTCGCAACTGCACCAGTTGAGAGGACGCGTGGGACGCGGTGCCGACCAGTCGTACTGCATCCTCGTCACGCCCTACAAACTATCCGAGGACACCCGCAAGCGCATCGACATCATGTGTGACACCAACGATGGTTTCCGCATCGCCGAAGCCGACCTGAAACTGCGCGGGCCAGGTGACCTGGAGGGCACCCAGCAGAGCGGCATGGCTTTCGACCTGAAGATAGCCGACATCGCCCGCGACGGCCAACTGGTGCAGATGGCCCGCGACGAGGCACAGAAAATAATCGACGACGACCCAGAATGTCAGTCGGAGAAATATGCACTGCTATGGGCACGTCTGCGCCAACTCCGCAAAACCAATATCAACTGGTCGGCCATATCGTAACGGAATTGTCACAGTCTGTTAAAAGTGTACAAAACAATGTTAACGCAAACATATTTCTTGCACGTTATCAAATAGTTTTTGTTAACTTTGCATCGATTATTTGCCTAATGAGGCTTAAAACCCAAGACTTGATATGAATTTAAAGACATTGAAATCTACACTAATAATTGCCGTAACGTCGCTATTCGCACTCCCGATGCAAGGTCAGGATCTGCTGGCACGTCAGGCTCCCGTTGACAAGAAAATGAAGAAAGTCGACTCAGTGGCCCTCAGCCGCCTGATCTTTCAGGAGATGATGGAGAGCCCCGCTGCCGACCTATACGACGAATGGGACACCCAGATGACCCACTATCATAACGCCAATGCCATCCTGCCCGACACGGCCACGATTGACCTGCGCGGATTCTGCATGCCCACGCCGAGCCGCGTCATCACCTCCAACTTCGGTGCCCGCTGGGGACGCCAGCACAAAGGGCTTGACATCAAGGTCTACATCGGCGACACCATCCGTGCTGCCTTCAGCGGCAAGGTGCGCATCGTGAAGTATGAGCCCAGAGGCTATGGCAAGTATGTGGTGATACGCCACTACAACGGCCTGGAGACCTACTACGGCCACATGTCGAAACAACTCGTCAGAGAGGATCAGGAGGTGCGCGCGGGAGACCCCATCGGACTCGGTGGCAACACAGGCCGAAGCACCGGTTCACACCTCCACTTCGAGACCCGCCTCTGCGGTGTGGCCCTCAATCCGGCCCTCATGTTCGACTTCCGCAACCAGGACGTGACAGGCGACTTCTATACCTATCACCGCAGCAAGTACGCCCGCGAATCGGCCATGGCCACACGTCTGCGTGGCGCCAACGGCAACAACGACAGCCGTATCGACACTGAGGAAGACGAGGACATCGAGTTCGCCATCGCCGCACCGGAGGCCACCTTCGCACCAGAGGTACACTTCCACAAGGTGAAGAAGGGCGAGACCCTGCAGTCGATAGCCCGCAAGCGCAACATGACAGTGGACGCGCTCTGCAAACTAAACCACATCGGCAAGAACATCCGCCTGATGCCGGGGCAAATCCTGAAATACAATTAATCACATAAAGGCTCCCCGAACGGGAGCCTTTTTTGCAAAAGGAAGAGACTATGTACGACAAGGAACGCGGGCTGTATATCGCCCATTGCGCCAACGGAGCGCTCAGTATCACAGGTAAGATGGCCAACCGCCACGGACTGATAGCGGGAGCCACAGGTACAGGTAAGACCGTCACCCTGCAGGTGATGGCCGAGACATTCTGCCAGGCAGGCGTGCCCTGCTTTATGGCCGATATGAAGGGAGACCTCTCGGGCATCTCGCAGACAGGCAAGATGAGCGGCTTCATCGAGAAGCGGCTCCCTGAGTTTGGCATCGAGAATCCAGTGTTCCAGAACTGCCCCGTCCGTTTCTACGACGTGTTCGGCGAGCAGGGCCATCCCATGCGGGCCACCATCTCACAGATGGGGCCACAGTTGCTCTCGCGCCTGCTCCAACTCAACGAGACGCAGGACGGCGTGCTGAACATCGTGTTCCGCATCGCTGACGAGCGCGGCGTGCTGCTCGACGACCTCAAAGACCTGCGCTCCATGCTCGACTGGGTGTCGAAGCACGCCAAGGAGTACACCACCAAGTACGGCAACATCTCCGTCCAGACAATCGGCGCCATCCAGCGCTCACTGCTCCAGTTGGAGAACCAGGGGGCTGACCACTTCTTCGGCTTGCCATCCTTCGACATCCAGGATCTGCTGGCCGTGGAGGGCGGCAAGGGCGTGATGAGCGTGCTGGCTGCCGACAAACTGATGATGCAGCCGAAACTCTACTCCACCTTCCTGTTGTGGCTGCTCTCTGAACTCTACTCCACGCTGCCTGAGGTGGGCGACCTGCCGCTGCCGAAACTCGTCTTCTTCTTCGACGAGGCCCACATGCTGTTTACCGACACCTCGAAGGCCCTGCTCGACAAGATCGAACAGGTGATCCGCCTCATCCGTTCCAAGGGCGTCGGCATCTACTTCATCACCCAGAGTCCTACAGACATCCCAGAAAACATCCTCGGCCAACTCGGCAACCGCGTGCAGCACGCCCTCCGCGCCTATACACCGAAAGACCAGAAGGCCGTGAAGACGGCTGCCGACACCTTCCGCGCCAATCCCGACTTCAAGACAGACGAGGCCATCATGAACCTGGAGACAGGCGAGGCCCTCGTCAGTTTCCTCGACGAGAAGGGTGCTCCCAGCATCGTGGAGCGCGCCAAGATACTTTTCCCGCTCTCTCAGATAGGCGCCGTCACTGAAGGCCAGCGGCTCGACATCATCAAGCAGAGCCGCATCTACGGCAAGTACGATACGCCCGTAGACCGCGAGAGTGCCTTCGAGGTGCTGATGGCCGAGGCTGAGAAGCAACTGGCAGAGCGGGAGAGCCAGGAGGCCGCCTCCGAAGCCACGGAGAAGCCGGCGAAGGCGGAGAAGAAGAAAGCCGGCATGATGAGCAAGGTGTGGAAAGCCGTACTGACAGCCGTCACCTCCACCCTCGCCACCATCCTGGGCACCTATATCAGCGACAAGGTGACGGGCAAGAAGACCAAGTCGAGCACATCCTCGACAGGACGTGTGGTGAAGAATGCCACCAGCGCCGCCACCCGCACCATCACCAAGGAACTCACCCGCGACATTCTGGGCAACCTGACGAAGTAAGGACTTATGATACTCTTGAGTTTTGACACGGAGGAATTCGACGTGCCCCGCGAACACGGCGTGGACTTCTCGTTGGAGCAGGGGATGGCCGTCTCGAAGACCGGCACCAATCGCATTCTCGACGTGCTGAAGCAGAACGGCGTACGGGCCACCTTCTTCTGTACAGGCAACTTCGCCGAGAACGCCCCCGAAGTGATGCGGCGCATCATGGACGAGGGGCACGAGGTGGCCTGCCACGGCGTAGACCACTGGCAGCCGAAGGATACCGACTTCGCCCGCTCTAAAGAGATCGTGGAGCGCGTCACGGGCCGCACCGCCTACGGCTATCGCCAGCCCCGGATGTTCCCCGTGGTGGAGTCGGAGATTAAGCGCGTGGGCTATCGCTACAACTCATCCCTCAACCCCGCCTTCATCCCAGGGCGCTACATGCACCTGACGGAGCCGCGCACCTGGTTTATGAAAGACGGAGTGATGCAGATACCCGCCTCCGTCACGCCGCTCATCCGCTTCCCCCTCTTCTGGCTGTCCCTTCACAACCTGCCAGAGACGATCTACCACTGGATGGTGCGCCGCGTACTGAGCAAGGACGGCTATTTCGTCACCTACTTCCACCCGTGGGAGTTCTATGAACTGAAGGAGCACCCGGAGTTCAAGATGCCATTCATCATCCGCAACCACAGCGGCCAGCAGATGTGCCAGCGCCTCGACCGGCTCATCAAGATGCTGAAGGCGCACAGCCAGGTGTTTGTCACCTATAACGAATTTGTCGACGCCGTAAAGCCATGATCAGATTAGCAACCGTATCACCCTGCTACAACGAAGAGGAAGTGCTGCGCCACAGTGCAGAACGGCTGACGGTCCTCTTTGAGCGCATGATCGCCGAAGGGCTCATAGCCCGCGACTCGGCGATCGTGTTCGTCAATGATGGCAGCCGCGACAACACCTGGGACATCATCCGCCAACTCCATGAGGAGAACAAGTTCGTGCGCGGCATCAACATGTCGCGCAACGTCGGCCACCAGAATGCCATCATGGCCGGCATGATGACAGCACGCGAATGGGCCGACGCCGTCATCACCCTCGACGCCGACCTGCAGGACGACATCGAGTGCATCCCCCGGATGGTGAAGGACTTCGAGGCCGGCAATGATATCGTCTACGGAGTGAAGGTATCCCGCGATGCCGACCCGATAATGAAGAAACTCACAGCCCAGGCATTCTATAAACTACAGAACTCAATGGGTGTCGAGAGCGTCTACAATCATGCCGACTTCCGGCTGATGAGCCGCCGCGCCCTCGACATGCTGTCCACCTATAAGGAACACAACCTGTACCTGCGTGGACTGATACCCCTGATCGGACTCCAACACACCACCGTCGACGACGTCATCAGCGAGCGCTTCGCGGGCCAGTCGAAATACACCCTGGGCAAGATGCTGCGCCTGGCCCTCAACGGCATCACGGCATTCTCCGTGCGCCCCCTGTTCGTCATCTACAACATCGGCATTCTCTTCCTGATCATCGCATTCCTCATCGGCATCTATGTCACCTATTCCCTTATCGCCGGACACGTCGTACAGGGATGGGCCTCCCTGATGCTCTCCATCTGGCTCGTAGGCGGTTTCATACTGATCTCGCTGGGCATCACCGGCACTTACATCGGGCAGATATACACCGAAGTGAAGCGACGCCCGCTCTACCATATACAGGAGATACTGGAGTGAAACCACAAGAAACAGCATCCCACACTTTACTAATAAGGAAAGGCCAATGATTGACAGAGCGACGATAGACAAGATCATGGACGCTACGAATATCGTGGACGTGGTGAGCGACTTCGTGACACTGCGCAAGGCGGGCGTAAACTATAAAGGCCTGTGCCCCTTCCACGATGACAAGACACCCTCGTTCATGGTCTCCCCGTCGAAAAACATCTGCCACTGCTTCGCCTGCGGTGAAGGCGGCAATGCCGTCAACTTCCTGATGAAGCACGAACAGATCACCTACCCTGAAGCCCTGCGCTGGCTGGCAAAGAAGTACAACATCGAGATACAGGAGAAGGAACTCACTGACGAGGAACGTCAGCAGCAGAGCGACCGCGAGTCGATGCTGATTGTAAACGAGTGGGCGAAGGACTACTTCCAGGACATCCTGAAGAACGACCCCGACGGCATCGCCATCGGCAAACAGTACTTCCGCAGCCGCGGCATCCGCGACGACATCGTGGAGAAGTTCAGCCTCGGCTTTGCTCTGCCCAAGCGCGACGCCCTCGTCACCGCAGCCAAGGCCAAGGGCTATCAGGAGGAATTTCTCGTAAAGACAGGCCTCTGCATCCGCAACGAGCGAGGCGTCTACGACCGCTATGCCGGGCGCGTCATCTTCCCCTGGCTCAACGTCAGCGGACGGACAGTGGCCTTCGGCGGCCGACTGCTCGACTCACGCACCAAGGGCGTGCAGCAGAAATACGTCAATTCACCCGACTCCGAAATCTATCACAAGGAGCGCGAACTGTACGGCCTATTCCAGGCCAAGAAAGCCATCGCCAAGGAGGACCGGGTGTTTATGGTGGAGGGCTATACCGACGTGATAGCCATGCACCAGGCCGGCATCGAGAACGTGGTGGCCAATTCAGGCACGGCACTCTCCGTCTATCAAATCAAACTGCTTCGGCGCTTCACCCAGAACATCACCCTGCTCTACGACGGCGACGAGGCCGGCATCCACGCAGCCATGCGAGGCACTGACATGCTGCTCAGCGAAGGCATGAACGTGAAGGTGCTGCTACTGCCCGACGGCGACGATCCCGACTCGTTCTCGAAGAAGCACTCGGCACAGGAACTGAAGGACTATATAGAGAAGAACCAGACGGACTTCATCGAGTTTAAGACACGCCTGACGATAGAAAATGTGACTGACCCCGTAAAACGCTCGGAGGCCATCGGCGGCATTGTGAAGAGCATCTCCGTCATCCCCGACCAGATACTGCGCTCCACGTATCTCAGCGAACTATCCCAACGGATGGGCATCAAGGAACAGACTCTGATCAACTCGATGAACGACATGATACGCAAAGACATCGAGGAAAAGGAGAAGGAGGCTGCGAGAGGAGAAAGAAACACGCCCGACGCCGACGGAACAGGCACAGGGCAGACAATCGCAGCCGAGTTTATCGGCATACACTCAGTGGATGAACAGACCCGCGAGGTGGAACGGCTGCTGATACAGAGCGTCATCAGAAACGGCGAAAAAATAATCTTCGAGAATGTGGAGACGGACGACGGCGGCACCTGCAGCCTGACCGTCGCACAATATATCTACTACGACCTGTCGCAAGACGACCTGCAGTTCCACGACGAGCGCTACAACCAAATACTCGCCGAGGCCGTCAGCCACAGTGGCGAGACAGGCTTCGTGGCAGAAAACTACTTCATGCAGCACCCTGACGTACAGATCAGCCGCCTGGCCACGCAACTGGCCTTCGACCGCCATCAACTGGGCAGGGGCTTCCAGTTGAAGGAGAGGGAGGGCAGTCTGCGACAACATGTGCTCCATCTGGTGCTCGACTTCAGGATGGACATCGTGGAAAAGCGGTTGAAGGAGATACAGGCCCAACTGAGGCAGGTGGGCAACGACATGGAACGCATCAAGGAACTGCTGGCCGAATACAAGGATACACAAGAACTGCGTGACGCACTGGCCAAGCAACTGGGCAACGATCTGGTAATATAACGATGAACGGACTGCACTTCATACTCGTCGGCATCTATCAGTTGATAGTCATCCTGACCATCATCCACGTGGTGATGGACAACCGCCAGCCTGCCAAGACGATGGCCTGGACGCTGCTAATCTGGTTTATCCCAGTGGCAGGCATTGTGCTGTATCTGTTCTTCGGCATCAACACCCGCAAGGAGAAATTTGTCAGCCAGCGTAGCCTCGACCAACTCTCGAAGCGCTCGATGCTGGAGTTTGTAGAGCAGAAGGACCTGCGACTGCCGGAATCCTACAGAACCGTCATCGAACTCTTTGTCAACGAGAATTTCTCTTTACCCTTCAGAGGCAGTTCGTTTCAAATCTACCAAGACGGCTACACCTTCTTCCCCGCCCTCTTGTCGGCCATCGCCAAGGCCAAGGACCATATCCACATCGACATGTACATTTTCGCCGACGACGCTTTGGGACAACTGGTGGCTGACGCCCTGATAGACAAGGCACACCAGGGGGTGGAGGTGAAGGTCATCTACGACGACGTAGGCTGCTGGAACGTCAGCCACAGTTTCTATGAGAAGATGCGCAACGAGGGTATCGAAGTGGTGGCATTCCTACCCGTGAGATTCCCATCTTTTACCAGTAAGGTGAATTACCGTAACCACCGCAAACTGATTATCATCGACGGGCATACAGGCTTCGTGGGAGGCATGAACATCGCTCTCCGCTATGTGAAAGGCACAGGCAGTCAGGCTTGGCGCGACACGATGGTACAGGTGACTGGCAGCGGTGTCTACGGTCTGCAGCGCGCTTTCCTCGTTGACTGGTATTTCTGCGACCGTACGCTACTGTCCGACCGCCACTATTACCCTGTGGGCATCAGCACGACAGACAGCACGCTGGTGCAGACGGTGACGAGCGGCCCCGTCACCCCCTACCCCGAAATCATGCAAGGCTATGTCCGCATCATCTCGTCGGCCAAGAGATATGTTTATATGGAAACGCCCTACTTCCTGCCAACGGAATCCATCCTCTTCGCTATGAAGACGGCAGCGGCTGCAGGTGTCGACGTCAGGATTCTGGTGCCCTATCGCAGTGATACTAAATTTGTGGAATGGGCATCCAGAAGTTATCTGCGCGAGGCGACGGAGGCAGGCATCAAAGTGTCACTCTACCAGGCGGGCTTCCTGCATTCGAAACTGCTGGTGGCAGATGACGATATTTGCAGTTGCGGTTCCACAAATGTCGACTTCCGTAGTTTTGAGAATAACTTTGAGTCTAACATGTTCTTCTACGGAGAGGAGATGGCCGTCAGGATACGCGACATCTTCTTGTCAGACGAGCAGAGCGCCGTCCTGCTGTCCCGACAGCCCGATCGGATGCATCCCCCATTCCTGAAACGGCTGTGGGAGTCGCTGGTAAGGATGATGTCACCCCTGATGTGACGGGCGGAACAGGCTGAAGTTGACGCTACCGTAATAGCGGTGCTCTATGAAGTTCGGATGGCCGGAGAAGTCGTAGTCCTTACCATGCTCGAACACGAAGATGCCATCTTCCTTGAGCAATCCCTTCTCCATGATAAGCGAGGGTATAGTGGGCAGTTCCTTCAGTGCGTATGGAGGGTCGGCAAAGATAAAGTCAAACTGCTGCTTGCACGACCTGACAAAGCGGAACACATCGCCTCGCAAAGGCACACATACATCGGTATCGAGTTTCTTCAGGCAGTCCGTGATGAAACGATGGTGGTCGCGATCCTGCTCCACACTGATGACGTGGGCACAACCACGCGACACAAGTTCCAGCGAGATACTGCCTGTACCCGAAAACAGGTCGAGCGCCGTCGCCCCCTCAAAGTCGATGTATTGCGTCAGCACATTGAAGATATTCTCCTTGGCAAAGTCGGTGGTGGGCCTTGCCTTGAACGAACGGGGGATATCGAAGTGCCGCCCCTTGTATCTGCCGGTTATGATTCTCATCGTCCTTTGGTAAAGAGCGTCATCAGGTCGAAAGGCATCCCCGCTATCTGAGTGGCAGGTGCCCGATTGAACTCTGCTGACGGATTGATAATGTAAGCATTCTGCAGGTAAAGGCGCAGTTCCTCGAGCAGCCACTCTTTCTCAGGGATGTCACCTACGAGGTGCATCTCATCGTGCTCCGGCTGGAGGTTCAACTGCTTCCACACGTACAGCATGAAATAGAGCGCGTCGTGCCCCTGAGAAGCATCGAAGACATTGCAGAACTTGAATCGGTTCTTATGAAAGGAGAAGATGCCCACGCGCTTGTCGAAGAAGTAAGCGTAGAGTTTGTTGCGATGGCCTGTAAAACTGCGCTGATGCAGATAGTTCCATACAGGCGAGGCAGCATAGATCAACTGGACATCGTCGAAACGGTCGTTGACAACCATCAGCAGGTCCTTATTGATGCCGAAGACAGCGACGGCATTGAGCGTGGGCATGACGTTATGGCCAACAGTCAACTGACTATCTGAAGGGAAGGCATGACGGAACAACAAGCCTTCCTCTGCCTCCAGAAACTGCTCGACGGGCACCAACAACACTGGTCCGTCAATCAGCACCCGCACTCTGCGGATACCTGACGACAGAATGTCGGTGGTCTTAAAAGCCTCACGCAGGTTGGCAGCCATCGATACACCGCTTTTCACGATGTAAGGCTGATAGACGATGGGCTGCTCGCGATTGGCGATGTCCGTTGTCGTAAACGACAATGAGTCACGCCCCACGCGAATCGTCAGTTTCTTGTTGGAAATGGTCTGTTCACTCATGATGGTCACCGTCTAACTCATTCCTGCCACCACACTGGCTATGCAGACGGCAAGCAGTCCTGCCGCCACAAGGGCCAGTATGATATTGATTTTCCCGTTGGATATCTGCATAATCGGGTGCAAAGTTACGAAAATTAGGCCACACATTTCACAGATTAACACAGATTAATAGGTATTTTCAGAAAGAATCTGTGAAATCTTCGGCTTTTTTAGTAATTTTGCAAACAAAATGATTCAGGACGAGTTGAAATACCGCATCTTGCAGGCGCTTGGCTTCCCACCGACAGAGGAGCAGGCGCATGCCCTCGACATGTTCGGGCGATTTATGACTGACCGTCAGGAACACGCGGTGATGATACTGCGCGGGTCAGCCGGTACAGGCAAGACCACACTGGCAGGTGCCATCGTCAAGGCGATGGCTTCCCTACAGCAGAAGATGATCCTGCTGGCACCGACAGGACGGGCGGCAAAAGTCTTTTCGCTCTATGCAGGTCATGCTGCCTACACCATCCACCGGCGCATCTACAGACAGAAGACGGCGGGCGACCTGTCGGCCTTCAATCTGAACGACAACCTCTATCGCGACACCTTGTTTATTGTCGACGAAGCCTCGATGATAGCCTCCACCTCCCGTTTCCTCCCCCTTGAGGGGGTGGCCTTCGGCAGCGGCTGTCTGCTCGACGACCTGATGCAGTTTGTCTACAACGGCCAGAACTGTCGGATGCTGCTCGTGGGCGACAAGGCACAGTTGCCCCCTGTTGGCGAGGAGGAAAGTCCGGCGCTCATGGCCGGGGTGCTGCAAGGCTACGGGATGAAGGTATATGAGTGCGACTTGAATCAGGTGCTGCGTCAGAATGAAGAATCAGGCATCCTCTGGAATGCGACAATCATCCGGCAGATGGTCACTCACGACGAGATGACCCAGTTGCCACGGATACGCTTCCGTGGTTTCGCTGATATCCAGGTAGTACCAGGCGACGAACTGATAGAGTCGCTCGCCTCCAGTTACAGTCGGGTGGGACTGGATGAGACTATGGTCATCACCCGCAGCAACAAACGGGCGAACATCTACAATCAGGGCATCCGCAACACTGTGCTCGACCGTGAGGATGAACTCTGTCGCGGCGACCTTCTGATGATTGTGAAGAACAACTATTACTGGATGGAATCCAGGCGTCAGGAAGACAAGGAGTCGAGGAAGCAAGAAAACAATTTCCAGTTTATAGCCAATGGCGACCGTGCTGTGGTGCAACGGGTACGCAACACCCACGAACTCTACGGATTCCGCTTCGCCGAAGTAACCATGCAGTTTCCTGACTATGACGACTATGAACTGACGGCCATCGTCATCCTCGACTCTCTCACCAGTGAATCACCCGCCCTCACACGGGAGCAGACGGAACAACTTTACAATGCCGTGATGGAGGATTATGCCGACGTGCCGCTAAAAGCCGACCGCATCAAGAAACTCAAGAACGATCAGTATTATAATGCCCTGCAGATTAAGTTCGCCTATGCCGTTACGTGTCATAAGGCGCAGGGCGGTCAGTGGGCTCACATCTATCTGGACCAAGGCTATATGACGGACGACATGCTGACACCCGACTACATCCACTGGCTCTACACCGCCTTCACCCGCGCCACAGAAAGACTCTTCCTCGTCAATTGGCCGAAGACACAGACGGCGGATTAGTATCCCTTCCAGGCCAGGAGGCATCAGGCGAAATCAGAGCATTACAGTTTGTCCAGCAGGATATCAACGAGCCGGGGAATGCCGTAGTTGTCGATATCCTCCTCACGGATCCATATATAGTCATCGGGAAGTGCCGGACGCTCTGCAGGTTCCCACAGATAGAAGTCTGCCAGCAGCACCTGGTGCGTCAGCACATGCTTCACACCTTTCGCCACGAGTTTCAGCCCCATCTTTTCTCTCTCCTCTCTCCTCTCTCCTCTCTCCTCTATCGTCTCTTCTCTCTCCTCTAGCAGAGGCTCCCAAAGCCCCTGCCAGATATCACCCTCTCCGCGCCGATGGATAGCCGTGTAGCCCTGACAGCGGATGTATATATAAATAAGGTGGCGCGTCCTGACCTTCAGGTTTCTCCGTTTCACGGGCAGCATGCTTACCCTACCCGTCCGCAATGCATCACAACTCTCTGCCAACGGGCACTGGATACAGCGAGGCGCCTGTGGCGTACACAGGATAGCCCCGAAGTCCATGATGGCTTGATTATAGGCCGCCACTTCTTTCAGAGGCAACAGCGACTGTGCCAAGGCTGCGAATTCCTTCTTGCCTTCCGTCGTATTGACAGGCGTCTGAATGCCGTAATGTCTGGCCAGTACACGATACACGTTGCCATCGACTACAGCGGCCGGAATGTCAAAGGCAATACTCCCAATGGCAGCGGCCGTATAGTCGCCGACACCTTTTAGCGACTTAATGCCCTCGAGCGTCTGCGGGAAGCCCCCCATCTCGACTATCTGCCTGGCGGCAAAGTGCAGGTTGCGGGCACGGCTATAGTAGCCCAGCCCCTGCCACTCGCGCAGCACCTCGTCCTCCGTGGCGGCAGCGAGCATCTCCACTGTGGGCCAGCGGTGCATGAAGCGCTCCCAGTAGTCCCAGCCTTGCTTCACCTGCGTCTGCTGGAGGATGATTTCAGAAAGCCATATAGCGTAAGGGTCGCGCGTTTCCCGCCAGGGAAGTTGGCGACCGTTCTCGCGGAACCAGGCCAGAAGAGTCGTAGAGAATTCCATCTGAGGGAGACCTACTACAATTTTCCTTGATCTCCCAAGTATGAATCCTTGAATCCGAGGAAGTAGAGCACACCGTCCAGGCCGATGGTATTGATCGACTGCTTGGCATTGGCCACCACGCGCGGCTTGGCATGGAAGGCGATGCCCAGTCCGGCCTCCGAGATCATCGGCAGGTCATTGGCACCGTCGCCCACGGCGATAGTTTGGGCGAGATTGACCTTCTCCACCTGCGCAATCAGTTTCAGCAGTTCCGCCTTGCGATGCCCGTCGACAATCTCGCCCACATAGCGGCCCGTCAGTTTGCCGTCCTCGCCGATCTCCAGTTCATTGGCATACACATAGTCGATACCGTAGCGACGCTGGAGATATTCACCGAAGTAAGTGAATCCGCCGGAGAGGATGGCAATCTTATAGCCACAACGCTTCAATATGGTCATCAGGCGGTCCACACCTTCCGTTATCGGCAGATGCTCGGCGATGTCCTGCATCACGCTCACGTCTAGCCCCTTGAGCAGTGCCACGCGACGGGTGAAACTCTCCTTAAAGTCAATCTCGCCACGCATGGCACTCTCCGTGATGGCCCTGACCTCAGCCCCTACACCATTACGCTCTGCCAGTTCATCGATACACTCCGTCTGAATCAGCGTGGAGTCCATGTCGAAACAGATCAGGCGGCGCATACGGCGGAACATATCATCGCGCTGGAAGGAGAAGTCGATGTCCATCTGCTGCGACAACTTCATCAGTTTCGACTGCATCTCCTGACGGTTGATGGGCTCGCCGCGCAGAGAGAACTGGATGCAGGCACGGACATGCTTGCCGGGGTTCTTGATACTCTTGCGCCCCGTCAGCCGCAGGATAGAGTCGATGTTCAGGCCCTGATCAGCCAGGATGCGGGTGGCACCTTCGATCTGCCTCGCCTCAAGTTGACGCCCGAGCACCATCAGGATATAGCGGTTCTTACCCTGATGGCCCACCCAGTCTTCATACTCATCGTCGCTGATGGGTGAGAAGCCTATCTGCACCCCCAGTTCGGTGGCTTTGAAGAGCAGTTCCTTCATCACCTGCCCGGAGTGGGCCTCGTCCATACGGATCAGGATGCCCAGCGAGAGGGTGCTGTGGATATCTGCCTGACCGATGTCGAGTATTTGTGCGTCGTACTTGGCAAGTATGCCCATTATCGAGGCCGTCAGTCCCGGACGGTCCTGGCCTGTGATTCTGACGAGGATCTGCTCCTCATGATTGGTACTTATCTCCATAACGTATGATTTATTCTATTTTATTTCCGGCTGATATATCTGCAGATCGTAATCGGCAGCCTTGGCAAAGATGTATTCCATGATGTCGCTGGTATCATGCTCATAGTTGAGGGCATCCTTGGCCTTCAACCAGAAGATAAATTCCACACAGCAGCCACTGGCCAGCGTATTATCAACCAATTTCACCAGCGGGTTCTTCTCGCCGACGACCCTTGGATTATCCTTGAGCCATTTCTCCATGTCATGACGGAAGCGGGAGATGTTGACCTCACCATTCTCATCGACCTTCAGCGAATGGAAGTCGAAGAACACCTTGCGCGACTGCTTGCGCCCCTCGCCCTGCTCCATGCCAATCCAGTTTTGGAAAGAGCCGTCCACCAGTGCCTGCGGACTCAGGGTGACCACAGTATTGTCGAAGTTGCGCACCTTGACCATCGTCAGCGTGATCTCCTCCACTCTGCCGTTGGCACCAGCCGAGGGCACGGTGATCCAGTCGCCGATGTGCAGCATGTCATTGTTCGTCAGACGGATACCAGCCACCAGTCCCTTGATGGTGTCCTGGAAGGCCAGCATCAGGATGGCAGAGGCAGCACCCAGGCCGGCAAAGAGCGTCGAAGGATCCTTGTCGACGGCAATCGCAATCACCACGATGACGGCTATGAAGATCATCAGGATCTTCAGCACACCGCAGAGTGAGTAGAGATACTGTTGCCTGGCCGTTCGTTTCCCGTTTTCCAACTGCTTGAAGGAGTCGATGAAGACGATGGCCGTACGTACTGACATGACGGTGATATAGATGGCCGTCAGACGGGCCAGCACCTCACGCATCAAGGGATAGTCGAAGAACGTCCATGGCAGCAGTTGCCAGATGACAATGGCCGGCACAATGCTGCAAGCCGACACCAGCACCCGTTCACTGAAGACGACATCATCCCATCTGGCCTCCGTTCTGGATGTCAGTTTCAGCAGCAGCGGCACAATCAGTTTTCTGCACATGATGCCAGCCAGGGCTGCCAGCAAGACCGCAATGACGACCAGAATGACGTGGCTGACGACGGCGATGCCGTCACCCGTCACTCCAATGGCGACAACCATCTGCTCAACAAATATCTGAATCCTTTCCATACAATTCACAATTCACAATGCACAATTAATAATTCGTAGTCGTATCTCTCAAGGTCGGCACAGTGCGGCACAGACCTTGTCTTGGAAATCCCGGCCGCTGGCTGTTCGGAGCACGCCCTGGTTGATGATGCAGAAAGCCAGCAGGTGGCCGTTGGCTGCCGTACAGTATCCTGCCAGACTGGAGATACCCGTCAGGGTGCCCGTCTTGGCTCTGACATTACCACTGGTGAAAGCCCCCTTCATCCTGCTCTCCAGCGTGCCGTCCACGCCGGCAACGGGCAGAGTGTTAGACAGCCGGAAGTAGAGTTCCTTGTTCTGGTAGGCATAGCGCAGAAGCCTGACCATCAACTCAGCCGTCACATAATTGTAGAGCGACAGGCCGCTGCCGTCGGCAAACTTGTATTCGCCCGGATTCAGTCCCAGTCGGCTCACCAGTTTCCGCTCCCACTGGCGTGCCTTGTCGGCAGAGGCCCGCTTGACGCCACCTGAGGCGGCTATCTGATAGTAGACCGACTCCGCATAGAGATTGTCGCTCGCCTTCATCATCTGGATGAGGACATCTTCCAACAAATGGAAACGCGAAGTGATGATACGCGCCCCGTTGGGCAATGGGCCCTCCGTGCAGGAGCCCTCCAGTCGGACACCCGCCTTTTGTAACTCCGTCATCAGACAGTCCACGAACTGATCCTTCCGCTCTATGAGCAGAGGAGTCAGCACAGGATTATCGTCATCCCAGCACCAGCCCTCGCCCAGCAGGTTGCTGTCCTTCATCGACTTGTCGGCCACAATCCTCCC
>ODAJ011787671.1_pt1 | contig 16734 bp, 13 predicted proteins | sample 1539241 | NCBI WGS metagenome assembly ODAJ01 (sample SAMN02144231, study PRJEB22623) | gut metagenome | biome: sheep rumen | host: Ovis aries | place: New Zealand
AGATGCGGACAGGCTTTGCCTGGCTTTTGCGCAGCAAAAGTGCTGACCCACTGAATTTTAAGTAAGCACCCCCGCTTTAGAAGCGGGGGAACTTCCTTAGTTTGTTAAAATAACGAAATGCAAATTCCGAAACAAGGAGAAACATATGTCAAAACAAATCTGGAAACCGGGTACTATACTTTATCCCGTACCCGTCGTTATGGTCAGCTGCGGCGATATGGAACACAGCAACATCATTACGGTGGCTTGGACGGGCACTGTCAATACCGACCCTGCAATGACCTACATTTCGGTACGTCCGTCACGATATTCGTATGATATTATAAAAAACACGGGTGAGTTTGTTATAAACGTGACCACGGAAGGACTTGCGCGCGCAACCGATTGGTGCGGCGTAAGAAGCGGACGCGATTTTGACAAATTTAAGGAAATGCACCTTACCAAAGAAAAAGCGGCACACCTTAACTGCCCCGTTATAGGCGAAAGCCCGATAAATATAGAATGTAAGGTAAAAGATATTATTCACCTCGGCACACACGATATGTTTTTGGGCGAGGTAGTCGGCTGTATGGCAGACACCGCCTTTATGGATGAAAGCGGAAAATTTGATTTTGCCGCCTCAAAGCCCATTTGCTATTCTCACGGCGAATACTACGGGCTTGGAAAATATTTTGGCAAATTCGGCTGGACTGTCGCGAAGAAAAGAAAGCAAAAAAAAGAGAATAAGAAGAAATAAGATAACACAAGAAAGGAAAGTAAAATGTCAGCCGAAGTAAAAATAACACAGCGCGGACTGTTCAAAAGACTTCCCAAATTCAAGGAACTGCTTATGCCGGATATGAAATACGGCGTAATGGATGAAGGTTACAGGCTTGAAGAAGGTGAAACAGGAGAATATACAGTTGTATTTTTCCCGGATGTCATGCACCGCGGTTTTGAAAATGTCGATAAAAGCAAGGATTACGATGCAGAACATTTCCTGCTGACACTGAGCAGAGAAGATGTGGAAAAACTGAAAAAAGAGTGCAAACTTTGTGATATATGAAAACGGAGGTCATACTATGGATTTTCTCCCTATCTGCCGCGAAGATATGGAAAAACGCGGTTGGGATGAGCTTGATTTTGTATATATAACGGGTGATGCCTATGTCGATCATCCGTCTTTCGGCTGTGCCATAATCGCACGTACGCTCGAAAGCCACGGTTACAGGGTCGGCATAATCGCACAGCCCGATTGGAAAAAAGACGACGATTTCAAAAAACTCGGTGTACCGCGGCTGGGTTTTCTTGTAACGGGTGGAAATATCGACTCTATGGTAAACCATTATTCCGTTGCAAAAAAGCGCCGTTCAAAGGATCTTTATTCGCCTGGCGGCGAAATGGGTCTGCGCCCCGACAGAGCTACCATAGTATACTGTCAGCAGCTGCGGCGCATTTTTAAGAATGTACCGATAATGATAGGAGGCCTTGAAGCAAGTCTGCGCCGATTATCGCACTACGACTATTGGGATAACAAGGTACGCCGCTCTATTCTGCTTGATTCACAGGCAGACCTGCTTATGTACGGCATGGGCGAACATCAGATTACGGAGCTTGCCGATGCGCTTGCGGGCGGACTCGATATACACGACATAACCTATATAAAAGGTACGGTCTACAAGACCAAGAGCCTTGACAAGATATATGACGAATATATAACCCTGCCCTCATACAAGGAAGTTTCGACCGATAAAAATGCCTATGCACGCGGCTTCCTCATACAATACCAAAACAGTGATGCGATAACCGCAAAAATGCTTGTTGAGCCGTATAATGATTGTTATGTGGTGCAGAACACGCCTTCGCTGCCGATAAGCCGTTCGGAGTTTGACCGTGCCTACGGTCTGCCTTATATGCGCGACTACCACCCCATATATAAGGAAAAAGGCGGCATACCCGCGATAGAGGAAGTCAAGTTCAGCATAATATCAAACCGCGGCTGCTACGGCAACTGCAATTTCTGTGCGCTTGCCTTCCATCAAGGGCGTGTTATATCCTCGCGAAGCCACAAATCCATTATAACAGAGGCGGAAAAGATAACGCATGACCCCGATTTCAAGGGCTATATACACGATGTCGGCGGTCCGACCGCAAATTTCCGTGACCCCGCCTGTGCAAAACAGCTTACTCACGGTGCTTGCAAGGACAGGCAGTGTCTTTTTCCCTCGCCCTGCAAAAATCTGCGTGTCGATCACAAGGATTATCTGCAATTATTGAGGAAACTGCGCGACCTGCCCAAGGTAAAAAAAGTTTTTGTACGCTCGGGCATACGCTACGATTATCTTATTTATGACGAGGATACCACCTTTTTCAAGGAACTTTGCGAGCATCATATAAGCGGTCAGCTGAAAGTTGCACCCGAGCATATCTCGCCGCGTGTGCTTGCGAAAATGGGCAAACCCGGACGCGATGTCTACGACCGTTTTGTAAAAAAGTATTACGATATAAACAAAAAACTCGGCAAAAATCAGTTTCTGGTGCCATATCTGATGAGTTCGCACCCCGGCAGCGACCTTAAAGCCGCCATAGAGCTTGCGGAATATCTGCGCGATATAGGCTATAACCCCGAACAGGTGCAGGACTTCTACCCCACCCCCGGCACGCTTTCTACCTGTATGTTCTATACCGAGATCGACCCGCGCACGATGGAAAAGGTGTATGTACCGAAAAATCCGCACGAAAAGGCAATGCAGCGCGCACTTATGCAGTTCCGCAACCCAAAGAACTACGAACTTGTAGAAGAAGCGCTGAAAAAAGCAGGCAGAACAGACCTGATAGGCTTTGACAAGCATTGTCTGATAAGACCGAGAAAGAACATCGGAAACCACGGACAAGGACAGCACGGTTTTAAGAAAGACAAACCAAAAGAAGCACCGAAAAAGAAAAAGACTATAAGAAATATACACAAGAAAAAGAATTAAGGATATGACTGAATTAAAGAATTTTTTCAAAAAAGAGACCGTATTTTGCATTGCGGCATTGGCGGCGCTTATCTCTGCGTTTTTTACGCCGCCGAGTATGGATTATATAAATTATATCGACTTTCGCGTACTGCTTATGCTTTTTTCACTTATGTCGGTAGTTGAGGGATTTTCGCGCCTCGGTGTTTTTAAGCGCTGTGCGGAAGTATTGGTCACAAAAGCAAGAGATCTGCGCTTATTGGTTTTTATTTTGTGGGGGCTTTGTTTTTTCTCCGCAATGCTGATAACCAACGATGTTGCGCTGATAACCTTTGTACCGCTTGCAATAACCGTGCTTTATATGACAAATTCGGAAGAGTATATAATAAACACCGTTGTATTGCAGACAGCGGCGGCAAATATGGGCAGTATGCTCACCCCTTTGGGCAATCCGCAAAATCTTTATCTTTACAGCACTTTTAACGTGCCTGTGAGCGAATTTTTTGCAATTACCCTGCCCTGCACGGCATTAAGTTTTATACTGCTTTTTGTTTCGACCTTTATAATGATAAAAAACAAAAAGACCGAGATAAATATAACAAAAAAGACCGAAACAGGCAGTAAAAAACTGCTTGTTATGTATATCGTGCTTGCCGTGCTGTGCCTTTTATCGGTAGCAAAGGTCATAGATCACAAAATAACGGCGCTTGCCGTGCTGATAGCACTTGTAATAGCGGATAACGAGGTATTGTACGGCATAGACCGCTTTTTGCTTCTGACCTTTGTTATGTTTTTTGTTTTTGTAGGCAATATCGCCGCAATAGACAGCGTAAAAACGGCTGTTTCGCAGATAATAAAAGGCAGAGAGCTGATATTTTCCGTGCTTTTGAGCCAAGTGATAAGCAATGTACCCTGCGCCGCAATGTTAAGCGGCTTTACCGATAATTACAGGGCGCTTATTTTAGGCTGCAACATAGGCGGTCTGGGCACGCTTGTGGCATCGCTTGCAAGCCTTATAAGCTACCGCATTTATTGCGGCGAGGTAAAAAACGCAAACCATATGGGGTATATTTTGCGTTTCAGCACCCTGAATATAATATTTTTGTTGATTTTATTGTTTATTTATGGTATAGTAGTATAGAGTATGAATATGTTTGTTTTGTAACAAAAATTTTAACCAAAGAGGACTGATAATATGAATATTATGTTTAAAAGCACAAGAGGTGACAAAAATCATATCACCGCAAGTCAGGCCATTGTAAAAGGCATTGCCGATGACGGCGGTCTTTACGTGCCCGAAAGCATACCTAAAATTGATTTTGACCTCGGTGAGATAACACATTTTGACTACCGTGAGCTTGCATACCGCGTACTCCGTCTTATCCTTACCGACTACACGGAGGATGAGCTGCGTTACTGCATCAACTCCGCATATGATGAAAAATTTGACACACCGCTTATCGCACCGCTCGTTAAGGCAGGCAAGGCAAACTTCCTTGAACTTTTCCACGGCAGAACGATAGCATTCAAAGATATGGCACTTTCCATACTGCCCTATCTTTTAAAAACAGCCGCAAAGAAAAACGGCGTGACCGAGGAAATAGTTATCCTCACAGCCACAAGCGGCGACACGGGCAAGGCAGCGCTTGAGGGCTTTGCAGATGTTGAGGGCACAAGGATAATCGTATTCTACCCCGAAGACGGCGTTAGTGACGTACAAAAGGCACAGATGGTCACACAGAAAGGTGCAAACACCTGTGTAGCGGCTATCAAGGGCAATTTTGACGATGCACAGACAGCCGTTAAGAAGATATTTACCGATAACGAATTAAAGGCGGAACTCAAAAGCAAAGGCTTTGTTTTCTCTTCCGCTAACAGCATAAATATAGGCCGACTTGCGCCGCAGATAGTTTACTACTTTTACGCTTATGCACAGCTTGTGGAAGCAGGCGATATAAAAATGGGCGACAAGGTGAACTTTACCGTACCTACGGGCAATTTCGGCAATATACTTGCAGGCTACTATGCAAAGCATATGGGTCTGCCCGTTAACAAGCTTATATGTGCATCAAACGACAACAAGGTGCTTTTCGACTTTATAACAACGGGTGATTATGACATAAACCGCGAGTTTATCGTTACCGTAAGCCCGTCAATGGATATACTTATCTCCAGCAACCTTGAACGTCTGCTCTACCACATCAGCGGTTCGGAAGCAAAGACAAAAGAGCTGATGGACGCACTTTCAAACGGCGGAAAGTACAGCTTTAAGATAAATGACGAGTTCGCCGCAGAGTATGCTACTATAGAAGATACCTTTGATGCAATAAACAGTCTTTATACCGAAACGGGCTATGTTATGGATACTCATACGGCTGTGGCTTACAGTTCATACCAGAAGTATTTAAAGACATCGCAGGACAACACACCAAACATCATTGTTTCCACGGCAAGTCCGTATAAGTTTGCAAAGGATGTTTTGAGGGCTATTGACGATAAATATGACGGCATCAACCCGTTTGAGGCTCTTGAAGTGCTTTATGATGTAAGCGAAACACCGATCCCCGAACCTATCAAGGATATAGACAAGCGCGAGATCATCCATAAGACCGTTATTGACAGAGCGGAGATAAAGGATTTTGTAAGAGGAAAATTAAACTGAATCAGGAGAATAAACAAATGGCAGAAGAAATAAACGGTCTTGTAAAGGCCATGCAGGAAATGAAGGAACACAAGGGCGACAGCAGCTATGCCAACAATTTTGTGCATGAGCTTATGTTTGTAAAGTTCTATATGCCCGTAAATATTACACCGCCGCCCGACGAAAATGGCAAAGCGCTTCCGGGTACACAGATAAGCTATTTTTCCATCAACAACAAAAACGACGGAAAAAACCTGCTTCTTGCTTTTACAAGCCACGAAGAATACAACAAGTTTATGGGCGAAAACAAGTCCACACACATTATGATGCACACTTATGCAGAGCTTCAGCAGCTTGCAATAAGCAAAAACTTTGACGGTTTTGTTATAGATCCCGCAGGCGAAAATGTTGCGGTAACAAAAGAGCTTATCGAAAAGATAGAGAAAACAAGACCGAGCATGATGGTCAAGACTGAAAAAGTGAGTGCGCCCGAGGGTCAGGCTCCTCTTGTTCCCGCAGAGAATGTAAATGCGGAATTTGCCGCAAGGTTAAAGAAATTCTTTACCGAAGAACAGGAATACGTTTCACGCTGCTGGCTCATGCAGACAACACGCGCAAACGAGCCCACCCCGACACTTGTGCTCGTGCTTGAATTTGACGGCAACCAAGCCGCTGTATTCAACGCTGTTGCAAGCGCTATGCGCACCAATATACGTGTAAACGATACCATAGGCATGATGAGTTCAAAGGACAATGTTGCAGCTGCGGCTGTGGCAGAAGTTGAGCCGTTCTTTGAAGAAGAAGCATTTATGGAAGAAAACGAAAATAAATAAGATCATAAAAGAGCTAAAGAAAGGCTGCCGCGATGTTGATAGCGGCAGCCGTTTTTGTTTATTTAAACTTTATCTTTACTTTCTTTTTCTTTTTCGGCGGCTGTGGTGTTCTTCCGCCGCTGTTTGTTCTTTTTTTGCCGCCCCTGCGTTTGCGCTGACTTATGAACCATGCACGCAGACCGAATGTAATGGCAGCAAGGACCGCTATAACAACAAGCAGAGTGATGCCTATAACTTTAAGACCGTTTTTGAAAGCCCTCCAACGGCGTTGGCTGTCAAGCTTTGATGTAGGTATTGCCGCAACAGGGTTTTCGGGCACGATATCGAGAGTGCCGAAGACCGTATCGCCATATGTCACCGTAAGAGTGCCAAGCACCTGACCAAGCTCGATAGGCGCTTCAAGCTCGTTTGGAAGATCGTATTTGACACCCACAGTATCGGAATTTATAAACTCAGGTGTATAAGCTGTTATATCACCCGAAACTGTCACAGCGACAGTGCCGAGATCGACTGTTTCGTCCTTATAGTGCTGAACGACGGGAAGTATCCTTTGGAACATATCCCTGCCGTAAAGCTTGCGTTCCTTGTAAAGTGCAAATCCGTAGTCAATAAGGGTCTTTGTGTCCTGATATGTAGCATCATAGCCGTTATCTTTCATAACAACGGCAACAAGCTCAACATCGCCGTTTACCGCATAGGAAGCAAGCGTATTGAGTGCCTGATTATGGAAACCCGTTTTGCCGCCCTTTATCCTCTCGTCATAGAAAGAAGTTGTGGGCTGGAGCATTTTATCCGAATGATTGAGCAGTCTTGCCTCATGCTTGTTCGTTGCGGGTATGCTGTGGTCACTGCTGCCCCAGATCTTATTTACATTTTCATTCTGTGATGCAGCCTGTGCAATAAGCGCCATATCGTGCGGCGTTGTATAATGGTCTTCATCGTGGTAACCGTGAGGATTTACGAAATGCGTATTTTCACAGCCAAGTTCTTTGGCGCGTTCGTTCATCATCCGAACAAAGGCTTCTTCACTGCCTGCGATATGTTCGGCGACCACTACCGCCGCATCATTACCCGAAACAAGGATAACAGCATGTAAAAGATCGGAAAGCGAAAGTTCCTCGCCCACTTCAAGGTCTGCCTTGCTGCTGTCCCACGGGATGCTGTTTACCGCATTTTCCGAGACTGTGACCATATCGTCAAGATTGCCTTTTTCGCAGGCAAGCAGCACGGTCATTACCTTTGTCATACTTGCAGGGTACATTTTTTGATCGGCATTCTTGCCATAGAGCATAGTACCCGTTTTTGCATCTATAAGTGCCGCAGCCTCCGCCATTATATTTATATCCGCCTTAATGCCTTCGGGTGTTGAAACACCGCTCTGATCGACTATTATAGCGACTGTTGTTGCTTCGGAAGTGCTTTCCTCCGCATAAACGAACTGACCTTCGCCCACACGGCGCTCGGTATCGCCGTTTTCGTCAAAAACGGTACGCTGCTTTCTTGTTGTTGGCGTATCATCGTCATCGTCATTATTATTGTTGTTATTTGCCCTGCCCTGCGAGGGAGCCGTGTACTCGTCATCATCGTCATCATCGGAGGTATCGTTGTCGATATCTTCCTCATAATAATCATACTCCACGCCCGCACCGCTCGGTACGGCAGATGTATCCAAAGGCAGTGCTGCCGTAAATACGGTAAAGGCAAGCGCCGCCGCCATTATTTTTTTTAGCATTGTTTATACCTCATATTTTTATCTGCATATTTTGGGTCTTATCTGATTTTTGTCACACTGAAACATTATAACAAAAGAATACCCATTAATCAATACCAAATAGTATTAAACTTTTATTACAGAACTTTTATGCCCTCTCGCCGAGTTTAAGACCCGGATAGGCGTTAAGGCTCATATCGGCGCGCTTGCCCTTTATATATTCATAATAGCCCGCACTGCCTATCATAGCTGCGTTATCGGTACATAAAACAGGGGCGGGAACACACATTTTTATTCCGTTTCCGTCACAGGCTGCCTGCATAGCCGCGCGCAAGTGTCTGTTTGCGGAAACACCGCCTGCAAGTGCAAGCTTATTGCTGCCATATTCTTTACACGCCTTTACGGCTTTTTGGACAAGAACCTCTACGACCGCCTGTTGGAAAGATGCTGCCACATCGGCATTATTCACGGGTTCGCCCTTCATTTTTGCCTTGTTCATATAGTTTAGTACGGCGGATTTAAGACCGCTGAAACTGAAATCGAATGTATCGCTTTCAAGTGTTACTCTCGGAAAATCTATCGCAAAGGGGTCGCCCTCGTCCGAAAGCTTGTCTATGCGCGGACCGCCCGGATAAGGCAGGTCAAGCACTCTTGCAACCTTGTCATAGGCTTCGCCTGCGGCATCGTCGCGTGTTCTGCCGAGTATCTCAAAATCGTCATAGTCGCGTATATACACAAGATGAGTATGTCCGCCGCTTACTACCAGGCACACAAAAGGCGGCTGCCATGAAATATCCTGTATATAGTTTGCGGCGATATGCCCCTCTATATGGTGTACGGGAATAAGGGGTTTGCCAAGTGCAAACGCAAGCGCCTTTGCGTGTGAAAGCCCAACAAGCAGCGCCCCTACAAGCCCCGGACCATAGGTGACGGCAACGGCTGTTATATCATCAAAAGTGACTTTTGCCTGTTCAAGAGCCTGCGAAACAACACCGTCTATCGCAAGAATATGCTGACGGCTTGCTATTTCGGGCACAACACCGCCGAAAAGCTTATGCGTTTCTATCTGTGAGGCTATTATATTGGATAAGACCTCCCTGCCGTTTTTTACAACGGCAGCCGAGGTCTCATCGCAGGAAGATTCTATTGCAAGTATCAATACATTGTCCATTATTATTTCACCCGTTTTTATTTATAAAGACTTTCGTTATTCATAAATCTTTCTATCATGCACATCGATGTGCCAAGCACCGCAAGATGCCAGACCTCGCGGTTATCGTAAAAAATCTTCACCGAATCGTTCTGCGGCAGATATTTGAACCTGTTAAGGTTCTTTTTGAGAGTATGGTCAAAATATTTGCCCGCATCGGCGTACATACCCTGGATGATTATAAGTTCGGGGTCAATATTTATCATAATATTTCTGATAGCCATACCAAAGTATTTTGTTATATATTCCACTATCTCCATAGCAAGAAAATCCGCATCGTTGTCGGCAGCATTAAAAATATCGTCAAGAGTGAGGTTTGAACCGTGTCTGTAAAGCACGGAGCGTTCATAAGCCCTGTGGTTGATTATCCTGCTGTAAAGCCTGTCTATGCTGACAAGACGTTCAAAACAGCCGCAGCTTCCGCATTGGCAGATCTCGGGGTCGTCGGGGTCAAGGGTCATATGACCTACCTCACCAAGCATGGCATGCGAACCCATTATTATCCTGCCGTGGTCTATAAAACCTGCCGATATGCCGTCAAGGGTGTATAGCGCAACATAGCTTTTTTCGTACAGTTCCTTATTGTAATAAAGCTCGGCAAAGCCCGTCATTTTGGCATCGTTGCCAACTATAACATCAACGTGTTCGGGCAGGATAGAGCGGAACATATCCACAACGGGTATTTTTCTGCCCCAATTCGGATAAAGGGAATTATAGCGCAGTATGCCCGTTTCCGCATCGGTGATACCGCCCATGCAGACACCGACCATATATATATCGTCATTTGAAATCTGTTTTTCGGAAAGTATATCCGCATAAATAGTCTTGAAATCCCAAATTATGTTTTCAAGCGGCTCGTTCTGACCGTGAGGCTTTCTTCTGACGGAAAGTATCTCATTTTTAAGGTTTGTGAGCGCAACGATAAGAACACGGTTTTCAAGCCTTACACAAATATTGTATTTATAGTTTTTGTTAAAGGAGAAGATCTCGGGTTTTTTGCCGCCTACACTTGTAGAACTGCCCTTGCCCAAGGAGACCACAAGCCCCTGTTCAACAAAGCTTTCCAGCGCCTTGACAATAGTCTGGCGGCTGATGCCCGTTGTTTCGGCTATCTCGTTGAGCATAACACGCTCCGACTGTGCTATTGCGCTTAATATCTTCATGCGGTTGACCAGCTTCAGGTCTTTTGGCATAGCCGCAGATTCGGATTGAATATCGCGCATACCGCCAACTCCTTTCATTGTTTTTTCCGATAAATATCGGATATATTATACAAAGAACACAGACAGCACAAGCATTGCCGCCCACATGGCCGCAGCCGTGAATACAAATATCAGTCCAAGCTTTTTAAGAGCGGACATTTTGCTCCAATATGCAAAAACATCAATAAACTCGTCCGTGTGTTCATCGCGCGGCTTATTTTCATATACAGCCGCGCCTGTTTGCTTAACATTTTCACTAAAGCGGTAAGATACCGATTCGCGTTCTTCCTTACGCTGCGCCGCTTCTTCCGCCGTTTCTCTGTTTATTGCTATTACTTCGGATCCTTGTAATTCCGATAATTCTTTGATCTCTTCCGTTTTGTTTACAGAAGTTTCGTTTACAGAAGTTTCGTTTACAGAAGCTTTGTTTACGGAAGTTCCGTTTTCAGGCGTTATATCGGACTGCGCCTGCTCGCTCACAGGCGCGTCCTTTATCTGTTTGCCGCCGCAGATACTGCAAAAAACAGAATCATCGTCTATTTTACTGCCACAGAATTTACAATACATTATATCACCTTTTTATTGCTGAATATCATTGTTGTCATCCTGAACAGGCTGTTCGGGTGCAGGTTCGGGTGTTTCGGTTATGAACACACCGCCTTCACCGTAAGCAACATTACGCTTAACGCCCTGTATATCGGAGAGTACCCAATCGTAATCGCCTGTCGTGATAACGGAGCCGCAGTATTCACACTGTCCCGAGCTTGTTATCTGTGTAGGTGCGCCGCAGTTCGGGCAGTTTGTTGTGGACTTGTTGCTTGTTGCTTCATCGGTCAATACGCCCTTTTTACGCATAAATGTGAGCAGATAGCGAGGATAACATTCCTTTTCGGGGTCGCCCTTCAATACCTGACCCGTCTTTTCATCCTTGATATAATCTATCATGCGTGTTTTCATAAATATCGTAAGGTATTCATACTGGTTATCGCGCTTATATTCAAAGAAATGCGCATTATTGATATTGATGCGGTCAATAACATTTATCCTGCCGTTATTGACATAGCTTTGTATCTGCTGCTGGTGCTGACGGAAAAGTTCCTCTTTCTCGAACGGACGGCATTTATCAAACTGACGAGCCGACCATGAATTCTGGAGAGTGATAAATACCTCTTTTGCCCAGCCCATAAAGCGTGTTTCGCTGAAGTTCGGGTCTATCTTTGTGATAGCCTGAACTATCTCGTTTGTATTGTCATGGTTTTCGGGATTTGCATTTGCGGGTACGGCATTTACATTGCCGTTTTTCTTGTTGTTGCGTGAGCTTACAACACTTAATATGATTATTACGATAATAATGCCCCAGATAACAGCTGCCGCGCTGCCCGAGCCGCCGTGATATCCTCCGCCGCTGCCGCCGCCTGAATATCCGCCGCTGTAGTAATCGTCATCGTCATCATCATCGCCCCAATCCCAATCGCTGTCGCCCCAGTCACTGTCGCCCCAGCCGCTGTCACTGTCGTAATCGTTGAAATCGCCGAGGTCCGCACCTACATTCACGGAACAAAGCATTGTAAAGATAAGTATAAGCAGTACCCAAAGTTTCCTTCTCATTTTTATTTCCCCCTTTTTATAACGGTTTTTCAAAAAAATAATACTTGTATTTATTTTACCACACTTTTCATAAAAAGAAAAGCTTTTATTTTGTATTTTCGCATTTTTCGCCGTATACCGTCTCATCACCGCAGTATTCGCCGATTTTTATATCGAGAAAACGGTTTTTAAGATTTTCGTCACTTTTAAGAAGCACCTTTATGTAATTTGTCGTATGTCCCTCCCAAAAACCGTCTTTGTTTTTTATCTCGAAAAGGACGGGCATCACCCTGCCCTTTAGTTTATCCGCAAAAGCTCTGTTCAGTTCATCGCTGACTTTTATAAGCCTTGCGGCGCGGTCGTTTTTGACATCGGGCGGTACCTGATCTTTCATTTTTGCAGCAGGTGTGCCCGTTTTAGGTGAGTACGGGAATACGTGTATTTTTGACAGACCGACCTTTTTCGCAAATTCGATACTCTGTACAAAATCCTCCTCCGTCTCACCCGGGAAACCCACTATTATATCCGTTGTTATCGCCACATCGGGATATGCCGCACGCAGCCTTTCCACCGCTTCGCAGTATTCCTGCGCGGTATAGCGGCGGTTCATATTTTTAAGGGTTTTGTCGCAGCCGCTTTGCAGGGAGAGCGGAAAATGGTCGCAGACTTTTGGCATGGCTTTCATTGCATCCACAAATTCCTCGTTAACGGCAAGCGGCTCCATTGAGCTGAAGCGTATGCGCTCTATGCCGTCAACGGTGTTTACCTGCTTTACAATATCAATAAGGTCTGTATTTTTAAGGTCAAGACCGTAGCTCGCAACATGTATGCCCGTGAGTACGACTTCCTTGAAGCCGTTTTCGGCAAGGCGCCTTACCTCATCCATTACCTGCTCGGGCAGGCGGCTTCTGACGGGTCCTCTTGCATACGGGATAATGCAGTAGCTGCAATAACGGTTGCAGCCCTCCTGTATTTTGACATATGCGCGTGTCCTGTCTTTAAGGCGGCTTATTTCAAGCGGTTCAAAAGTGCGCTCGGTCTTTATATCGGTCACGGCATTGAGCACTTTGGTCTTATCCGCATAGTTTTCTATTATATCGACAACGCTTGCCCTGTCCTTTGTGCCGATAACGATATTCACGCCCTCGGTTTTTGCGACTGTTTCGGGTGCGACCTGCGCATAGCAGCCTGCGGCGGCAACTATGGCATCGGGATTTGTGCGGTGCGCACGCCGCAGCATCTGCCGCGATTTTTTATCGCCCAGATTGGTTACCGTGCAGGTGTTTACAATGTATATATCCGCCTTATCCTCAAAATCAACTATTTCGTAGCCGCGCTTTGCAAAAAGTTCCTGCATAGCCTCGGTATCGTACATATTGACCTTGCAGCCAAGTGTGAGAAAAGCAACTTTTTTCATATTGTACCTCATTTATAATTTATAAAAATATCTCTTTATATTTTATCACAAAAATGTTATAATGGAAACAGTAATTTTTATTTTGACAAAAAACGGAGGATAATTATGGCAAAAGTTATGGATCAATTGCAGGGTACTGCGATAAAAGTGATACATTCGCGAATAACGGATGTGCTTTTGAACGCGGTATATGAAACTGCAAATACATACTATGAATACTCGGACACCGAAGTTTACGGTGACTCACTTGCACACAGTGACCTTACAGACGAGATGAACAGAGTGCACACGCTTTACAAAAAAATGACAGAAAACCTGAAAAAACCGCTTGAAGAGCGCGGCGAGTACAAGGCGGAGCTGGAGAATGCAAAGGAAAAACTGCACGATAAGTACAAAACGCTTTTTGTGTACAAGGCCCTTTGTTCAAAGCTTTTTGAAAGCGGCAAAACAGAAGCAAAAAAACGTACCATCCCCGAAGAACTGCGGGATATACCGCTGCCGAGTTCCGAAGAGATAGCCGACACGGTCATTGCAAAGGCGGCACAGTGCTATGATATATCTTACATAGTGAGCAAGCTTTACACGAAAATACCTCTGCGTATGGCAAAAAGCAAGTATGACGAATTTTTATCGGCTAACCTTGAAGCCTTGTTTGAGGGTATGTCGTCGAAATTTTTGAAAAACTGCCGCGAGACTTTCTCTATTCAGCTTTCTCCGCGCGAAAATGCAAACTATGGCAAGTATTTTCCGCTTGTCAAAGAAAGTCTTGAAGAGCATATAGGCTTTGATGTTGTTTCTGCCGATGATGAGGCTTTAATGGACTACAACGATATGCTTGACGACCTTGCGGAAAGCATCGACAATATCGAGATACTGCTTAATGTATGCTTTAACACGGTGGATTATTTTGAAATACTTACAGAATATGCAATGGACGAGAAATACGCATACTACGATAATGCGGTGATAAAAGACCTTATGTATGCCTGCTCCGACCTTATAGGTTCCGACAGCCCCGAAGTGCTTGCGGAAAGCATAACAGAGCAGACCTCCGACCTTATATCACAGCTTTATGAGGAAACGCGCGGTTTTGAGGATGCTTTGCAGGATATAATACAGCAGCTGAGCGACAAGCAAAAGCAGAACCTGCCCGATGACTGCCGTCTTGCGATAAGCGTATATAATGCGATAAATGAGAAGTTTATGCAGGAACTTTCGGACGAGATGTCGGCAGTGGAAAAGAAAGGGCTTGAACCCGCTTCCGTTGCCGAAACGGATGAAACGATAAAAGAGATAGTGGATATGGTCAATGAAAAATGCGAGGGTCTCCCCGCAGCGGAGCGAAAGCAGATAAAACAGAGTTTTATTGACCTTGTGCCCGTACACGTTTCACCGACGGAAATGCATGATTATATAGTATATGCGCTTGACGGACTCAAAGATGAGGAAGCGCGCATTATAGCCTATGGCGATATACTTGAAATATTAGACGATATGGGTCTTATAAATGTTGACGATGAATTCGGCGAGGAACACGAACACCACGACCACGACTGTGAGCATGAACATGACCACGAACATAATCACTGAAAACAAGAGGGCGAAGCTTAATGCAGCGCCCTCTTTTGTCAAGAATATTTTTATTCTGCACTTTTCACAGCATAAACATACTCATACCCATTCTGTTCGGCATAGTTTGCCGCCGTTTCGGTGCTCACATATAAAATGCAGTTTTTGTCGGCAATATTTTTGCCAAAGCGCATTACACTGTTTGGTATAACGATCTCTTTCAGAGCCGCACAGCCAAAAAAAGCGTTATCGTTTATAATACGCAGTGTTTCGGGCAGTATAACTTCGTTCAGGGAAGTGCAGTTTCTGAAAGTATCATTGTATACTGCTGCCATACTGTTTTCAAAGACAGCTTTTTTAAGACTTTTGCTGCCGCGGAAAGCCGCACTTTCGATCACGGTATAGTTTTCGGGAATAATAATTTCTTCTATATTAGAGTTTTCAAAAGCTTTTCCCGATACTCTTGTAATTTTTGTTCCGTTTATCTGTTCGGGAAGTCTGCCTCCCGAATAATCATCCGCACAGTCAACAATCATTCCGTTTATAAGATCGACGAAAATTGTTCCGTTTGCAGTCTTATACGGATAATAAGTATCGCCCGTGGTGGTCTCGGTGGTGGTTTCTTCCGTGGTCGTTTCGGTAGTGGTCTCTGTGGTTGATTCGGTTGTGGTTTCGGTTGTTGTTATCAATTCGGCAGGCATTTTATAAGTGCTGACTAAAACCTTTTGTAGAATAACCGCCGAATCACTTGCAGTTATCACACCGTCCGCATCGGTATCTATATAGTATAGATAATTATCGGTCTCGTTTTCGATAGGCAGAGTGAAAGTTGATACAAGAACTTTCTGTAAAACCATTGCCGAATCACTTGCAGTCAAAACTCCGTCTGCATCGGCATCGCCTATCACAAATCGTTCGTTATCAAGTGCCGTCAATGTGAAATTATCGAAAAAAATAATATCACTGCTATTGTTTCTCATTAAATAAGCGCTATTGAAATTGGGCGAGGATATTCGTTCTTCGTCTATCTGTATATCATTTATATAATATCGTATAATACCCTTTTTCTTATCAACTTCTATTGACAAAGTTCCCCAATCGTCAAATGCCGATATATATCGTTCCATACTTTCAAGATAAGTATCGCTTACTGTCTTGTAGGGATCCAAGGTCAACGGGTAACTCTTATTTTCCAATTTATCAACTTTTAAATCTACCGATACAATAAAACGTTCGGGAGTATACGGAAAATCGCATACATAGGGCCATGCACTGCCGCTGCCCATAGCTTCATTGGTCGCTACCGATGTTTGATTTGAACCCGTACCTTGCGTTGTAATTATCCTGTAGTTTCCAAAACGTGAATGGAAAACTTCCGTATTTTCGTCGGATTCAAAATCCTGCAAAGCAACAACTTCACCTTTGTTCTTACGTTCATATCTTCCGAGAGTTACTATTTCAATAACACTTTGTACTGCGAGATCTATTTCTTCATCTGTTGCATCAGCGTTTTTATAGACCTTTTCGGCATTATTCAAAGCGGTTTTTATTCTGCTTTGAGAGTCCTCTGTCAAATAGCTTAGATCCATTGCTTTTATGCGGTCTATCTCGTCAAGAAGTGCCTT
>ODAJ014771303.1_pt1 | contig 16725 bp, 10 predicted proteins | sample 1539241 | NCBI WGS metagenome assembly ODAJ01 (sample SAMN02144231, study PRJEB22623) | gut metagenome | biome: sheep rumen | host: Ovis aries | place: New Zealand
ACGGATTACCAGCATAAGGTAAGGGCTGGTAAAAAATAAAGCAGATGAAAGAAGTACGTAAGGATATACTATTCACCTCGATGCGCAGGGACGAGCGCACGAAGGAGGTGTTCATGCGCAACATGTCGCTGCAGTCGCTGATCGACATGATGACCCGCGAGTCGAAACGCGAGGTTTTCGACAAGTTTCGCAACTCGGCGCCCGTGCTGGAGAGCGTGGGCGGATACATCGTGTTCCACACGCAGCGCTTCAGCGTGGCGGCCAGCTTCCGCAAGGAGGGCCGGCAGGGCTGGCGCTTCGACCGCTACAACGGGCTGGTGCTGCTGAGTGTGGGCCGACTGACGGGTGAAGACGAGGCCGCCATGGTGAAGCGCCTGGCGCGCATGCTTCCGTCGACCTATGCCGCCTTCACGGGGTCGAGCGGAAAGACGGTGAAGATACTGGTGCGCGTGGCCCGGCCCGACGGCACCCTGCCCGAGACCGAGACGGAGGCGCTGGCCTTCCACCGCAAGGCCTACAATGCCGCATTCTGTGCCTACGAGGGCATGGTGGGCTTCCCCATAACACGCGTCGACCCCACCCTGGAGCAGAGTTTCGTCCGCACCTACGACCCCCTGCCCTACGCCAACCCGGAGGCCGTGGCCATGCGCATCGACAAGGAGATGGAGCTGACGCTCAGTCCCGCAAGCGATGTGCCCAGTCAGCCCCTGCAGCGCATGGAGCCCGGCGAGAAGAGCTTTGCCGAGATGGCACGCCGCTTCGTGGCCATCGCGACCCGCGTGGCTGTCAAGGGCGGCATCAACAGCACGGAACAGGCGGGAGAATACCTCACCATGCTGGCCCGCGAATGTTGCCGGGCGGGCTACCCGCTGGAGGAGGCCAAGCTGCACGCCGACATCCACTTCGGCAACGTGGCCAGGAAGGAGGACATACACATCATCTTCGACAGTGCCTACAAGCTGGGGGCCCTGAAGTTCGGCACCAGGGAGGCCTACAACAAGACGCAGCGCACGGCACTGGAACTGCGCAACTTCATGCGCGAGCGTTACGTGCTGCGCCACAACGTCATACAGGACACCGAGGAATACCGCATGAACGCCACCTGGGACCCGAATTATCACCTGCTGGACGACCGCATGATGGGAAAAATCGTGATGGACGCCCGCATGCAGGGCATCGACGTGTGGGACAAGGACGTGCGCCGCTACATCCGTTCGGCCGACACGCCATCGTTCAATCCCGTCGAGGATTTCCTCAACGCCGTACGGGGCACCTGGGACGGCACCGACCGCATCGGGCCGCTGGCCGACACCCTGCCCACGCACAACCCGCACTGGCGCGAGTGGTTTCGCCGATGGTTCCTCTCGATGACGGCACAGTGGATGGACGTCATGGGGCAGTACGGCAACAGCGTGGCACCGCTGCTCATCGGCCGTCAGGGCTGGCGCAAGTCTACCTTCTGCCGCAACCTGCTGCCCGACGAACTGCAATTCGGCTACACCGACCAGCTCAACTTCGGCAGCAAGCAGGAGATAGACCGCACCATCTGCCAATACCTGCTGGTGAACCTCGACGAGTTCGACCAACTGACCCGTCAGAGCCAGGACGGCTATCTCAAGAACCTCCTGCAGCGTGCCGACATCCGTGCCCGCCGACTCTACAAGACGCAGGTCAGCACCATCCGGCGCTATGCCTCGTTCATCGGCACCAGCAACCAGCGCACGCTGCTCACCGACCCCACGGGCAGTCGGCGCTACCTGTGCATCGAACTGTCGGGGCCCATCGACACTACCTCGCGACCCGACTACCGCCAGCTCTATGCCCAGGCCGTGCAACTCATCGAACAGGGCGAACGCTACTGGTTCGACGACAGCGACGTAGAGCAGATCATGGAGAACAACCGCGGCAACATGCGGCTCGAGACGGCGGAAATCGTCTTCCACGACCTCTTTGAGCCGGCCCGGCCCGAGGACAGCGGCGCCCAGTGGCTGACCACGACGGCCCTCATCGACGAAATCCGCCGACACGTCGGCAGCAGGGTGGCCGTGTCGCCCGCCCAGTTCGGTCGCTACCTCATGGCACTGCCCGGAATAGAATCCAGACGCAGCAATCAGGGCACAAAATACTGTCTCAAACCCCTGTTTTGACCCATTTACCCTCACGCCCTCACTTTTCCCTCACGGCCTGCATGGCCGATGAATAAAGGGAACGTGAGGGTGTGAGGGTAGTGAGGGTAAAAATCAAGCCCTGTAGCACTGTTGGCAGGACTATCACTTCACCACTTTCCGTCCGTTTCGGATGTAGACTCCCTTATACGGAGAATGAGAAGTTGAGAAAATGAGAGAATGAGAAATCCTCCGGCCCGTGAGGTCGAAGACGAAGTTTCTCATTTTCTCATTTTCTCCATCTCTCATTTTCTCATTTTCTCCATCTCTCATTTTCTCAACCCCTGTCGGGTCGATGGGCAGCACCTCCTTGAAGCCGAGGGCGGTGTAGGCTGCATCGGCGACGAGGCTCTTGTCGACATAGAGGCTGCCCTCCTTGATGTCGTCGGCAAAGAAAGCCTTCTCGCTGACCTCGGGCACCGACGTGCTCCAGAGGACGAGACGGCGCAACTGGTTGCCCGAAGAGGCGCATCCCTCCTCGGCCCATGCGCTGAAGGCAAAGTCGGCTATGCGCGTAAGGTTGCCCAGGAATTCTGCATTCCGGAGGTTCCAGCACTTGCTGAATGTGCCTTCGGCAATCTCCGTCACACCGTCGTAGACCACAATGCTCGACAAACCGGTGTTGTAGAACGCCCAGGCGCCGATGCCCTGCAGACTCTCGGGCAACGTGGCGGAGGTCAGCGTCCAGTGGCCGCTGAAGGCATTGTCGCCGATGCGGGTCACCTCAAATTCCTGTTCCTCCTCGTCCACCAGTGCGGTTACGGTCTCGGGGATGACTATCTGCCAGTTCTCTACCTGTTCGGGGGCGTGTGCCTTGTCGTAACCGACGACGGTGGCTGTGCCCTCCTCGGGCCACAACTTGTACTTCACGCCCTGGGCATCGGTGTAGGCAATGGAGCCGTCGGACTCGTCCAGGGGCAGGATGTCCTTGAAGCCAAGCGACTTGTAGACCTCGTTCTCCAACAGCGCATAGTGGACATAGAGGGTGTCCTCCTTCACGTCCTCGGGGCAGAAGGCCTTCGGGTCGATGGTCGGTGCCTCGATGGCGTATATCCACACGCCCTTCGAGAGCGGACTGCCGCTGGGTTCGGCCTGCGGTGCATCGTCAGCGCTCCACGAACTGAAGGCAAACTTACCTATCTTCGTCACCTCACCGCGCAGGACTATCTTGTCCAGGGCCCAGCAGTGGGCAAAGGCACCTTCAGGAATTTCCGTCACGCCGGCCGGCACGTCGATGCTGTCGAGCGCCGTATTGTAGAAGGCCCATCCGTCGATGGTCTTCAGTTCCGACCCTGCCTCGAACTCCACACCATGCAGGCTCCAACAGTCGGAGAAGGCGCTGCCCCAGATGGACTGTACGCTCTTGCCTATCTTCACATAGTTCAGGTACTCGGCCTTGTTGAAGGCACTGCCCTCGATGCTGTTGACATAGTATTTCTGCTCGTTCACGACGATGGTCGAGGGGATGCTGATGGAGTCGGTGCACTGCTTGCCGTTCTTCACCGAGGCCGTCATGTCGGCCGGATAGAGGCGGTAGACGATGTTCTGTTCGTCGGTGTATTCATCGTCCTTGGGCTGATTGGGGTCATCGCCCTGCGTATTGTCGATGTCGGCCTCATCGGTGGCATTGCCGATGCGCACGACCGTAAAGTCGTCGAAGTAGGCATAGTTGTCCTCGCTGCTCTCCTTGGCACCGAGGCCAAACTCCAAGACGCCGTTCTTCACGTTGGTCGTGGCGGCCCACATCTCTGCCAGTTCGCCCGTTATCAGGGTCTTGGCATTGCCGGCATAGAGATAGAATCCCGTCTTGTTGGCACGGGCACGCACCGTCACTGTATAGCGTCCGTTGGGCAGTTGTGCCATCTGGTTCATGATGGTGCCGCCGGGCATCGCGGCGTTCCAGAGTTCCAGGCTGTAGGTGCCGCGCACCACGTCCTTGCTGGCCCACGAAGTGATGTCGCTGGCCTTCTGAGTATCAAACGCCTGCTCTATGTTCCAGCCGTCCAGCGTACCCGTCTCGAAGCCCAGGTTCTGGAAGTACTGGCTGGCATCCTCATGCTCCACCACCTCGTCCTCCTTGACGTAGCGCGCCAGGGCATCCACCGGGGTGCGTCCGTCGGGCGTGCGCAGGATGCTGTGCTGCCGTTGGTTGAGACTGGGCCACATGCCGCGGTTGCTCCATTTGTTCAGCACCTTCTTCTGATATCCGTTGCCGCACTCCTCGGGCTGCCAATAGTAGAGACCGTCGACATTGTCGTAGAGTTTCAGGCGGTCGGTCAGGTCGCTGAGGTAGCTGACCATGCCCTTGGCGTCGGCGGTCCAGGAGGCGGGCAGCGACGACAGGGCATACTGTCCGTCGCCGTCCTCGGCATAGGGGTAGTAGCTGTTGTACCAGGCGGTCTCCACAACCTGAACCTTCGTGTTGGGAAAGGCCGTCTTCAGTTTCGAAAGGGCTGCGCCCAGGTTGTCCAGCTTACCGCTCCAGAAGGGGTAGTAGGACAGGCCAATGACATCGTAGTCGGTGAATCCTGCCGTGCGGATATGGTTGTGGAAGTTCAGCAGATGATTGGCATCGGCGGGCATGTCGGTGTGTATCACAATCTTGGCCCCGGGCACCAACTCGCGCACGGCCTTGCTGCCCGCACTGAGGAATGCGGCCAGTCGGTACCACTGCTGCTGGCCGTCGCTGAAGCGGTTGCTCCAGGTGGGACAGTAACCAGCCGAGGCATACTGGCCTTTGTCGGCCGGGAACTTGCCGTCGGCGGTGTTCCAGAGCATACCATAGGTAATCTCGTTGCCCAGCTGCACATAGTCGGGTGCGGCACCGGCCTCGACGAGGGCCGTCATCACCTCCCGCGTATAGTTGCCCACTTGTGTGGTCAGGCCTTCGGTGGAATGGTCGGTCCAGGCGGCAGGTATCTTCTGGTTCGAGGGGTCGGCCCAGGTGTCGCTGTAGTGAAGGTCGATGAGGACTGCCATGCCGGCCGCTTTCACACGCTTGGCCAAGGCCACGGCGTATTTGAGGTCCTGACATACGGCAGGGTCGCTGTCCTTCGAGGGGTCGACGAAGACACGGACGCGCACGGCGTTCCAGCCTTTCGCCTGTACGTACTGAATGAGGTCGGGAATCGCCTTTCCGCTCTCGTCGAGCCATTGGTCGCCGGCCTGTTCGTAGGCAGGCACCAGACTAAGGTCGCCACCCACCAGTCGGTTCACGTCTGCAGCCGATGCCTTCAGCAACACCATCAGCAGCACCATAATCGCGTAAAATCTTTTCATCTCTGATTAGTTTAATTCGTGTAATTCGTGGTTTATAAAATCATGGGTAATCATTTATTTCTTAAAGTAGACCTTCTTCACGCGGTTCGACACCGAAGTCAGAATCTCGTAGGGTATGGTCTCAATGACATCGCTCAGCACCGTAGGCGGCAGTTCACGTCCGAAGATGACGGCCGTGTCGCCCTCACGACAAGGAATGTCGGTGACGTCTATCATGCACACATCCATGCAGATGTTGCCTATGTAGGGCGCGCGCTGACCATTGACGAGGCAATAGGCATGTCCGTTGCCCAGGTGGCGGTCCAGTCCGTCGGCATAGCCGATAGGCAGCACGGCAATGCGGCTGTCGCGTGTCAGGTGGCCCTTGCGGCTGTATCCCACGGTCTCCTCCTTGGGCACGTCGTGAATCTGCAGGATGGTGGTCTTCAGGGTCGACACGTTGTTCAGCATCTCGTTGTTGCGCGAGTTGATGCCGTACAGGCCCAGGCCCAGGCGCACCATGTCGAGATGCCTTTCGGGGAAGTGCTCGATGGCTGCCGAGTTGCAGATGTGGCGCAGGATGTGGTGACGCGGATAGGCCTTCTGCAGGGCATTGGCACCATGGAGGAAGCGGTCGAACTGTATGGCCGAGAAGCGGTCGAAGTCGTCGCTGTCGCTGCCCACGAAGTGCGAGAATACGCTGCGCGGCAAGACGGCCTCCTGACTTTGCAGTCGCTCCACCAACTGGGGAATGTCGTTCATGGGGTCGAAGCCCAGGCGGTGCATGCCGGTGTCCAGCTTGATGTGTACGGGGAAGCCCTTGATGCCCTCGCGCTCGGCGGCACGGATGAGGGCTTCGAGCAGTCGGAACGAGTAGACCTCGGGCTCCAGACTATAGTGGAAGAGCGTACGGAAGGAGGTCATCTCGGGATTCATAATCATGATGCCCGTAGAGATGCCTGCCTGTCGCAGTTCCACACCCTCGTCGGCTACGGCCACAGCCAGGTAGTCGACGGCCTGGTCCTGAAGCGTGCGGGCCACCTCCACGCTGCCTGCCCCGTAGGCATCGGCCTTCACCATGCAGACGATGCGCTCTTCGGGCTTCATCAGGCGCCGATAGTAGTTGAGGTTGGCCACGATGGCGTTCAGGTCCACCTCCAGGATGGTTTCGTGCACACGTTCCTCCAACTGGCTCACCAGGTCCTCGAAGTGGAACGAACGGGCGCCCTTGATGAGGATAATCTCGTCGTGGAGGTCGCCGAACACCTTGCTCGACAGGAGGTCGGCCGTATCGGGGAAGAAATGGCACTGCGCACCGCTCTGACGTATGAAGCGAACGGCATTGTGGCAGAGTCCCTCGCCAACGCCGATGAAGGTGTCGACGGCATGGTCGCGGACCATGGTGGCCACCAGGGTATAGAGTTCGTCGTCGGCAAGGCCGGTCTGCAGCATGTCACTCAGTATGAGCACATGACTGCGCGACTCCTCGTCGGGGCGGCGCTGCATGAAGTCGAGGGCTATGCGCAGCGAGTCGGGGTCGTTGTTGTACGAGTCGTTGATGAGGGTGCAACCTCGCTGTCCGGCCATCACCTCCAGGCGCATGGGTATGGGTTCGAGGCCTGCCTTTCGCTCCTGCAGCAGTTTCTCGTCCATCCCCAGATGGCGACAGGCGGCTGCGCAGAGTTCCTTGTCCAGGTCCCAGGGCGAGGCTTCGTCGGGCATCGCCACGGGTATCAGTTTTCCCTTGAATCCGATTTCGCGGATGCAGATGTCCACCACCCGGTTGCCAGTGGGATAGACGAGCACCTCGGCATCGCGGAAGAGCGACAACTTCTCCAGGCACTTCTGGCGATAGGAGGAGAAGTTCTCCTGATGGGCATCGCCCAGACCGGTGAACACGCCGATGGTGGGACGTATGATTTGCTCCAGGGTCCCCATCTCGCCGGGCTGTGAGATGGCCGCCTCGAAGATGCCCAACTGGGTCTCCGGCGTCAGGTTCCACACCGACAGGGGGACACCTATCTGGCTGTTGTAGCTGCGCGGCGAACGGGTGACGATGCGGTCGGGCGAGAGCATCTGATAGAGCCACTCCTTCACCATGGTCTTGCCGTTGGAGCCCGTCACGCCGATGACCGGAATGCCGAACTGGCGGCGATGCTGTGCAGCCAGGTGCTGCAACGCCTTCAGGGTGTCGTCGACACGTAGGAAGGTGGCTTCGGGAAACTCGCCCTTCACCTCTTGGCTCACCACAAACGAGCGCACGCCGCGCCGGTAGAGCTGGGGTATGTAGCGATGGCCGTCGCCGCGCTGAGTGACGATGGCAAAGAACAAGGTATCTTCGGGCGAAGACAGCGAACGGCTGTCGGTAAGCAGCCAACGTATGGGGCGATTATCCTCGCCCGTGGTCACGAGGCCCAGCATCTGGGCTATATCTTTTATTGTATAAGACATCATGCTATATTTTCAAAATTCAATTTTCAATATTCAACATCGGATAGTCGGCCTGCAGCTGAGCCAACTGCTGGCTGGTCTGTTGGCAGAACGTCGTGTATTCGGGCGATTCGGGATGCAGGGGGCGATGGGCAAGGGCCCGTCCCAGGGGAGCCCACCGACTGAGGTATTGGCGCAGTTCGTCGGTCATCCAGTCGTCCTGCAGTCGCTGCCAGATGTAGTCGACGGCCTGTGGCGAAGGGTGGAGCATGTCGTCGGCATAGAATCGGTAGTCGCGCAGTTCGTCCATCACAATCTCGTAGGCCGGGAAGTAGCATGTCCAATCCTTCCTCTCCCTCATCAGTTCCTCCACGCCCAGAAGCAGGCGGGCCTTGTCCAGCTGACTGCCGTGCATGCCATACTTGGCGTAGCGGAAGGGACTGATGGTGAAAATCACCTGCAAATGGGGATTCCGCTCATGCAGGTCGTCGAGTGACTCGCCCAGAAATTCTTCCATGTCATCGGGTCCTACGTCCATCGTCCAGAACATTTCGGGCGGCATGCGGTGACAGTTTGCCACCGTGTTGTTTTCGACCTCCAGAATGTAGCTCCGGCTCGTGCCCAAGGTCAGGAACAGGTTGTCGGCCTCTACCACTGCCTTCTGCAGGGTGGCCACCGCATCACGCGTTACGCGTTCACATTCGTCCTTCGTCAAGCGCGAAAGCGATGTGTCGCCCAGCCACGTGTGCCACATGCCGTTGTTCTGCACAAACTGGCGTCCAGTGATGGGTAAGTGGTGATATATCAAATCGCTGATGATGACGGGGTTGTACAGCACGCCCATCGGATTCACCAGGGCATGCAGGCGGGCGTCGACAAAATGCCGTCCCACGTTCTCGGCAAAGCAGGAGCCAAGAAAGACGTTCTTGTCCCCCACCCCGATGGGGCGCAGGGGATGCCCCACATCCACCGTGGTGCGAAATATCCGTTCGGTACCCTTCATGCGCATTCCTTATTATATATTAGGCATGCAAAGTTACAATTTTTTTTTCATTTAATGCCGTATCAGGTCTAATTTAATTCTCCTGACGCATAATATCTGCAAAACGTTTCGCCGTTTCGATGATAATGCTTAACTTTGTCAATAATAAGAACTTTCTAATACTGTACACATGAAGACATTTCTTGACGAAAATTTCCTGCTCCAGGGCCCTGTGGCCCAGCAGCTCTATCACGAGCAGGCAGCCCCTATGCCCATCATCGACTATCATTGTCACCTCATACCGCAGATGGTGGCCGAAGACCACCGCTTCCGCAGCATCACGGAGGTGTGGCTGGGAGGCGATCACTACAAGTGGCGAGCCATGCGCACCAACGGCGTGCCCGAAAGGCTGATTACCGGTGAGAGTTCGGACTGGGAGAAGTTTGAGGCATGGGCACAGACGGTGCCCTACACGATGCGCAACCCGCTCTACCACTGGACGCACCTGGAACTGAAGACGGCCTTCGGCATCACGAAACGACTGAACCCTGAAACGGCACGCGAAATCTTCGACCAGTGCAACGACCGCCTGCAGAACGACCCCGACATGACGGCCGTAGGACTGATGCGCCACTACAACGTGGAAACGGTGTGCACCACCGACGACCCCGTGGACGACCTGCACTGGCACAGGGCCTATGCGGAGAAGAACGCCGACGGCAAGAATCCCAAGATGCTGCCCGCCTGGCGCCCCGACAAGGCCATGGCCGTGGAACAGCCCGAGGCCTTCCGCAAATATGTGGAACAACTGGCTTCCGTTGCGGACATGGAGATACGCAACATGGCCGACTTCATCGATGCCCTGCAGCGGCGACACGACTTCTTCCACAGCCAGGGTTGCCGCCTGTCGGACCACGGCATCGAGGAGTTCTATGCCGAGCCCTACACGGATGCCGAAATCAGTCAGATATTCGAGTCGGCGATGGCCGGCAAGCAGCCTACGGCAGAACAGGTGGCCAAGTTCCGTTCGGCCATGCTGTACATCTTTGCCGTGCAAGACCATGCTGCGGGCTGGACACAGCAGTTCCACTACGGAGCCATGCGCAACAACAACACGCGCATGATGCGCCAACTGGGCCCCGACACTGGCTACGACAGCATCGGCCAGTTCCACACGGCCCGACAGATGTCGCGCTTCCTCGACCGCCTGGCTACGGAGGAACATCTGACAAAGACCATCCTGTACAACCTGAATCCGGCCGACAACGAGGTGGTTGCCACCATGCTCGGCAACTTCCAGGACGGCACAGTGCCGGGCAAGATTCAGTGGGGCTCAGGCTGGTGGTTCCTCGACCAGAAGGACGGCATGCAGCGACAGATGAATGCTCTCTCGCTGCTGGGACTGCTGAGCCGCTTCGTGGGCATGCTCACCGACTCGCGCTCGTTCCTCTCCTATCCGCGACACGAATACTTCCGCCGCACGCTCTGCAACCTCATCGGCCAGGACATCGAAAACGGCGAACTGCCCTTCGACGGCTACGAACGCGAACGTGTCGAACAGATGGTACGCGACATTTCGTACTACAATGCGAAGAACTACTTTAACTTCTAATTCGACCACGAATTACACGGACCACGAATTACTCGAATTAAACGAATAATACGGACCACGAATTAAACGGACCACGAATTACTCGAATTAAACGAATAATACCGACCACGAATTAAACGGACCACGAATTACTCGAATTAGACGAATTAAACAATTAAACCAATTACACGAATTAGACGAATTTGACGAATTAAGAAAATGGCAAATGATAAATTGTTAAATGGTAAATCCAATTGGCGGTGGTGGATATGCAGTCTGCTGTTCGCCGCCACCATGGTCAACTACATGGACCGTCAGGTGCTGAGCCTGACGTGGAAAGACTTCATCGCTCCCGAGTTTGGATGGACGAACAGCGACTATGGCCTCATCACGGGTTTCTTCTCGCTGGCCTATGCCTTCATCAGTCTGTTCGCAGGCAAGTTCATCGACTGGGCCGGCAACCGTCGGGGCTATCTCATCGCCATTCTGGTGTGGAGCCTGGGTGCCTGCCTGCATGCCTTCTGCGGATGGGGTGCCGTACGCACGGCATCGGCGCTGATGCTGTCGGTGGGCACCGTGTCGGTGTGGATGTTCATGGCTTGCCGCTTTGTGCTGGCCCTGGGCGAGGCCGGCAACTTCCCCGCCGCCATCAAGGTCACGGCCGAATACTTCCCCAAGAAGGACCGCGCCCTGGCCACCAGCATCTTCAATGCCGGTTCCTCCATCGGTGCCTTGCTGGCTCCTGCCTGCATTCCCTGGCTGGCCAGCAAATACGGTTGGGAGATGTCGTTCATCATCATCGGTGCCTTAGGTTTCGTGTGGATGGGCTTCTGGATAGCCATGTACGACCATCCCGAGAAAAGCCGCCATGTGAACGAGGCCGAACTGGCCTACATCCGTCAGGACGAAAAAGACCCTCTCCCATCCTCTCCCTTAAAGGGCGAGGGGTCTACCCTCCCCTCCGTGGAAGGAACTGAGGAGAAGGTCATCCCCTACTGGCACTGCTTCCGCTATCGCCAGACGTGGTCGTTCATCGCAGGCAAGTTCTTCACCGACGGCGTGTGGTGGTTCTTCCTCTTCTGGGCACCGGCCTACTTCAGCGACCAGTATGGCTTCAAGAGCGACTCGCGCGAGGCCGTGCTTCTGCTGTCGGTGCTCTATCTCATCGTCACGGTATTGTCCATCGGCGGAGGCTACCTGCCCAAGTATTTCGTCGAGCGCCGGGGCATGGAACCGTATGCAGGACGCATGCGCGCCATGTTGCTGTTCGCCCTGTTCCCCCTGACGGCCCTGCTGGCACAGCCCCTGGGCACGCTGAGCGCATGGTTCCCCGCCATCATCATCGGTCTGGCCGGAGCCGGACACCAGTCGTGGTCGGCCAATCTCTACAGCACCATCGGCGACATGTTCCCGAAGTCTACCATCGGCACCATCACGGGCATCGGCACCATGGCCGGTGGCATCGCCTCGTTCCTCATCAACTGGGGCTCGGGCAAGTTCTTCGACTATTGCAAGGCTATGGGCTCCGCCTTCCAGTTCTTCTCGTTCGAAGGCAAGGAGGCCGGCTACATGATTGTCTTCTGCCTCTGTGCCGTGGGCTATCTGGTGGCCTGGCTGGTCATGAAGACGCTGGTGCCGCGCTACAAGAAGATCGAAGTCTGACGACTTCGGCCTTCCGTCATAACATCAGGAATATCGCAGGAACCTTGCTCAAGTCGGGCAAGGTTTCTTTTTTCCATTCGGCAATGGTGTGGGTGCGTATCCACTCGTCCTGCGTGGTGATGCCTGCGGCTATGCACATGCGGGTCTTGGGACTGAGGGTGCGCACCAGTGTCTCGAACATACGGCGGTTGCGGTAGGGCGTCTCGATGAAGAGTTGGGTCTGCCGCTCGTGCTGGGCGCGTTTCTCCAGCACCTGCAGTCGCCGGGCCCGTTCGCCCTCGTCGATGGGCAGATATCCGTTGAAGGCAAAGCTCTGACCGTTCAGTCCGCTGGCCATGACGGCCATGATCATGCTGTTCGGTCCCACCAGGGGCACCACATGAATACCCTTTCGCTGGGCTATGGCCACGATGTCGGCTCCGGGGTCGGCCACAGCCGGACAACCGGCCTCGCTGATGACACCCACCGGCAGACCCTTTGCCAAGGGGGCAAGATAGGAGACGAAACGGGCCTCATCGGCATGTTTCCCCATTTCGTAGAAGGTGGAGTCGTCGATGGGAAACTCACGGTCTACACGGCGCAGGAAACGCCGGGCCGTGCGCACCTCCTCCACGATGAAGTGCCGGATGCCACGAATCACCTCCGCATTGTACGGCGGCAGCACCTGGTCTATCGGCGTATCACCCAGGGTGCAAGGTATCAGGTATAGAGCTGCTTCCATGTTTTCTTTCCTTTTACATAGTATTGCCACAAGAGGGAGAAGGCAGATTGCTCGGGCACCGGACTGAGCACGGTCTTCCGCAGGTTCTCGGCGCGGTCGCGCTCGAACTCGGGACGCATGCGGCGGAAGTCGCGGCGGCCACGCCATACGGCACGGAACGAGCCCCACTGCCGCCCCAGGAGGAAGCGCAGGGAGGCCAACATGTCGAGCCACAGGCGCCAACACATGACGGTGTGCAGACGGTTGTCGGGCAGGTTCTTATACAGCAGCAACAGGTTGTTGCGGAAGTTCAGGTAGTCCTTGCGCGGATTGCCTTGCGGCAGGGTGCCGCCTCCCAGGTGGTAGGCCACGCTCTGGGGCACGCAGACGATGCCGCGCCCCCTGCTGCGCAGGCGCCAACAGAGGTCTATCTCCTCCTGATGGGCAAAGAAACGGCCGTCGAGACCGCCCACCTCCCAATAGTCGCGACTGCGAATCATCAGGGCAGCGCCCGTGGCCCACAGCACGGGCACGATGTCGTCGTACTGCCCCAGGTCCTTCTCCACCGTTCCGAACAGTCGGCCACGGCAGTAGGGGTAGCCTAAGGCATCGACGAAACCGCCCGATGCACCGGCATATTCAAACATCTCCGGCGCCCACTGGCACAGGAGTTTGGGCTGGCAGGCTGCCACCTCGGGGTGGGCATCCATATACGCCAGCATGGGCTGCAGCCAACCCTCGTGCACCTCCACGTCGCTGTTCAGCAACAGGTAGTATTCGGCCTCCACCTGGCGAAGTCCGCGATGATAGCCTTCGGCAAAGCCATAGTTCTTATCCAAGGTCACGAGCCGCACCTCTGGCTTCTCGGCCTCCAGGTACGGCAGACTGTCGTCCGTACTGCCATTGTCCACCACCACGATGTCTGCCTCGGGCGAGTTGGACACCACGGAGGGCAGGAAGCGGCGCATCATGTCCGCTCCGTTCCAGTTCAGTATGACGATGGCTATTTTTTTCAATTCTCTATTCACAATTAACAATTCACAATGCACAATGCACAATGCACAATTAACAATTCACAATGCACAATGTACCAATGAGCGCCGTACCGTCGGCATTCCAATCCCCCAGCCGCACATCGACAATCTGGTTGTCGCCCGGCGCCTCCCCTCTCCTGGTGAAGGCGGACGGCACGGAGGTTGTCACGCGGATGTAGTTGTCGGTGAAGCCGCCCATCGTGCCTCCGCGCTTGCCGTGCTCGAGCAGGACGGGACGGACGGTACCTATATATTTATTATAGAACGCGCGCGTGTGGGCCTCACTCACCCTCAGCACCTGCTGACTGCGCTCGTGTTTCTCCTCCGGGCGTACGCGATGGGGGATGTTGAGGGCCTTGGTCCCCGGGCGTTCGCTGTAGCTGAAGACGTGGTACTGACTGACGGGCAAGCGGTCCATGAAGTCCAATGCCTCGCGGAAGAGTTCGTCGGTCTCGCCCCGCATGCCCACGATGACGTCGACGCCGATGAAGGCATCGGGCATCAGTTGGCGTATGCGCATCATCTTCTGTTCGAAGAGGGCCGTGTCGTAGCGCCGGTGCATCAGTCGCAGCACCTCGTCGCTGCCCGACTGCAGGGGCACATGGAAGTGGGGCATGAAGGCGCGGCTCGCGGCACAGAACTCCAGCACCTCGTCGGTCAGCAGGTTGGGTTCGATGCTGCTGATGCGATAGCGTTCGATGCCCTCCACCCGGTCCAGTGCGCGTATGAGGTCGGCAAACGTCTCCCCCGTGGTGCGTCCGAAGTCGCCGATGTTCACGCCCGTCAGCACGATTTCCCTTCCGCCCTTCCGGGCAACGTCCTCGGCCTGTGCCACCAGCGAGGCCACCGAGCCGTTGCGGCTGCGTCCCCGTGCGAAGGGTATGGTGCAATAGGTGCAGAAATAGTCGCACCCGTCCTGCACCTTCAGGAAGTATCGCGTGCGGTCGCCACAGGCGCACGATGGCACGAAGTTGCCTCTCTTACCTCCCCCACTCTCTTCATCCTCAGTACCCCCCATCTCTGCGCTCTCTGTCTTCTCTGCGCTCTCTGTGAAGAAATGAACAATCATTTCTACGGCTCTCCCCTTCTGCTCCGTACCCAGCACCAGGTCGACCCCTTCTATGCGGGCGATGTCGTCGGGTTTCAGTTGGGCATAGCATCCCGTCACCACCACGAAGGCACCGGGATGCTGGCGTATGAGTTTGTGTATGGCCTGCCGGCACTTGTGGTCGGCCACCTCGGTGACGCTACACGTATTGATGTAGCAGATGTCGGCCGTCTCGCCCTTCTTGGCGTTCGTCACGCCCAAGGCAGCCAAACGTTCGGCCACGGTAGCCGTCTCGGCAAAGTTCAGCTTACAGCCCAGTGTGAAATATACGGCACGCTTCCCTGTCAAAAGTAACTCTCGATTCATGCTGCAAAGGTACAAAAAAGCACTTAAAAAGCCAAATATTAAAAAAAAATAAAAAAACTTGGCAAGAAGTGATACAACGTATTGAAAAATGTTGTACCTTTGCATCGGTTTTAAAAAGCAATTGATTGTTTTACTAATTTAACTAAAGAGAAAAATGAAAAAGTTAGCATTCATGTTCGTAGCTGTAGCAGCTATTTCTTTCGCTTCTTGCGGAAATGGTACCAAGCAGGCTGAGGCCGTTGAGGACACCACTGCTGTTGATACAGTTGAGGTTGTTGACACCGTTGCTGCTGTTGACACCACTGCAGTTGTTGACACTACTGTTGTAGCTGAGTAATCAGAAACGGACAATAGGTCATGGAGGGATTGCACGATAGTGCAGTCCCTCTTTTTTTGTGCCCATAATTCGCAGCATCGTCCGTGGCTCTCAGCGCAATGGCCGAAGAAATCTGCAAGAACCTTTAACCTACAAAACGAACCGGCGCAGGGCCCGGAAGCCGGGCGGAAACAAACCGGCGCGAACCCGGAAGGGTCCGCGCCGAAGCATTTAGGGTGCCTGAAAGGCGAAGTTGCGAAGCGGGGGTCAGAAGGCGATGTCGTCGTCGCTCCAGACATCGAGGTTCTCATCCTCGGGAGCCAGTACGTCCAAGCCCGAGTCGGCACCCGTAGTGGAAAAAGCCCGGCCCTCCTGGACGGAGAACCGGGCTTAGGGTGTGGAATAGCGGATGGCTTACTCAGCGGCAGGTGCCTCAGCCTCGGCGGCGGGAGCCTCTTCTGCTGCGGGAGCGGCCTCCTCAGCGGCAGGAGCAGCCTCGACGACGGGTGCGCCCTCGGCGATGACCGTGAAGGGAACCTCGGCGCTGACCTCCTTGTGGAGCTTGACAACGGCTACGTAGTCGCCTACGGTCTTGACATCCTTGACGACAATCTTCTTGCGGTCGATGTCGAAGCCCAACTTGGCGAGCTCGTCGGCAATCTGCAGAGAGTTGACACTGCCGTAGATGGAGCCAGAGTTGCTGACCTTGGTGGCGATGGTCAGGGCCACGCCGGCCAACTTGTCGGCAACGGCCTGGGCCTCAGCCTTAATCTTGGCCAACTTGACGGCCTGCTGGCGCAGGGTCTCGGCCAGTACCTTCTTGGCGCTCTCGCTGGCGATGACAGCCTTGCCCGTGGGGATAAGATAGTTACGTCCGTAACCAGACTTGACATTCACGATATCGTTCTTGTAACCCAAGCCGATAACATCTTCTTTCAGAATAATTTCCATAATCTTACCTCCTACTTTTATTATTTCATCAAATCGGTTACGAAGGGCAGCAGGGCCAACTGGCGGGCACGCTTGACGGCCTGGGCCACACGGCGCTGGTACTTGAGCGATGTGCCGGTGATGCGGCGGGGCAGAATCTTACCCTGCTCGTTGAGGAACTTCTTCAGGAACTCGGGATCCTTGTAGTCGATGTACTTGATACCGCTCTTCTTGAAACGGCAA
>ODAJ012189656.1_pt1 | contig 16723 bp, 11 predicted proteins | sample 1539241 | NCBI WGS metagenome assembly ODAJ01 (sample SAMN02144231, study PRJEB22623) | gut metagenome | biome: sheep rumen | host: Ovis aries | place: New Zealand
GAGACCACGTTTGCGCCGCCGCCGATATTATCAGCGATCTCTTGCGCACATTTGTGGTAATCCAATGCCATACCAGTTTCCTCCCTCTTTCAGTGAGATGAATGGATGCACCTGCCTGTCCGTCCCGTTCTGCTGCGGCATGGCCGCGGGCAAAGCCGGGAGCGGGGAAATCCTCGCGGAGACTGACGGTGTATCGTGACAAAAACGTTAACAGCTGCATGTAAAAAACACTTTTGTAAACGTTTTCAAACCTACTTTATTTTATTTTAATTTTTTGTGTTTGTAAATCGGGTTTTTCCCCAATAGTGCAGTTTCTTTTTGTGCATATTGCTCAAAACACATGTGCTAAACATCGTCAATTATAATAAAGCGCTTTGAAAACGATTCCAAACAGAAATAGGGGCATCAGGCCAATAAATTCAGGCGTCGCACAGGCCCAGGTCGATGAATGCCTTGAGGAGGCCGTCTTCCGTCACAGCGGGACAGACGATGTCGCTCTCCTCTTTCAGGGCTTTGCTGCCGTTGTCCATGCAGACGCTGACAGCCACTGTGCGGATCATTTCCAGATCGTTCATGCTGTCGCCGAATCCGATGGTGTCCTCCACCGGGATCCCCAGATGTTCGCAGACGCGGAGCACGCCGCGTCCCTTGTCAAAGGCACGGTTGATCAGCTCGCCGTTCAGGCAGGGATGGTCAGGATCGCTGATCTCCTGGATCACGAAGTCAAAATCCTTCTCCAGAAGGTCCCGCGCAGGCTGAAGCTGTTCATCCCGCAGACACATGATCACGACCTTGTAGACCGGTTTTGATCCGTCGTACTCGGACATGGGCCGGATGTCCAGGCTCTCCGCCAGCTGCTTGCGCCAGCGCTCGATCTCGCTGTTGCCGCCCGCTCCGGCGTTTCCTTCAATGAACTGTTCCAGGTTCTCGTCGCCGTAGGTGACATCCCTGGTCTCCACTGTGCAGAAAACTCCCTCGCCGTGAAGGGCTTCGAGGGCGGTTCTGGTCTGCTCTTCGGTCATGGGGTGATCGTAGATCACCTCGTCTTCGACAGTCACATAGCCGCCGGCGCTGGCCACCACCCCGTCAAATCCGTATTTGAGCAGGGGAGAGAGCATTGCGTAGTTCCTTCCGGAGCAGAGAAAGACCAAATGGCCTTTTTTCTGTGCTCCGCGGATGGCCTTCAGCGCGCTCTCGGGAGGTGTGTTGGAGCCGGGTTCTGTCAATGTGCCGTCTATATCAAGAAAGATTAGTTTTTTAGTCATCTGTATCCTCACACGGAATTTCTATCCATAATCATATAACGCAGGCGGATCGTCCGCATATCCATGTCTTCGATTCCTCCGTTGATCATATCGAGCATGAGGGCTGCCGCTTCTTCTCCGCACTGGCGGAAAAAGAGATGGGCTGTCGTGAGGGACGGGATCGAAACCTCATCGACCCAGCTGTCCCCGACGCCTACAATGCTGACGTCTTCGGGTATCTTTTTACCGGCTTCCTTCAGGGCGGCCATGGCACCCATTGCCATGGTGTCTGTGGCACAGACGACCCCGTCGAGATCCGGGCATTTCTGCAGGAGGCGGTTCATGGCTTCCCTGCCCCCTTTCGCGTCAAATGTGCTGACTTCATAGAGCATGGAGGAGGCATCGAGACCGGCGTCCAGAAGTGCCTGTTCCGCGCCCCTGCGGCGGTTGAGACCCGCGGCAATGTCTCCTTCGGGTGCCCCGATCATGACAATGCGGCGTCTTCCCTTCTCGATCATCAGACGGGTGAGATCGCACACTGCGTGAAAATCATCGTGGCACACGCAGGGGAAACCCTCGTAGTTTTGTCCGGTAATGACCACAGGAACTTTACAGTTCCGGATTGCTTCGGTATTTTCAGGTGTCAGCATAGTCCCCATCAAAATGATGCCGGAGACCTGTTTTTCCTGCATGATATAAAGATATTCGACTTCCTTTTTGATGCTGTGGTCCGTACATCCCAGGATAGGCATATAATTGTGTTCCGCCAGCTTCTGCGTGGCGCCCGATATGATCTGGCTGACCGAATCCGAATAGATACGGGGAACAATAACCCCGATCTGATCCGTTCTCCCGGTCCGCATGGTCTGGGCCATGGGATTGGGGCGGTATCCGGTCTCATCGATGGCTCTCCGTACACGTTCTTTCTTTTCTTCGCTGATGGATCCGCCGTTGAGGTATCGGCTGACTGCCGCGGGGGAGACCCCCGCAAGCTTCGCAACTTCTTTTATAGTCATTTTCTCCTGCCCTTTCACTGTTGGAGCTTTTTGTAAAGGCATTTGATCCGGGATTTCCCTCATGCCGGACAGGCCGGAGGTACCTCAGCCAAAGATCCCTGCGCCCGCCGGGCCCTGTCCGGCCGGGGCGCAGTATCACTGTTTCCTATTTCGCTTACGAAGGCTTCCGCTTCCGCGCCGCGATTACGCTTCCGCGCCGCTGTTACGCTTCCGCGTCACGCCTATGCGCCGCGGCTGCGCTTCCGCATCACACTTATGCGCTGCGGTTACGCTTCGGCATCACGCTTATGCGCCGCGGCTGCGCTTCCGCATCATGCTTACGCGCTGCGGTTACGCTTCCGCTTCTCCTTCAGTTCCTTCCGCAGGGGGAACCGCTCCCATGATCGATGTGATCTTCTCCGGAGGAGCAGCTTCCTTTTTCGCGGAGGCGGGCTTTGCCTCTGCCTCTTTTACCGGCTCTGCGGATGCCTCTGCTGCTTTCGCGGCGGCTTCAGCTTCCTTTTCAGCTTTGGTCTTGCGGCCGCGCTTTTTGGGAGCGGGCTTATCGTCTGCGCCCTTTGCGGCTGCCTCGGCTTCCTTCTCTGCCTTGGTCTTGCGGACGCGCTTCTTAGCGGGCTTCTTTGCTTCCGCGGGGGCGGCTTTCTCTTCCTTGCCTTCCTTGGAGGACAGCTTCTCGTTCAGGGTCGGAGCATGTCTCTTTATGATCGGCTTGTTAAATGTGGTCATCAGCCATGCAAAGCCATAAGGAGGAAGCTCGACAGCCTTGGCGGCGCGGGGCTCTTCCGTGATCAGATCGAAATAATCCTCTCTCTCGTTGACCCATGCAGTCTGGACGCTGTCGCTGAAGTTGAAGAAGGAAAGGAGCTTCTCGCCGTTGTAATAGCGGCCGATCGCGAGAACGTGGTCGTTGTAGGGCTCGATGATCCAGGTGTCGGCCTCGTTGTCAAAGACCTCATACTCGGCGCGGATATTCTCAAGCTGGCGCAGAGCGGTGAAGAGCCTGCCCTCGCGGGTGGAGGTGTCATTGCGCTTTTTGGCGGATTCCCAGTCGAAATCGCCGCGGTGCAGATAGCGGCTGTCATCCCACTTGAGTCCGTTCTCATGATAGGTGTAATCGTTCTTCTGGCCGATCTCGTCGCCGCTGTAGAGGACCGGAATTCCGCTCTGGGTGAAGAGGAAGGCGTGGAGCATGATGTCGAGGGTGATGCCCTTGTCCAGCTTCTCCTGGTTTCCTTCATACTCCGCGGCCTCGATTCCGCAGAGGGAAGCGGTGGTTCCGCACAGGCGGGCGTCGCCGAGACGGGGATCATCGTTGTAGAGCTCGCCGCGGGCATCGCTGTTGTAGCCCTTGCCGGTCAGGTAATCGTTGAGATATTTCTTGTGGGCGACTTCTTCAATTCCGAACTGTTTGAGGAAGTTATAATCCAGGCCCCAGCCGATATCGTCGTGGCAGCGGAGATAGTTCAGGAATGTGTAGTCGTGAGGCAGGGCAAAAACAGCCTCCATCTGGTGGCGGAGCAGGCGCACGTCGTGGGTGGCGACGGTGTGCCAGGTGCTGGCCATGGTGGTGACGTTGTAGAGCATGTGGCACTCGGGCTTCTCGATCGTTCCGAAATAAGGAACGACCTTGGAGGGCTCCATAACGACTTCGCCCAGGAGCAGGGTTCCGGGGCAAACGACTTCGGACGCCATGCGCATCAGGCGCACAAGGGTGTGGACCTGGGGAAGGTTGCGGCAGTCAGTGCCCAGCTCTTTCCAGATATAGGGAGTCGCGTCAAGACGGATGATGTCGACGCCGTGGTTGCACAGGTTGAGCATGTCAGCGGTCATATCATTGAAAACGACCGGATTGGCATAATTGAGGTCCCACTGATAGGGATAGAAGGTGGTCATGACGACTTTGCCGGCCTCTTCGCACCAGGTGAAGTTTCCGGGAGCAGTCTGGGGAAAGACCTGGGGAACAGTCTTTTCAAACTCGTTGGGGATATCCCAGTCATCATAGAAGAAATACCTGTCCTGATATTCCTTCTCGCCTGCGCGGGCGCGCTTTGCCCACTCGTGATCCTCGCTGGTATGGTTCATGACAAAGTCAAGGCAGAGGCACATACCCTGGTTGTGGCACTCGTCGCCGAGGGCGGCCAGGTCTTCCATGGTGCCGAGCGCGGGCTGTACCTTGCGGAAATCGGCAACTGCGTATCCGCCGTCACTGCGTCCCGCGGGGCTCTCCAGAAGAGGCATCAGATGCAGGTAGTTCAGGCCGCATTCCTTCAGATAGTCAAGATGTTCCTTCACACCCTTCAGAGTCCCTGCGAAGCAGTTGGTGTACATGAGCATGCCCAGCATCTCATTTCCCTTGTACCATTCCGGCACTTTCTCTCTGGCCTGATCCCACTCCTTCAGGATCGGACTTCTCTGCGTATAATACTCGTAGAGCATGTCGCAGAAATACTCAAAGGCCTGCTGATCATTGTGATAGAGCTCGGCATACAGCCATTTCATCTCATCATAATGCTTTTCCAGGCGCTCAGAAAATTCGGGTTCCCAGTTTTTTCCCTCAAACATTTAATAACCTCCTGAATAATCCGTTGTCTTTCGGATGTCCTCTTCCCGTGTCTATATAGCCCCTCTGATGTTGTTCGGACCCCCTGTTACTGTCTTTCCGTCACTTTGTAAAGATCGTCGGATACCTTGTTTTCAAATCTTCCCGTCCCTGTATCTCTTCGAAGATCTGACGGCATCCGCTTGGTTTTTCCGACCTCTCTTTTACATTTTTGTAAACGATTTCACAACTAACACATATTATAAAAAAAATATAAACTTCCCGCAATCCGCAAAGCCATGAACTTACCCCCTGTTTTTTGTATAAAATGCACAAATCCGTCTGCTCAAAGCAGACGGATTTGGTTGAAATATCGTTATTCATCTTTTTTCATGATCACTTCATTTCAGAATCATTTCATTGCAGGATTCCTTTATTTCAGGATCATTTCATCTCTTGATCATTTTATTTCCGGGTCACTGACTATGGAACTCCATCTCAGGAGGATTCCGGATTCGGGAGGCAGTGTTATGCGCATGATCCCGTCATGGACAGTGACAACCGGAGGTATGTAATCTCTGTTTTCTTCGTCGGGTCTGCTCTCCTTGCTCTGCCCGGCGCTCTTCCCTTCGGCTTCTTCCCCGGAAGCTTCCCTGCCAAAGGCTTCCTCTCCGGAGGATTCCCACCCGGGGACTTCCTCTTCGGCAGCCTCTTCCTGGGCGGACAGGAGCAGTTCTCCTGCGGCGTCTTCCGGATCTGATAAGGGCATTGCCTCAGCGGCTTCCCATCCGGCGGTTTCTTCCCCGGCAGCCTCTGCCTCAACAGCCTGATCCTCAGCAGCCTGCTCCTCAGCGGACGGAAGCAGTTCTCCTGCAGCCTCCTCCGGATCTGAGGCGGGTATTTCTGTTATGTAGTCCTCCGCGGCAGCTTCCAAGGCGGCGGAATAAGCGGCCTCCTCTCCCGCAGCGGTCCCCGCAGGAAGGTTCTCCTGCCTGCCGGCCTCCGGGTCTGTCCCGTCCGGTATTTCCGGTATTTCCTCCCCGTCCGCCTTCCTCCTGTGTCTTCCAAGAAGCTCGCGCAGGGGATATTGTGAAAAATCATTGCTGACGGCGGCCGGAGCGGGACTCTCCAGGAAAACGCTGTCGGAGCAGCGCGCGCGGCAGACTCTCCGTCCTGTGGCGAACAGACATACCAGGTTGGCTTCAAGGGGAACCCCGGCATAGGCTACATTTGTCTCATATTCGATCTTGATGTGGTTGATGTTCAGGAGGACAATATTTGTCTCCCTGCGGCCGCCGCTCCGGCTGCTTCTGGCATAGGCGAGAACACCGTCTTCGTCCGCAAGGCGGATCAGGGATCCCCTGCGCAGTGCCGGACTGTTTTTGCGGAAAGCGGCGAGAGCCTTGTGGACTCTGATCAGGCCCTGGTCCTCGCGGCCCCAGGGATAGGTCCTGCGGTTGTCAGGGTCGGTGAATCCTCCCATTCCCGCTTCGTCCCCGTAATAAATCGTAGGGGCTCCCGTCCAGGTCATCTGCAGCAGCACCGCCTGGCGCATGATCTCCATGCGCACGTCTTCCATAGCAGCTGCCGGGCCCAGATCCTCCAGCCTGCCGACCACACGGTTTGTGCGGGTCAGAAAGCGCGAGTGATCGTGGTTGGACAGCTCGTTCATGCTGACCTGAAGGGCCGCCGCCGGAAGGGCTTCCTGGCTGGCGCCGAGGGCAGTTCTCCAGAAAACCTCCGGGTCGCCGTAGCGCTCCTCATTGCGGGCATCGCTGTGTTTATCCATTCCGGTGAGGAAAAAAGTCACAGGTTCCATGAAGAACTCGTAGTTCATGATGGTATCCCACTCGTCTCCCTGCAGCCATTTCCAGGAATCCACATAGTTTTCCGCGATGATGACCGCTTCGGGGTTGGCCTCCTTGACAGCCTGGCGGAACCGTTTCCAGAAAACATGGTTGAAGGTCTGGGAATAGCTCAGATCCGACGCCACGTCCAGACGCCAGCCGTCAGCGCAGTAAGGCGGGGACACCCACTTGCGGGCGATCCCAAGGATATACTCACAGAGCTGCTCAGACTTCTCGTAGTCGAGTTTTGGAAGAGTGCCGAAATCCCACCAGGAATCGTAACTGTCGTTCGACGGCCAGTCATCGTACCTGAAGCGGAAATAATCCACATAGGGGGATTTTTTTGAAGCCATGGCCCCTTTTACACCGCCCGGCAGTTTTTCATAAATCTTTTCTGCGTCCATCCAGCGGTGGAAGGATCCGCAGTGGTTGAAGACCCCGTCCAGGATCACGCGGATTCCCCTTTTGTGGGCCTTCTTCACCAGTTTGGCGAACAGTTTGTCGCTGGCTTCGAGATTGGCGGGGTTGGTCACACGTTCCAGATAGCGCTCTGCCCGGGCATTTGAGAACCGGGACGGGCGCCCGAAGCTGCCGGAATATTTTTCCGGCTCCTCTGTTTCTTTTTTAATATCCCGCACGATCTTTCCGAAGTGCGGATCTATATGCTCGTAGTCCTGCGTGTCATATTTGTGGCTGGAGGGCGACAGAAAGATGGGGTTCAGGTAAATCGCCTCGACCCCCAGATCTTTCAGATAGTCCAGCTTGTCGATGACCCCCTTCAGATCGCCTCCGTAAAACTCGCAGTAGGCGATGGATGAGGGGATCTGGTTCCAGTTGTCCACTTTCACAACCGGACGCCCCATATAGACGTATTCCCCGTCGGCCACGTCGTTGGATTTGTCGCCGTTATAAAAGCGGTCCACAAAAATCTGGTACATCACGGCGCCGGCCGCCCATTTGGGCGGGTGAAATCCCGGTATCACGTGCCACCAGTCTCCCGGACGGATCGTGTTCCTGATCCCGCGGCGGGTGTAACGATATTTTTTCCCTCCCGCAATGATCAGAAAATAATAGCGGAGCGGACTCTCAGTGACTTCCAGCTTTACGTCGTAGTAATCAAAACATTCATCCGATTCCACCAGATGCATACGCAGATGGGATCCATACACGATCAGAAAACAGACCTGCGCGTCGTTTTTTCCGGTCCTGAGGCGGATTGTCACATTCTGGTTCAGATCCGGCTCGGGGGGCATGAGATAGTCCTCTGTCGTATCACTGAAAAATGCTCTTAAATCCGGCTCATCGCCTGTTCTTAGATCACCCATGATATCATTACTGCTCCTGGTTTAAAAATACGGATCCGGTAAAAATCTCAGACTGAGGCGGGTCCGGGAGCGATCGGAGACGGCTCTCCCCTGTGGAAAAGAGCATCGAATTCCTGCCCGGTGATCTTTTCCTTCTCCATCAGCAGGTCTGTACAGCTGTACAGAACGTCTGTGTTGTCGGAAATGATCTTTTTGGCCTTCGCGTAGCAGTCCTCGATAATGGAACGGACCTCTTTGTCAATTTCGCCTGCCACATATTCGCTGTTCCGTTTTTCGTGTCCGATATCATAGCCCAGGAAGACGTCCTCGCCTCCCTGCTCGTAGTTGATCGTGCCGATCCTGGATGACATTCCATAGCGTGTGACCATCTGCCTGGCGATATTGGTCGCCTGCTTGATGTCCTGGGACGCGCCGGTCGTAATATCGTCCAGAACCAGTTCCTCCGCGATCCGCCCGCCCAGGCTGACCATGATCTCCTGGAGCATGCGCCCTCTGGTGTAGTACATCTGATCCCGGTCGGGAAGGGGCATGGTGTAGCCGCCGGCCCCGTTGCCGGTGGGAATCACGGAAATCGTATAGACATCCCCGACGTCGGGCAGCTCATGGAACAGAATGGCATGTCCGGTCTCGTGGAAGGCTGTGATTCTTTTTTCCTTTTCGGAAATGACATGGCTCTTTTTCTCCGTGCCGATTCCGATCTTGATAAAGGCGTTTTTGATGTCCGCCTGGGTGATATAGGGCTTGTCGGCCCTGGCCGCGGCGATCGCAGCCTCATTGAGCAGGTTCTCCAGGTCAGCCCCCGAGAAGCCGGCTGTCGTGCGGGCGATCTCTTCCAGGTCCACGTCGTCTCCCAGAGGCTTGTTGGCGGCATGTACCTTCAGGATCTCCTCGCGGCCCTTGACGTCAGGCCTGCCCACGGAGACTTTCCGGTCAAAGCGGCCGGGACGAAGGATGGCGGGATCCAGAACGTCCACGCGGTTGGTCGCTGCCATGACGATGATGCCCTCGTTGACGCCGAATCCGTCCATCTCGACAAGGAGCTGGTTCAGGGTCTGCTCGCGCTCGTCGTGAGAACCGCCCAGGCCGGTGCCCCTGCGCCTTGCAACGGCGTCGATCTCATCGATAAAGACGATGCAGGGTGAATTTTTCTTCGCGTCCTCGAACATATCGCGGACACGGGAGGCGCCGACACCGACGAACATTTCGACGAAATCGGAACCGGAAATGCTGAAAAACGGCACCTTGGCCTCACCGGCCACTGCCCTTGCCAGAAGGGTCTTACCTGTGCCGGGCGCTCCCTCCAGAAGGACACCCTTGGGGATGCGGGCGCCGACTTTGGTATATTTGGCAGGGTTCCGCAGAAAGTCGATGATCTCCTCCAGGTCGGTCTTCTCCTCATCCAGTCCTGCCACCTGCTTGAAGGTCACATTCTCTCCGGTGGAAAGCCTGGCTTTGCTCTTTCCGAAGTTCATCATCTTGGCGTTGCCGCCGCCCATGCTCTGTCCCGTCATCATGTAGAAGAAGAAAAAACAGATTCCCATGACGAGCAGCATGGGAAGAATGACGGTCATAAACGTGCCTTCGGAAGGAACGTCACGAACGACCGTGACAACATTGCTCTTCCGCGACATCTCTTCAAGATCGGAGATCACGGTTGCGTACAGGATCTCCTTGTCACCGTCACTGAGGGTGATCGCGGCGTAGCCGGTGTCGTTGTCCCGGTTGGGCGTGACCTCCACTCTCGTAACCTTGTTCTCCTTCAGATCCTGAGCAAATTTTTCCATGGTATAGACATCGTCACCCGAGGAAAAAGAATTTCTCAGCAAGGGAGAGAAGAACATAAATATCAATATTGCCATGACAACCAGCCCAAGGTAACTGCCGGTGCCTCTCGTCGGTCTGTTTTCCAATTTCGTCTCCTAAATTCTCTATTTTCCGTTTTTTATTATAAAGTCTGTTCCGCAGCCCGGGTTATGCCGCTGTGGATTCCGCGGCGGATCTGTTTCCGCTCCGCCTGTCATTCCGCTGTGGATTCCGCGGCGGATCTGTTTCCGCCCCGCCTGTCATTCCTGGGAATCGGTCTCGGTCACCACTCCGATAAAGGGAAGATTGCGGTATCTCTGGTCATAGTCCATGCCCCAGCCGATGACAAATTTGTCTTCCACTTCGAAGCCCTTGTAGTCGACCTGGAGATGGATCCCGGGGTCGCGGCGGGAAGGCTTGTCCAGCAGGGTGCAGGTGCGGACCGAGGCAGCCCCGCGTGTGCGGAAGAGCTCATAGAGGAAGCTCAGCGTCCTGCCCGAATCGATGATGTCCTCGATAATGATGACGTCCTTGCCGGTGAGCGGATCCTGAAGGTCCTTGATAATGCGCACGATTCCGCTGGAAGTCGTGCCGCTTCCATAACTCGAGACCGACATAAAGTCGAATGTGACCGGAAGCTCGATGCGCTTGGCCAGCTCACACATGAAAAAGACCGCTCCTCTGAGAACACATACCAGGTGAAGGTCCTTTCCCTTGTAATCCTCCGTGATCTGTCTGCCCAGCTCACGTATTCTGGCGTCTATTGCTTCCTCACTGATCATTTCTTCAATTCTGGCTGCCATTTCTGCCCCCCTTGTTTTAATGCCGCTTTTCCGCTTTGCGGTCCAGCGGAGTTTTATCATTGATTTTTCACTGAATCTGCCGGGTCATTGCGGGTCTTTTTGATCCCGCCAGGAGATCTCCAGGACTTTCGCAGTCTCCGGAGTGACCCTGTATCGGTCTCCCATTCGAAGTCCCGGAATCCAGAGCGCCTCGCTCCCGCAAAAAGGAAGAAGGAGCTCCGCGCGGACCTGCGACGGGATCTTCCCGTCGAGCATGATTCTGGCAAGCTTTTTGCTGATCAGACCGCCCTCACGGCCCTCTGCCAAAAGCGTCATTCTGTCCCCTGCCCGCCTTTTACGGAAAACAGGAAACATTCCTATTTTAGCATAATCGAACCATTTCGTATACTCATTTTGCGGAATTGCGGAGAGGTCCCCGTCAAAGCTGAAGACCCTGCACTCGTACTCTTCCTCCGAAAGGGGCAGGGCCGCTCCGCGGCTGCGAAGCTCTTGCGCCAGCAGGGCTCCTGATGATGAGCCGTCCGCCCGCACCGGCTTTCCGCTCTCAGGGGATTCACCTTTTTTTTCAGAAGACAGGGCAGTCTTTTTGTAAAAATACAGTATACCTCCCGCGCGGAGCATGGTGACCCTTCCGGGCAGTGACAAACTGCCGTCCCTCTCTCCGTCACAGAGTTCCCTCATGGCATCTACATGGACCGAGGACAGGTCCTTTCTTCTCCCCGCACAGGCCGCCAGGCAGCGGTAGAGAATCCTTCCCTGAATGAGGGGATCTTCCTTTCTGAGCGCATCCAGACTGAGTGTAATTCTCCGGTATGCACCTTCGTCGGAAGGATTCAGACAGCCGCCGGGCACGCCATTCCCGCCCTCGTCTGTTGTCTGCAGATTGCCGCCCGGCTGGTCTTCGTACGGAATTTGCTGATTGCCGCCGGGCAGGTTCCCGTCCGAAAGGTTGGCGGCACTGCTCGCCCCGGTCTTCTCTGAAAAACCCGTAATACAGCGCTGCGCCGCCTTTTCGGTCTCCGCCTCCAGAAACCGCTCCGTCTCAGCGCAGGCGCCCGCGAAGCGGGCGAGATTTTCCGCCGAGGCAGGGTTGACGCTTTCCTTCAGCCGGGGCAGGATCTCCCTGCGCAGGAAGTTACGCGTGTAAGAGGTGTCTTCGTTGGTCTCGTCCTCCCTCCAGGTCATACCCTGCGAGGTCAGGAAGGCCTCGATGTCTGCCCGGGTCTCCCGGAGAAGAGGCCGGACGATGTGACCGCTCACCGGAAGCATCCCCCGCGCCCCCCGCAGATCTGTTCCCCGGCAAAGATGAAAGAGCACTGTCTCCGCCTGGTCTTCCCTGTGGTGGGCGACCGCGATGCGGCAGGTTCTTCCCGTCTCCGCCTCCAGGCATGCGCGGGTCTCTTCAAAGGCGGCATACCGCAGCCTGCGTCCGGCCTCCTCCACGCCGGTGCCCCATCGGGCCGCCATGCCGGCGGCGTCAGCCATGACACACCGGCAGGGCACGTTTTCCCTTCCGCACAGTTCCTGCACAAACTCCAGGTCCTCCCGGGCCGACTCCCGCAGGCCGTGGTGGACATGCACTACCTGAAGGAGAAACCCCATCTCCCCGGACATGCGGACCAGCACCCGGAAAAGGCAGAGGGAATCCGCTCCTCCCGAGACGCCGGCGACAACCGCCTCCCCCGGGCTGATCATTCCCTGTCCGATCATATACTTTTTAACACGCTGATAGAGGCTTTCCATAACAATCTGCTTTCTTTTATTACACGGGCCGTGTCATATTAATAAATCCGCGCCACACATTTTCTGTATGGCGCGGATCACAATAGCTATAATCTCTGCTCTCTCTTTATCATTTTTGCGCGTGTATCCCGCGACTGAAGTCACGGGTCTTGCGCGATGAAGAATAAAATCTGGCGTGAACCGGCACCGCGTTGAGCGTCTACTTGTTTTCTTCTTTGAAAACCGTCTCACCCTCGTAGATGAGTCCCAGTTTTTCTCTGGCGACCTCTTCTATGTAGGCATCCGTCCTGGTATAGCGCCGGTACTCATCAATATCATCCGCCCGCTCATCCTCCATTCTGATCTCCTCGCGAAGTGTCTCCAGTCTCTTTTTATTTTCAACAAGACGTCTGCCGAGCGAAACGGCGTTCACTCCCACCACAACCAGAATGATAATGACTACCAGAGAAGCCAGGATCATACTCAGCCCGTTCTGTTCCCGCCACTGGGTCAGAATCCCCTGGTCGGAAGACGGTTTTCCGACGCGTTTTCCGCCGGTCTTCCCGGCGGACCCGGCTCTCTTGGTTCCTGTGCGGCGTCCGGACGCAGCCGATGTCCGCACGCCTCTTCCGCGCTTTGCCCGGCTGCCCGGCGCCGCGGATCTGTTCACTTTATTTTTACCGCCTGCGGCAGGTCTGCCGGATGCTTTCATCTGCGTTGTCCTCTGTAAATCAAAATGTGTGTACCGGTCCGGCACCGGACAGAATAATGTCCGGCCCGGGTTATAGCGGGTGACCGCCTCTGTGTGCTCAGCTCAGCAGAACCCGTTCTCAATTAACAAAATGCGTTCTCAGCTCAACAGCATGCGTTCTCAGCTCAGCAGAACCTGAACAGATCCTGCACTTCTTCCTTACGGACATTTTCGCGGACGGCGAGGACCTCTGCTTTTGTTTCCCGGTCTCCGAAGGAGATCCCGATGATATCCCCGGGTTTCACCTCCGCGCTGGCTCTCGCGACTTTTCCGTTCAATGTCACCCTTCCGTTGTCACAGGCTTCATTCGCAACTGTTCTGCGCTTGATCAGCCTTGTCACTTTCAGGTATTTATCCAGCCGCATAACCGTTTCCTTTCCATCTAACTTACAGTCCGTCTCACAGACATCCCGGGGATGTCCGGTGACATCGAAAAACATCCGATAACAACTGATTACATCTGATAAAGCCCGCAGCCTTGCGGCCGCGGGCAGTATTTATCTCAGTGCCGATGTTCAAAATACAAACAATCTCTGTCCTGAAACAGATCAGTCGTTCACCGCATCCTTGAAGGCTTTGCCGGCTTTAAATCTGGGAGATTTGGAAGCAGCAATCTGAATGGACTCGCCTGTCTGGGGATTTCTGCCCTCTCTGGCCGCACGCTCGCCTACGTCAAAAGTACCGAATCCTACAAGCTGGATCTTCTCGCCCTCTTTCAGAGCTTCGATCACGGTCTCAATAAAAGCCTTGTAAGCCTTCTCGGTATCCTTCATCGTACTGAGTCCGGATTTCTCATGCATTTTCTCAACAAACTGTGTCTTATTCATATCCTCTCCTTAAATCATCACCTGTTCCAAGGTGCTCAACACTGTAACCGCCATACATGCAGATTCCCGCATCCAGGCGGCAATTGGTGGGTCTGTTAGCGCCCTGCCGCTTCGGACAGAACCGTCTGCCGTCAAAACATGCTGTAAAATCAGGTCCCGAAAGAAGCCTGTCCGCGAATGATTCGTCAGAGATGACTGTGTTCCGTCCGGCTTTGGGTCGGGAAAAATACAGATGGTAACTTTTATTGTACTTGTTAAATGTATTCTTTGTCAACATTCAGATGTTGCCGGAGCACCGGCAGGCGCACCGCCTGCGGCTATCACCTGAGCCTGTCTCCGTTAAGGGCCGCGGCCTTACAGTTGTGCCGTCAGTCGTCTCCCGCCTGAACCGGCGGCAGATATTTTTTGAGCAGATAGTCCCTGTCATTGTGAGAGGGCACATCAACGACGTCCTGAAACATCTTCCGAAGCAGGCCTCCGATCTCTTTTCCCTTTGGGACTCCCGCCGCGATCAGGTCGTTTCCGGTGACCGCCAGGTCCTTGAGAGAAATGCAGTCCCCCCGCTCGAGGATCCGGCCGTAAACAGTCCGAATCTTCTCCAGATAATCCATTTTCTCCTGCCGGCGGTAGAGGCTCTGGGCGAGAGCGTCCGCCTCCTTGACCTCCAGCCAGAGGGGGAAGAGATCCTCGCCGATCTCGATCACCGCCTTGCGGATGCCCGGTTCGGTCAGCCGGACACATCTGTCGTGTTCGCGGGTGAGCTTTACAACGCTTTTGCGCGTATCATTGTCGTATTTGAGCCTGCGGAGAATGTTGTCCGCCATATCCGCGCTGACTGCGGGATGTCCGTAAAAATGGTCGATCCCCTTCTCGTCCGTGGTCCGGCAGGCAGGTTTCCCGAAATCATGCATCAGCATGGTGAGCCTGAGAACCTTGTCGGGGCGGACATTCATCATGGAACGAATCGTGTGCTCACCGACATTGTAGAGGTGGTGGGGATTGTTCTGGGGAGTATCCATGCACCGGTCAAACTCCGGGAGGATCACTGCGGTGATCCCGCACTCCCGTGCCATCCGCAGCTTTTCCGGGTGGGGGGACAGGATGGTCTTCTCCAGCTCCGCCGCGATCCGCTCGGCGCTGATCCTGCTGAGTGTGGGGGCGAGTTCTTTCATGGCCCGCACCGTCTCCGGATCCACATCGTAGTCCAGCTGGGCGGCAAAGCGGACCGCCCGCATGATCCTGAGGGCGTCCTCCCCGAACCTCTTTGCCGGGTCGCCTACTGCCCGGATCACGCCTTTTTCCAGATCGGAAAGGCCTCCGAAAAAATCTTTCAGGCCGGCGCTCTCGCTGTAGGCCATGGCATTGATCGTGAAGTCACGGCGCTTGAGGTCTTCCTCCAGGCTGGCGGTGAAAGTGACATCGGAGGGGTGTCTTCCGTCGAGATACTCGCCGTCGATCCTGTATGTGGTGACCTCATAGGCTTCCCCGTGCCTGAGGATCGTCACGGTCCCGTGCTTGAGACCCGTGTCGATCGTTCTGCGGAACAGGGCTTTGACCTCCTCCGGCCTGGCGGAGGTCGTGATATCCCAGTCATTGGGGTTCCTCCCGAGCAGGCTGTCCCTCACGCAGCCGCCGACCACAAAGGCTTCGTACCCGCCGGTCTCCAGCACGCGCAGGATTTCCGCCGCCCCCGAAGGAATCTGTATTGTCTTTTTATTGTCCAATCTTCTTCATCCCCCGGTCTGCAGGATTGCCGCCGCTTCGGACTGTCATTTTCCGCTCTGCGGGAATGCCGGCTGTCCGCGGTCATATTCCCTGCGATGCAGGGCTTCCGCCGCTTCGGACTGTCATTTTCCGCTCTGCGGGACTTGGTTCGCTGCCGGCGGTCTCCCGATCAATAGGATCTGCCCCAGTAAACCATCTTTTTGGCAGGCTTTCCGCAGCAGACGCAGGTGTCCGCGATCTGTTCCTGCTCAAAAGGCATGCAGCGGCTGGTCACGCCGAATTTTTCCTTGATCTCCTCTTCGCAGGCGAGCTCGCCGCACCACATAGCTTTGACGAAGCCGCTCTTCTCGGCGAAGGTCTTCTCAAACTCCTCGCGGGTTGCGGCTGTATAGGTGTGTTCCTCCAGATGCTTTTTCGCGCGGTCGTACATATCCTGCTGGATCTGAGGAAGCAGCTCGCCGATCCTGGCTTCGAGATTCTCCAGGGCGCACTCTTCTTTCGCGCCGTTGTCCCTGCGGGCAATGATGCACTTGCCGTTCTGGATATCGCGGGGGCCGATCTCCACGCGGATCGGAATACCGCGCATCTCCTGGTCCGCGAACTTGAAGCCGGGGCTCTTGTCGCTGTCGTCTACCTTGACGCGGAAATTGCTGAGGACCGACTTCAGCTCGTAAGCCTTGTCAAGGACACCGGCCTTGCGCTGCTGAATGGGGACGATCATGACCTGGACGGGCGCGATGCGGGGAGGCAGTACCAGACCGGAATTGTCGCCGTGCACCATGATCAGGGCGCCGATAATACGGGTGGACAGGCCCCAGGATGTCTGGAAGGCGTTCTTCTGCTTGTTGTCCTTATCGGTGAACAGAATGCCGTATGCCTTGGCAAAATCATCGCCGAAGTCGTGGCTGGTGCCGGACTGGAGAGCTCTTCCGTCGTGCATCAGAGCCTCGATGGTATAGGTGGCCACGGCGCCCGCGAATTTCTCCTTGTCGGTCTTTCTGCCCTTGATGGTGGGGATGGCCAGATCCTCGGCGCAGAAATCGGCGTAGACGTTCAGCATCTGCTGGGTCCTGGCCTCGGCCTCTTCAGCTGTCGCGTGCACGGTGTGGCCTTCCTGCCAC
>ODAJ012072048.1_pt1 | contig 16722 bp, 12 predicted proteins | sample 1539241 | NCBI WGS metagenome assembly ODAJ01 (sample SAMN02144231, study PRJEB22623) | gut metagenome | biome: sheep rumen | host: Ovis aries | place: New Zealand
CATAGAGTATGACTACAGCGGCTACGACCGTTATGGCAACTGCTACTATTATGTGTGCCGTTTTGTTTATGAGGTAAGGAACGGCTATATCTACATGGATTATGAAGACGATACTCACGTAGTGATATCACGCTATGCGCTATCCGGTTCCCGCTTCTCAGGCACTTTCAATGACTACTACAGCGGAGAATATCTGGCAGACTTCGATTTGTATCGCGTGGATGGCTATTACTACAATACCCACTCAGGCAACTGGCGCGTTCGCTCGGGCGAGGGAGAAGCCGGTGATTCTGTAAAGATGATAAAGGATGACTCTTACGAAGCATCCCACCAGCGTGTCCTGCAAAACGCTGCGCAATAGTCAATTCCCATTTAACTAAGCCGAATCAACGCAAACTGATGAACAGAACATTTACAAAGAAACGTATGGGGCTTGTTGCAGTATGCATGCTGAGCCTCATATCATGCAGCAAGGATGATTCCACAGAACCTGCAAAGCCAACGCAGCAGATTCACTACACACTTGCCAGCAAGGCTGAGGGCGAGGTGGAACTGATGAGTAACGAGCATTACTTTAACAGCCTGGGGCAAGCAGACATCGACATGGTATTGCTGATGAGTGTTAATCCAGGCTTTGGTGGCCAGAAGTTTATTGAGAGTACCATTGACAAGGTAAAGCGCCAGAAGCAGATGATAAACGAGAAAGGTGCCAAGACGCTTATTGAGGTCGATGGCGGAGTGCAGGGCGAAACGGCTCCACGCTTGGCAGCTGCAGGCGTCGATGTGCTTGTCAGCGGCAGCTATGTGTTTGGGGCGAAAGACCCACATGAGGTGATTAAAGCGCTGAAGGCGCTTTCTTAATGCATAATTCATAATGCATAATTAGTCAAAGGTCTAAGGTCTAAGGTCTAAGGTCAAAGGCCGATGTAATAAAAAAAACTAGAAACTAAAAACTAGAAACTAAATATTATGGAACAAAAAGATCTACAACAAATTAAGGCTAAAGGTATTAGTGAGGCACAGATAGAAAAGCAGATAAAGCAGTTTGAGACTGGTTTTCCTTTTCTGAAGTTAGAGGCAGCAGCTGCTATTGGTAAAGGTATCATGGCACCTAACAAGCAGGAGGCTGATGCTTACGTAAAGGCTTGGGAAGAATATAAGGCCAGCGGTAAGAAGATAGTAAAGTTTGTGCCAGCATCTGGTGCTGCTTCACGTATGTTCAAGAATCTTTTCGAATATTTGGATAATGGTGAAGAGACAGACTTCATCAAGAAGTTCATGGCAGGCAAGGACAAGTTTGCTTTTGGCCCACAGCTGGCAGGTAAGGAAGGTAAGGAGGCAGTTTCATACCTTCTCAACGACATGAACTATGGCAACCTTCCAAAGGGACTCCTGTTGTTCCATAAGTACGAAGACGGCCCACGCACTCCTGCGCTGGAGCATCTCGTAGAGGGCGCCCTCTATGCTTCGTCTAACGGAAAGGTGAACCTCCATTTCACAGTGTCTCATGACCACTTGGAGCTCTTCAAGAAACACATAGCAGAGAACCTGCCAAAATATGAGGCAAAGTATGGTGTGAAGTATGATGTGTCATTCTCTGAGCAGAAGCCATCAACAGACACTGTGGCAGTTAATCCAGACAATACATTATTCCGCAATAGCGACGGCTCGCTGCTGTTCCGCCCGGGAGGACACGGTGCACTGATTGAGAATCTCAACGAGATAGATGGCGATGTCATCTTCATTAAGAATATCGATAATGTCGTTCCAGATCGTCTGAAGCCTGAGACTGTAGTGTGGAAACAGATTATTGCTGGTGTTCTTGTAACACTTCAGAAGAAGGCCTTCGAATACCTCAATATCCTTGACAGCGGCAAGTACGACCATGCAAAACTGGAAGAGATAATCCGTTTTGTACAACAAGATTTGTACTGTCGCAAGAGTGATATCAAAGAGTTGGAAGATGCAGAATTGGTAATCTATCTGAAGAAGAAACTCAACCGTCCTATGCGTGTTTGCGGTGTTGTGAAGAATGTCGGCGAGCCTGGCGGTGGTCCGTTCCTCACATACAATCAGGACGGAACCGTTTCATTGCAGATTCTGGAGTCAAGCCAGATTGACAAGAACAATGCAGAGTACATGAAGATGTTTACAGAAGGAACACACTTCAATCCTGTTGACCTCGTATGTGCTGTGAAGGATTACAAGGGTAACGCTTTCAACCTTCCTGACTATGTAGATCCTTCTACAGGATTTATCTCTAGCAAGTCAAAGAATGGTAAGGAGTTGCGTGCTCTTGAGCTTCCAGGATTGTGGAATGGTGCTATGTCAGACTGGTCAACAGTCTTTGTTGAGGTTCCATTGGGAACATTCAATCCTGTGAAGACTGTGAATGATTTGCTCAGAGAGCAGCATCAGTAATAATTCATAATTAACAATTCATAATTAATAATTAACAATTAATCGGCAAAGGAAGATTGGCAGAGTGACCGAATGCGCTGGACTCGAAATCCGGTATACCCCCTTCGGGTATCGGGGGTTTGAATCCCTCATCTTCCGCCTAAAAGAAATAAGAAAGGAAACCCCACAAGGTTTCCTTTTTTGATATTTCAAGTTCAAAGTTTCTTTTAGTCGGCCTCTGGCCTTTGTAAAAGCGGCAAAGCCGATTACAAGTTACAAGTCTTTAAACTTTTATTCATAGAGTCGGAAGATACGTTCCATGGGTTGCCATTTCTCGTCGCTGCGGGCATTGGCATTACTGCCCTGGAACTTGGCAACGAATGTTTCCCATTCAGCCTGTCTGGGTAACTTGGCGAGGTGGTCCATAGCCTCTTGCCAGTCGAAGTCGATGGGAGTGTCAACAATCATTGTCAGGTGGTTGCCAATGAGATAGAGTTCCATCTCAAGTATGCCCACATCGCGGATGCCATCACGTATCTCCTTCCAATGATATTCCTCAGAATGCCATTTGCGATACATGGAAATCAACTCCGGATCGTTGATGATTTCCAAATATTGTACGTAACGTTTTGTCTTTCCGTCAGACAATTTCTGTATGTATCCTTCCATTTATCAATTAAGAATTAGGAGTTAAAGTCAACGAGGATGCGGAACACCTTGCCAGGGTTCTGGCTCCACCAGCGCATGGTGTCGAGAGCCTCTTCGGGCTTGATAACTTTTGTGATAAGAGCGTCTGTAGGACATGTGCCACGCTCTAGATAGTGTATGACAGCACGGAAGTCTGAAGGCTGGGCATTTCGTGAACCACGGATGTCAAGTTCCTTCTGTACAAAATACTTTGTCTGGAACGATACCTCAGCCTTAGCATAACCGATACATACCACACGTCCTGTGAAGGCGACCTCATCGACAGCCATCTGATAGGTCGGTGTGCTACCCACAGCCTCAATCACCACGTCAGGACCAAAACCGCTGGTCATCTCGAGAATGCGCTGATGAACATCCTCTGTCTTAGTGTTGATGGTGTAGGAAGCCCCCATTTTCTTTGCCAAAGCCAGCTTCTCGTCATCAATATCGGCAGCTACTACAGTGGCACCACGCATTGCGGAACGTACCACAGCTCCCATGCCAACCATGCCACAGCCGATAACCAGCACCACATCGATGTCAGTAACCTGTGCACGACTGACTGCATGGAAGCCAACACTCATAGGCTCTACCAATGCACATACCTTTGGCGTAAGCAGACCAGCAGGTATTACTTTCTCCCAAGGCAGTACGATATACTCTTTCATGGCACCATTGCGCTGTACACCCAGTGTCTCATTATGCTGACAAGCATTAACACGCTGATTACGGCATGATGCGCACTTGCCACAGTTGGTATAAGGATTGCAGGTGACAACCATGCCAGGCTTCAGACCTTCAGGGACACCTTCACCCACAGCCTCGATGGTAGCTCCCACCTCATGGCCAGGAATTACAGGATTAAGAGCCATAGTGTTACGGCCCATGAAGGTATTGATGTCGCTTCCGCAGAAACCAACATAATGCAACTTCAGTAATATTTCGCCCTGACCAAGAGCCTGGGGCTTTTCTATCTCAATAATGTTCAGCTCTTGCTGATGTGTAATCTGTATAGCTTTCATATTATTTAATTGATAATTTTCTAACCTTTAACCCTTAACCTTTTATAGTTATATCCATAGTAGGCGCATACTGCGAAACATATCAGGGGCACGATATAGGCTACCTGATAGAATGTTTCGTTACGATGCATGATATACGCAGTAAACTGTGGTACGCAGGCATTTCCTACGATAGCCATTACGAGGAAGGCAGATCCCGACTTGGTCTGGTCGCCAAGGTCGTTGAGTGCCAGAGAGAACTGCGTGGGGTAGATGATACTCATGAAGAATGATACAGCCAGCATGGCATAGATGCCTACATGGCCACCAAAAACCATGATGATAATGCAGAGTATCACATTTGCCAAAGCATAGAATGTCAACATCTTAGTCGGTTCGACCCTTGCCATTATCATTGTGCCAACCCAACGTCCCACGAGGAAGGCCAGCATGTAGAGGCCAAAGAATGTCGTGGCAGTCTCTTCATCGATGCCTGTATAGGTGCAGCAATAGACAAGGAACAGGCTGTTGATGGCTGTCTGTCCGCCATTATAGAAGAATTGTGCTATAACACCCCAGCGAAGATGCGGACGCTTGAGAGTTGAGAGATCAATCAGTTTTTCTTTGACTTCATCATTTTCCTCATCGCCAACCTTTGGCAATTTGACAACTATTAGCATAACGGCTACAGCAATGAGTACAAGAGCCAGAATGAGGTATGGCAGTTTCATGGAGTCTGTCTCCATCTGTATGTAGCCCTCCCATCCGCCAGGATAGTCAACGGGTATGGTATCGCGAGTGTAATTCTGTCCGCTCAGCACCAGTTTGCTCAGGAACATAGCAGAGATAAAGGCGCCCAGTCCGTTGAACGACTGTGCCAGATTCAGACGGCGTGGAGCAGTCTCTGCATCACCCAATACAGTGACGTATGGATTTGCTGCTGTCTCGAGGAAGCACATACCTGTAGCAATGACGAAGAAAATGCACAGATATACGCCATAGCTTTTCACTTGGGCAGCAGGGAAGAACAGCAGACCACCGCAGGCTGCTATGAACAGACCAGTGATGATGCCCACACGATAGCTGAACCGCCTCATGAAGATGGCGATGGGGATAGGGCAGATGAAATATGCAAGCCAGTAGGCACTCTCAGTAAACGAAGCCTCGAAGGTGTTCAGTTCACACGTCTTCATCAACTGGCGAATCATTGTTGGCAGCAGATTGCTACTGATGGCCCAAAGGAAAAACAGACAAAAAATCAGTCCAAGGGCAAGATTGTTCTTTTTCATTCTGACATATTTTTTATATAAGGAAGTTCAGGAAGATTCTCAAAGCCATAGAAACGCTTGGCATTCTCGCCTAGGAACATTCTCTTCTCGGTCTCTGACAATTCGCCTGACTTCTCAATGAAATCGTATGACATACGGTATGTGATGGCAGTAATAGTGCGTGGATAGTCAGAGCCCCACATCAGGCGGTCCATGCCCACCCATTCAGCAGCTTCCCGAATGCGACGGATTGCTGTGGGGTAGGGATAGAACTCAGGATTGTAGAGCCATGTGATGCCGCCAGATTCTATCATGACATTGTCACCCTGGCGGGCCAGAAGAACCTGACTGCGGAATGATGGTGTCGTAGGCATTCCGAAGTGACCTATAGCCACTTTCAGTTTGGGACACTCCTGAATAACCTCAGCCATCTGTGCTACCTGAGCCTCGTCGTCAGCCAGACACATGGAGAGTATCATACCTTTCTGTTCCATCAGTTTGAAGACAGGCATTAAAGTCTGCAGAGGCTCATGCATACGATGACCAGGGAAAGCGATACCCTTCAGTCCTGCATCAGCAACAGCCTGTGCCTCTTCCTTATTCCACGCCATGCCCATACAGAAGAAACGGTCTGGATATTGACGCTGCACCTGTGTGAGGTATTCATTCTGACATCCGTCTATCACCTCCTGCACGACGACGGCAGCACCTACCTGAGCATAGTTCATGTTTGACAGAAACACCTCTGCGGTATTCTTGCTGTCAATCATGAAAGGAGGAAGCATCTGCACCTCTTCGTCCATGAAGATGCTGCGTCCGTTCTTCAAAGACTTTATCTGCTTACCATCGACAACTGTATCCTGACGAAGCCACAAATGTGAATGTGCATCTATTATGACCATTGCTACTATATTACTTGTTAATTCTGAGTACAGGTGCAATCTGATTTACAGGCTGAGGCAGAGTTACCTCGAGTCCTTCAGCAGTCTGGTTAGCCTTCAGTTTGCCATAACCCAAGAGATATACTGATGTTATCTTCTTTTTGAAATCCTTATTTCCCTTAGCCAAAGATTTTACCAAAAGGCGACCATCCTCTGGCCATCCCATAGCAGTGACGTAGAGATATTTTGGAGTCTGGTTGAAACGTATGTCACGATAGTCCATGCCATTGTACATACCCTCATTAAAGCCCTGAGCATTAATCTTGATATCCTTCTCTGCTACAGGCCCCTCGCCAAACTTAACCCATGGGCGTGTGCCAAAAATGCTCTCGCCATTAGGTGTCATCCATGCTTCCAACTCATCGAGGAATTGGGCAGCCTTCTCGTCATAGGTGCCATCAGCACGCAGTGGGATATTCAGTAGCAGGTTACCATTCTTAGATACGATATCGACAAGCTGCTTCACCATGTTGGTTGCAGACCTGTAGCCACGATTATAGCGATCTGTGTTATAGTGCCAGTCTCCAATGCAGTTGCAGGTTTGCCAAGGCTGGTCAATCATCTGGTTAGGAGCACCACGCTCCACATCCCATGTAAGAGCCTTTTTCTGGTCCTCGCTGAGAATCTTACCAAACACCACGCCACGTGGATTCTTATTATAAAGGTGGGTGGCAATCTTCAGACCACAGTCACTCAGGGGATAGAATGGCAGTACTGTGACATCAAAATAGATGAGGTCAGGATTGTAACGGTTTATGGCATCGAGTGTGCGATCATAGAAATTGGTGACGAACTCCTGCGATGGAGGACAAGCACCATGACTCCAGTCCCACTGATTGTGAATAGCACCATTGTCCCAAGAGCCCTTGCTCATGGGGTGGTCCTGCTGATAGAGCTTCTGAGGGTCCAGTCCTTCCCACCATTTACCCTTGCCATCTTCCTTTTTCAGGTTGCCATCATAATATATGCCAGCCTTATCGCCTTCGAGGTCGTAGCGCTGTGATGGCTCAAACCATGTCCAAGCATGATCGGCATGGAACGATATTCCCAATGGCAGACCAACCTTCTTGGCTGCTGCAGCCCATTCAGCCAGGATGTCACGCTTTGGGCCGATGTTCATAGAGTTCCACTCCTGATACTTAGAATCCCAAAGGTCGTAGTTGTCGTGGTGGTTGCCCAAGACGAAGAAATACTGCGCACCACAACGCTTGTAGCGCTCTACCAGCTTCTCAGGTTCCCACTTCTCAGCTTTGAAGAGGGGCAGCACGTCCTTATATCCGAACTCTGACGGATGTCCGTAATGCTCACGATGGAAGTTAGCCTTGCGATTACCTTCCATATACAGTTCGCGAGCCATCCAGTCGCCAGAACCTTCTACGCATTGAGCACCCCAGTGTGCCCAGATGCCAAACTTCGCATTGCGGAACCATTCTGGTGTCTGGTGTGTCTCCAGCGACTGCCACGTGGGTTCATATTTTCCAGTCTGCATCTTCTCGTGCTCTTCGCTGACAGAAATTTTGTAATGCTGCGCTCCCACAGTCAACGCTGCGAGTAGCATGCATGAAATCAAGAATGATTTTCTCATTTATAGTTTTATTTTATGAGTTTGCCCATGTGACACGCTGTTGGTCACCAATGATATCTTTAACCTCTTTTACCAAGTCCCAATCAGGTTCCTCGTTGGCCCACTGGATGTTGCGTCGCACATTATCGGGATTGGCTGAAGAGAAAAGGGTTGAGGTAATTCGTGGATTACTTACAGAATACTGTACTGCCAGTTTCTCAATCGGATATCCTTTCGCCTTACAGTATTCGGCAGCCTTCTGGCAAGCCTCTACAAGAGCCTTGGGGGCTGGATGCCATGTTGGCACACCACGCTGTGAGAGCAGTCCCATGCTAAGCGGCGAAGCGTTTACGATACCTACGCCATGCTGCTCAAAGAAGTCGAAATAGTCGGTGATAGCATCATCGTTAAGCGTATAGTGACAGAAGTTCAGAATGCTTTCCACCCCCTCACATCTTTCTATAACCCACTTCAGGTTTTCCAGTTGCAGGTCGGTGATACCAACATGTCCCACTATGCCCTTGTCGCGAAGCTCAAACAAAGCAGGCAAGGTCTCATCGACTACTTTCTGAAGACCACCTGGCAGGGCAGCCTGAAACTCGATGTCGTGGACATTGATAAGGTCGATAAAGTCAATACCCAGACGTTCCATACTCTCATATACGCTGTCAGTGACACGACGTGCTGAATAGTCCCATGTATTCACACCATCCTTACCATAGCGGCCCACCTTAGTGCTCAGGAAGTATTTGTCACGTGGAATATTCCGCAGGGCCTTGCCAAGTACAGTCTCGGCCTTATAATGACCATAGTAAGGACTGACGTCAATGAAGTTGATTCCGCCATCGATAGCGGCTTCTACAGCCTCAAAACTTTCCTTTTCGTTAGTATCACGAAAAACACTGCCTAATGATGAAGCACCAAAACTCAGGTTGGATATCTTCATCCCTGTCTTACCTATTTCTGTATATCTCATAATGTTAATTCATAATGCATTATTCATAATTCATAATGCATAATTATTAAAACTTTACCTACTCATCTTGCGGCTAGTACCATCCTTCACTTCGATAAAGACGCCACTGGTAGGAGCCTGAAGCAGACGCATTCCTGAGAGTGTGTAGTATGCTGCAGGAGCCGATTTGATTACATTGTATGGCTTGTTGTCCACGCCAGTAGGAACTTCTGTGCATGAGAGGCACTCAAGTGTGAAATGGTCAAACTTACAGTCGTTGCTCTGATAGTTCTTGAGGCGAACACCAAATTCAAGTGTTCCGTCTGTGATATCGAGAGTGATTGCTACTTTATTGTCAGTAAGCTGTGTCATATCAGCCTCATTGTCATTGGCAAAGAGCCATGCTCCCTGATGAATGGTAGAAGATGCAGTGGTAACAGAGAGACGGTACTTACCAGAAGGAAGACCAATAATCTCCTGACTTATGCTACGGTCTGTAAGATTGCCTGAACCCTGCCATTTGTTAAAATAGCTGATGCCCACTTTGCTTGGAAGATAGTTGGAATATTCCACTTCGAAAGCATCGTCCTGAGAGAGTGTCCATCCAACAGGCTGCTTAGCATGGAAGTTATTCATACGGGTTGCGTCAGCATTAGTGATAAGATAAGAGATGTCGATAGGATTATCCTCTGAGGCTTTTTCGATGGCCTCTGCTGCAGCAACATAGTTACCGCGCAGGATAGTGTAGAAATCATATTTTCCAACACGTTCGCCAGTTGCATTACCTGCAATCTCGTCAGTATCATCCCAATGACCTATATTGGCACCGCCAATTTTGTTAGTGAGCGTCCAATATCCTTCTGGTGCGTATGCAGGACTCACGTATGCACGGTCAGTCCATCCCTCACCATTGTTCTCGGTACGATAGTTCCAAGGACTGCCGTCATTTGAGTGGAGACAGTTGTCAGGGTCACCAACGCCAGTAATAACGAGCCACTTCAGGTTATCATCCTTTGCTCCGGAATAGTTGTTGTTGTCAAAACCATCCATTGTCCAAAGGGCTGCCTTACTGCTCTCAGGATAGACATCACCCTGATACCACATAGTATTGTTTGTAGAACCTTGGTTATTTCCGGCATCGAGTACCAGACCATTGTCGGTGTCGTGGTCATATATAGCGTAGAAATACTGGCTTACATCAGAGGGTAGGGTGGTGATTTTCTGCCAGCCCTTCTCTTCTGCATGACGCTCACCCATTTCCTTTGGAGTATAGAGAGCCACACGCTCTGTGCGGAATTCCTGTGTGCTGGAACCGCTGAGCAGGTTAGCCTGGAAACCGATAAATACTTCAGTCTCTTCGTCAAGTTGGAAATTAAGCCCTTGCAACTTCATGTCGCCAGTGCAGTTGTTGATGCCATAGTAGGCAATGGACTGGGATGGTATGTCGGCTGTGTTGCAGAGAGTCTTGCTAACGAACATATAAGACTGTGCGCTAATGTTGTAGGTTGTATTGTAAGCAGCACCAAAGAAATACTTACCTGCAGGCAGTGTTATCTTGCGATAGATACGTGCATTAGTCAGATCGCCGCCGGTGTTGTTGCCAGCATCGTTCCAAACACCGAGCATCAGGGCCTCATTGCCAGAATATTTGTCCAGTCCCTGTTTGGTGCCGTCACCGCCATTAGGAATATTGAAGTTTTCAACAGTCCAATTCTGTGGCTTTCCGAAACGGTTGTTTCCTCCTGCTGCACGGGTAAAGGCAGAAGCCTCAACAAGATACTGTGTTGTGAGATTGTCCTCGATAATACCGCCAAAGGCACCACCACGATTCTTTCCGTCGTTGACGCATGTGCGATAAGCAGCAGAAATAGCTGTACGGGCAGCGTCAATCTCCTCGTCAGATGCTGTAGCAGGTACAGCTTTCGCTTCTTCGATAGCTGCACTGAGAGTTTCGAGCTTTGCAGTGTTTATCTTGCCTGTATTAAAAGGATGAGCCTGTGTGGTCAGTGCTTCTACTGCACTCTCCATCTCTGTAATCATAGACTGGAATACCTCATAACTGGTACGAGTGTCTTCCTTGAAAGTTACACAGAAAACAGGAGCAATAGCATTAGGCTTTGTAGAAGGAACCTCTACGGTCAATCCCTCAATGCTCTGTGCGAAAGGCACACTGCCATAGCCTAGAAGTTCTACCTTGTCGACCTCTCCGCTGTATGATGACTCTACGATAGAGAATGCCTTGAATGTGAAATCACCTGCTGCAGGCCAACGCATGATGGTTGCATAGACGCTGTCATTGCGCTCTACATAGCGTACATCCTGTGAAGAATATGCCTGCCCCTCATTGAACCCCTGAGCTGTCATAGGATTTACAGCCTCTGCGAGAGGACCTTCGCCGAAGGTCTTCCACACGCGTGTACCATATATACTTTTACTATTAACATCCATCCAAGCCTTGATGCCTGCAAGCACGTTGCGCTCGTTCTGGTCGATGGTGCCGTTGCCGCGAATAGGCACAGAAAGCAAGAGGTTACCATTCTTGGAGACGATATCCACGAGCATAGACACTACTTGCTCTGCACTCTTGTAGCCATTATTGTTGGCCACGTTGATGTCATAGTGCCAAGAACCGATGCAGGTGCAGGTCTGCCAGTATTTTGCCTGTGGACGATCGGGAATACCGCGCTCTACGTCCCAAAGGAGAGCCTCCTTCTGAGAGTCATTGAGAATCTTACCCATAGGTACTACCTGCTGCTGACCTTCGTGCTTTTCTGCGCTGGTATTGTAGAAATGTTGAAGGATATTCAGTCCGATGGTCTCGTCGCAGCCATAGAAAGGCAGTACGGTATCGTCAAAATACAGCATGTCTGGATTATAGTCGTTGATACACTGCAGCACACGGTTCTGGAATTTCTTCTTATAAGCCTCTGAAGGCAGAGAAGCGCCGTTGCCCCAGTCCCACTGACTGTGGATAGTACCGCTGTTCTCCCAACCTGAGCTATGTGCGTGGTTCTGTGCGTACAATTCCTGTGGGTCATAGCCTTCCCACCATGTGCCTGTGCCATCAGCCTTGGTGAGGTTACCGTCGAAAGCCTGTGATGGCTCCAGCCAAGTCCAAGCGTGGCTGGCGTGCATAGAAACACCGAATGGCAGACCCTGCTCTTGACATGCTTCGCTCCATCCTTTCACGATGTCCTTCTTCGGACCGATGTTGACAGAGTTCCACTCCTGATAAGGTGAGTCCCACAAGTCGAAGTTGTCGTGGTGGTTACCCAAAGTCATAAAATAACGGGCTCCGACACTCTTGTACAGTTCCACAAGTTCTTTTGGCTTCCATTCTGTTGCAGTCCAGTCACGGCACAGCTCCTTCAGACCATATACTGCAGGGTTGCCGAAGTGGCTAACGTGCCAGTTATACTGTCCAGAACCTGGGTAATACATAAAACGTGCGTACCAGTCGCCGTCTTCTGCCTGACACTGCGGTCCCCAGTGTGCCCAAATGCCAAACTTCGCATCTTTAAACCACTCAGGGCACTCCCATTCGCTGAGCGACTGCCAGTTGTTGGAGAATACTCCTGTCTTCACTTCCACGTCACCCTGCTGTGCATAGGTGGAAATCGTTGCTAACAGCAGCAACATCATTATCATAGTTTTTTTCATCTTAGTTTTAGTTCAATTAAATGTGTATTGATTAAAATGTATTTTTGGAAATCTGGGAGCAAAGTTATGGGTTTTATTTAATAAATTGACAAAAATGCATTCAGAATATCGATTTTGTACTGTCAAAAAGCAATTTTATACCACTTTTTGCCGATATTTTAAGGAAAAGCATTACTTTTGTGCCGAAATTGATTAGATAGATGAAAAACTACACCATAAATGACCTGCATCTGCTGATGCTACATGCCGGATATGCCGTACATAATGGCGACTGGAACTGGAAGAACGTGAAGAGTCCCTTTGCGCGAATATATTATGTGTCAGAGGGGACTGCTCAGATTGTCATGCCTGACGGGGTACATGAGCTTACTCCCAATCATCTGTATCTTATTCCGCCAAACACGTTGCACACAGACATCTGCACAAGTCATTTCGTACATTACTACGTGCATATCTACGAAGACCCGAGTTACGATACGAATGTCTTTGATGAGGCTGATTTTCCCTTCGAACTGGATGCCTTGCCAGAGGATGAGCGCCTGATGAAGCGTTTGATAGACCTTAATCCGCAGATGAGTTTGCCTCAATCCAATCCGAGGTCATACGACAACCAGCCGTCTATCTTCTCAAATATACAGGTTAACCTGAGTCGTTCTTTTCCTGACCGTCTGGAGTCTCGTGGCATCACATACACCTTTGAGGCACGCTTCATAAGGGAGGCAAGGCCAAAGGAGCATGCCACTGATGACCGCATCAGGAAGACGCAGAAATATATACGCCATCACATAGGCGAGCCTATAGATGTTGGCACACTCAGTTCTATGGTCTATCTTACCAAAGACCATTACATCCGCCTGTTCCGCAAACAGACGGGCTTTACTCCTAATGTGTATATTACCAATAAGAAAATGGAAAGGGCAGAGTTGCTGCTGCTGTCTACTGACATACCAATAAAGCAGATAGCCCGTGACTTGGGTTATGAAGACCTTTCGTACTTCATCCGGCTCTTTAAGAAATATGCAAATACAACACCACAGCAATATCGCAGTGTCGCTACATGATTTGACCTACTCTTTAGGGAACTTGCCGTTAAGAATCTTGTTTACGATAAACATCGCATCAGGCATGCTTACTACGCCATCACCATTCAAATCACCACGGATGCCGCTTGTGCCCAGGTCCTTCTCCTTCTTCCATAAACACGAAATCTTTCCATCCATCAGTTGCTTTATATTTTTCTATAGTACCATAAATGGCAGAAAGGCTAACGATAAAAGAAATTTTCTCATAATGGTTTTCAGTTTAACAGTTTTCGTTTGCAAATCCTTATTTTATTCTAAACCATAATCGGCCTCGACTTTCTTAATTTTCTCTATCCACTGTTTTTCTTCTGGTGTATTACGTCCTGCCCAACCTCCTTTCATACGGTATAACATGAGCAAATCTCTACCCATCTGCTTTTCGGTTTGATTGGTATCAAGTGAATAGGCTTTTTCTAAATAAGAAATAGCCTGGTCAAACAAAGGTTGAGCTTTTTTAAATGATTCTTCATCATACTTGTAAATATCCATGCCACGGTTCGAATAATAACGTCCCACGGCAAAATTAGCTCTTATTGAGTTTGGATTCAACTTCAGTTCTTTCTGATAGAAAGTCAAAGCTTCATCTGCTTTATCCTGCACCTCAAGCAAAAATCCCTTTGCAAAATAGAAATCTGCATTATTCGGGTATTTCGTTATGGACTTGTCCAGATATTGATGGGCGGAAACATAGTTGCCATATGAACAATAATGACTTATCAGGTTATTTATATACCAAGGCTCATTAGGCATCTTCTCTGCACCTTCCTTAAGAATAGATTCATAAGAAGCTGAATCATCTTTTTTATAATATATCATAGCCAAATTCTGATATACCTCATTCATCAAATTTTTCTCTTTAACACGGTTCTTAAGCAATACCAGTTCCTTAATGGCAGCAGCCGTATCTTTTAAATCATACAGCGCTATACCAGCACACTTCAGAGCCAAGCCATTAATAACAGAATCCCGACTGCATTCTTTTATCGCATTCTGAGCCTGAGGATTGCTTGTTAAGACGGGTTCCTTGAAAGCTTTCCTGGCTACATAAAAAGCATCAAAGGCTTTGCGGTACTCCTTCTGCACATAATAAACTGCGGCAATCCCTGACAGTCCTTGTGTCCTTTCGTATATCTCTAATGCTCCATCCTGTGCATCTTTCATTATATCTGGCCATTTGTTATTAGCTGCAGCGTATACTCTCTTGAAATAGTTAAACGCAGCCTGACTGGAAGCCGTATACTTTGCATAGTCAGTTTTTTCTACCGCTTCATAAAATGCAACCATTTCTAAAGCCCCTGCTATAAGCAAATTTCTGAATGTATCCTGAGAAGTTGTTTCTGGACTTTTACTTTGCGCTGTCGCGCCTGCCGTTATGGAGCTTAGATTCAGTCCTGCCAATTTATTTTTCGCATTTTCATTATTCTGATCCGCTGCCTTGCGGTACCACTTCGCTGCCTGAAAATTGTCCTTGGTAACACCATAACCTTTTTCGTAGCAGTTACCAACATTGTATTGAGCCGTAGCATGACCTTGTTCCGCTGCCTTGCGATACCACTTCAAGGCCTCAGTATAGTCCCGAGTGACTATTTTACCATTATAGTAACAGGCACCAAGGTTGCTTTGTGCGATGGCATACCCCTGTTCCGCAGCCTTACGATACCACTTCAAGGCCTCATTATAGTCCTGAGTGACTCCACTGCCATTATAGCAGCACACACCCATAAAGGTCTGAGCCTTGGCATTTCCCTGTTCCGCAGCCTGGCGGAACCACTTCACAGCCTCAGTATAGTTTTGTGTCTTTCCGTTTTTGCCTTCATAATAATTCAAACCTAATTTATACATTTCCTCAGCCGTCATAGTAGTCTTTTGAGCCAGTGTGCTGTTAGAGGAATTGTTTTGCGAGCCTCCCGTCAGGCTCAGGGCAATGGTGCGGAGATGGTATGGCCAGTCGGTGCGTACTTGCTCTGTTTTCAGGATACCACCTTCTTCACGCACTCCGCTTGGATTTGTAGGTGTCTGCCAAATCTTGCTGTCGATAACTCCGTCGTTGAAGTTGTCGCTAATCGTCTTTCCGGGGAGCGTCAGCTTCAAATCATCCATGTAGTGATGTTGACCTGTGTACCATCCATAAGGATTAATGTCGAAGGTGACAGTCTTTGAACCTGCCAGTTTCTTGAGCATTTCAAACATGTGAGTTCCCATGTATTTGCCGTTCATATAGTAACTCACATTACCACTTTCATCGAACTCTATTTTCTCATTCACCCACTGGTCTGTGGTAACTGCACACACACACCATGCATCGAAGTAGTCACAGTCTTTGACATTCCAGTCGAAATTGACATCCTCGCAACGCCCCACTGCTATATATATGCCATGACGGGTTACGGAATAGGAACCTTGATAGTGGTCTGTGTTGAAATACCGTATTTCCAATTGTAAATTATTGTCCATTCTGAAACATGTTGCAGGATAGCAATAATTGTTTGCCTTGTTCACAAGATATTTCCTTTCCATCACAATCTTCTTGGTTAAACTATTTGGAGTAGGAGGATTCATTGCTTTTGCTGTGGCTGCCGTTGTGGAGCTTTGAGTCATTTCTGCTTTTTTAGCCTTCTCGTAGGCTTTCTTATAGGCATTCTGCGCACCTACCATCAGGGTTGACAGCATCAAAGCAAATAGTAATGATAATTTTTTCGTCATTATTTTTATCTTTAGGTTTTTTTCTGGTTGCAAAAGTAATCAATATTTCTCAAACTGCAAAAGAAAAGATGGATTTTTTTATCGGTAGCCCTCCATGTCAATGTTTTCGGGAGAAAGTACTCTTGGTTGGAAGGAGAGCCAAGAGTATTGAATTTTTCAAAAAATAATAACTATTAGCGACCCTGATTTGTATTTTGCGTATATTTTTGATATACTGCGTATTTTTAAGATATTTTCCTTGCTATAATTGTAAAATCAAAGCTAAAATGCCCTTGTTGTGTTTTCTAAAACCCTGAAACTTAATGTAGATTTAAGGTACTTCATATTCCCGTAACTTGTAAGCTGATGTGTAATCCATGACCTTCTGCGCCTCTCTGAGGAGAACCGCCTTGCCATGCTCTGCGTGCTGCATACAAACAAGGCAGACGAGGACCACAACATGCGCGGACACCTCGGCACCA
>ODAJ012094824.1_pt1 | contig 16703 bp, 8 predicted proteins | sample 1539241 | NCBI WGS metagenome assembly ODAJ01 (sample SAMN02144231, study PRJEB22623) | gut metagenome | biome: sheep rumen | host: Ovis aries | place: New Zealand
CAACGATCCAGACTGGAACGAAGATAATCCTTACTTGTTTTCATCTCTTTTGGTAATTTAGGTATCAACCGTATTTACAAAAAGACAAGCTATGCTGGAGAAAAGTTACGGCGGCAGTGCGGCAGTTCCGGATGGCTGCCGGGGCCGTCAGAAGGGGTGTCAGGCTCGGCTACATACCTATTTCCTTGACCATGCGCTCGAAGTTTTCGCGCTCTCCGGCAGCTTTGTTCTTGATGCGTGCGCGGTAGGCGTAGATGCTGTTGGGCGAGTAGCGCAGGAAGTCGGCTATCTTGCTGCTCTCGTCGATGCCAAGTCGGATGAGTGCGAAGATGCGCAGGTCGGTGTTGAGGCGGCCCGCCGAGGGTGGGGTGATGCGCTCTTCGGGCTTGAGCAGGGCATTGAAGTCGTCGATGAACGTTGGGAAGAGGTTGAGGAACACGCTGTCGAAGTTGTCGAACAGCTCCTTCAGCTCGTCTTCCTTCAGCTGTTCGGAGCCTGTCATGCGCAGCAGGTCGGCGTGCTGGCCGGCTTTCAGCTTGCGGTTGACGCGCTTGCGGTAGTTGTCGAGCTTGTCGATGTATTCGGAACAGATGTTGAGGAACTTGCCAATGTACTCGTCTTTCACGCGGTTTGAGTCGTTGAGTCGCATCATGGTCTGGCTCAGCTGCTCGTTGGTCTGCTGCAACAGCGTGTTCGATTGCGAGAGCTTGTGGTTCGTCTCTTGCAGTTGCGAGTTCAGCGAGCCCAGCTCGGCGTTGGCTTTCCTTAGCTCGTGCTGTGCCGTTGCCAGCTGACGGCGCTTACGTGCCACATATATATATAGTGCGAGGAGCACCACCGAGAGCAGGCTCACCACCGCCACCAGCATCCATAGCAGCCTGTTGGTCTTGCTGAGCTGGCTCTTGTATCGGTCGTTTATGGTGGTCAGGATGGGCGAAATCTGCCAGCTGCGCAGGTGGGCGTTGTACTGTGAGGCGCATTTCCACGAGTAGTCGATGTAGCGATAGGCTCGCTCGTTGTCGCCTTCCTGGCTGAGCAGCCCTGCCAGCATCCATAGCGAAGCCTGGTTCATAATGCTGCATCTGAGGTCGCTGAGTGCCGAGATGGCAAGCCAGCGCTTCTGCATCGTTTCGTTGCCCATTTCCTTATACACTTCGGAGGTCACGAAGGCCATCTCGGCATATTCAGGCGTGTCGGGCTTGAGCTGCGACTTCCAGTGGGCGCAGTGGTCCAGAGCCTCGTTGTAGTTGCGCTCGCCCAGACAGAGGTAGATGCTCTGCTGCAACCATACGGGCGTGTCCTTGTCGACGTTGTTCATCAGCGAGTCGCGGTAGCTGTCGGCCTTTTCCCAGTAGGCTTTCACCAGCTCGGGGTCGGTGCCATATATTGCCAGCTCGCCGTAGAGGTGGCGGTAGGCGGCGTAGTAGTCGGTTCTGAGCTGGCGCGAGAGGGTGGCAGGAGCGATGCTTTCGAGGTATTTGCGTGCTTCTTCGTAGTTTCCGCTGTTGGCATACTGGCGCGCCAGCAGCAGGCGGCTCTCGGCGATGAGGCTGTCCTGGGCTATCTGGTTGGCCATGTCTACGCAGACGCGGGCATATTTCAGGGCCGAGTCGTTCACGTTTTTCTTGTATTCATCGAACAGTCGGTAGGCTCTTGAGTAGCGTTGCTGTGGTGTCTTGGCCTTCAGGTAGTGCCGGTAGCTCTCTTCGATGCGTGCTTTTTTCTGCTGTTGGAACTCGTCAGCGCTGGCAAGGGTCTTGTCGAGCAAGGCGTATAGCTCGTCTAACGGCATTTCGAGCAGCTGTTCGTGGTCGGCAGCCCGCAGCGAAAGGGGCGAGAAGAGTGTGAATAGCAGTAAAAGATAGTATAATAGCTGAGGTTTCATTAGTTGGGTAGTTGTTTTCTGTTTGCAAAAGTAAAAATATTTTTAATTGTTTAACCATCTTCCGCCGTGTTTTATGATAAGTTAACCGTCGCGCCGGCTGAACGCTGAAAACGGCAGAAAGTGCTGGAAAGATTGCCGAAAACAGCCGGGAAACATGGATTTTGCGGCCTCGAGGCAGATTATTGCAGAGCAAACAGTCCATATTTTTTCTGAGTTTAATTTTTGTTAATGGGTTGATTTTCAGTCGTGTTGCTGTTTTGTGTGGCCTGATTTGTCTATATTGCCCTCTTTACGATATAGGTGCGGAGCCGTTATTTTGCGATATTTGCAATTAAATAAAGACACCCGACACTTGCCCAAGGCTATTGCCACTGCATATATAATATAATAATGTATAACAAAACAAATGCTAAAACCTAAGTTTATGAACAAAAGAAAGAAATGGTTTCCAAGCCATCGTTTCTCGCTTCTGGTGCTGACGATGCTTCTCAGCTTGTCGGCAATGGCACAGAAAGTGACCGTTAGCGGCGAGGTAACAGATGCTAAGAACGAACCCATCATCGGTGCAACGGTGATGGAGGTGGGTACCACCAACGGTGTGGCTACCGACATTGACGGGCGTTTCACTCTCGAAGTGGCCAAAGGCGCGCGTCTGAAATTCTCTTACGTGGGCTTCGATGCCCAGGAACTCAAGGCTGCTCAGGGCATGAAGGTAGTGCTCAAGGAAGATGCCAGCCAGCTCAACGACGTTATAGTTATCGGTTACGGCTCGGTAAAGCGCAAGGATGTTACCACTGCCGTGTCTTCAGTGTCGACCGAAGATCTTGAGAGCCGCCCCATCGTGAGCGCAGCTCAGGGTATGCAGGGCAAGGCAGCCGGTCTGCACATATCGCAGGCCAACGGTCAGCCGGGTTCGGCACCGACCGTCCGCGTGCGTGGTACAACCTCGTTCAATGGTTCCAACAACCCGCTCTACGTCGTGGACGGTGTGCCTTTCGAGGATATCGACTTCCTTGCAGCCGACGACATTGCCGACATCCAGATACTCAAGGATGCCTCTTCGGCAGCCATCTACGGTAGCCGCGCTGCAAACGGTGTGATCATCATCACTACCAAGCAGGGCAAGACCGGCGTGGCAAAGGTGAGCCTCAATGCCCACTACTCGTTCTCGCGCGTGAACAACACTCCCAAGGTGCTCAACGCATGGGAGTATAAGCAGCTGCAAGACGAGATTGGACTCGTGAAGCTGCCCGAAGGACTCACCGACCAGACCGACTGGATGAACGAAACGTTCCGCACGGGAGCCGTACAGAACTACCAGCTGCAAGTGACCAACGGAACAGACAAGCTCCGCTACATGATTTCCGGCGGATTCACCAAAGAGACCGGTGTGCTCCGCGAGACCGATTTCCGCCGCTACAACATCCGTGCATCGTTGGAGAACGACCTCAAGAAGTGGCTGAGGCTCAACGCTTCGATAACCTACTCTGACTACACCTACCGCGGAAGCATCATCTCGGGTACAGGAGCCAATCGTGGCGGCGTGCTCATGTCTATCATCAACACTCCTACCTACGCTCCTATATGGGATGCCAACAACCCCGGACAGTACTACAACAACTTCTACGGTGTCAACATAACCAGCCCGCTTGAGAATCTGGCGCGCACCAAGGACAACCGCACCAACTACAACAAGCTCATCGCTACCGGCAAGGCCACTTTCACCTTCCTGCCAGGATTTACGTTCTATACGAGCTTGTCTATGGAGCGCACCCACGGCACCACGATGAACTTCCTTGACCCACACGAGACGGGCGACGGACGCAACAATGGAGGTACTGGTTACGACGCCCGCAGCATACGCACTACGCTTACCTTTGACAATGTGCTCAACTACAAGCACACATGGGGTAAACATACGCTCGATGCTATGCTTGGTTCTTCTGGCACAACAGACAAGAACAGCAACAACTGGATCAACGGTTCAAACTATGCCGATGCCGACATCAAGACTCTCAATGCTGCCAACAAGATTTCGTGGACAGGCACCGGCTCGTGGGAAGGCCACTGGGCTATGCAGTCTTACTTCGCACGACTGAACTATAACTTCCGCGATACCTATCTCTTCACAGCCAACCTGCGTGCAGATGGCTCGTCGAAGCTCGCTCCCGGACACAGATGGGGCTACTTCCCCTCGTTCTCTGCAGCATGGCGCATCAGCAGCGAGCCGTTCATGCGCAACGTTACGTGGATCAACGACCTCAAGCTGCGTGGCGGCTGGGGACAGACCGGTAACCAGAGCGGACTGGGCAACAACAGCTATCTCATGGCTTACAGCATCAAACGCATCCAGTGGTTTGGCGAGGGCAATGATGCAAATGCTATTCCTATCCGCTCCGCGTCGCAGTTGCGCTATCCTGATCTTAAGTGGGAAACCACAACTCAAACCGATATTGGTATCGATATTACACTCTTCCGCAACCGCCTGACCATCTATGCAGACTATTACTATAAGAGAACCAAAGATATGTTGATGTGGATTGAGCTGCCGCCAGGTCAGCTTGCAACAACAATACCCAACAACGGAGGAACAATTATCAACAAAGGATTTGAGTTCACCGTTAATTCTAAGAATATAGTAGGCAAGGATTTCAAGTGGAACACCGACTTCAACATCTCTTTCAACCGAAATAAGTTTGAGAGCTTAAAGTTGACACCTGTTTATTATGCAGCAAGGACAACTGACTATGTTGGTGAATCTGTCGTTCGCAATACAGCGGGTTATCCTCTTGGAACATTCTGGGGCTACATTAGTGACGGCGTGAACCCCGAAACAGGTGAACTGATGTACCGTGACATTAACGGCGATGGCATTGTGTCTTCTTCAGACCGAACTGTCATAGGCGATCCGAACCCCGACTTCACCTTTGGTCTCACCAATACCTTCTCTTATAAAGGCATCAACCTGAGCTTCCTTATTCAGGGTTCGGTAGGCAACGACATCTACAACGTAGGACGTATGGAGTCGGAAGGAATGTACGACGGTAAGAACCAGACCACCCGCGTGCTGGGACGCTGGCGCGTTCCGGGTCAGATTACCGACATTCCGAAGGCTGGTTTCGAGATGCACAACTCCACTTACTTCCTCGAGGACGGCTCTTATGTAAGGCTTAAGGACCTCTCTCTCTCTTACGATGTGCCTGTCGGGGCACTCAAGAAGCTGCATATAACGAAGTTGCAGCCTTATATCTCGGCTACCAACCTGCTCACTTTGACCAAGTATAAGGGCATGGATCCCGAGGTAAACCAGAACGGCAACAGTGGTACAGTGCAGGGACTCGACTGGGGAACCTATCCTCTCTGCAAGTCAATATCGCTCGGTCTGAAGGTTGAATTCTAACAATAAATAAACGAAATACCTATGAAAGCAAACAAATCAATATATGCAATCATGCTGGCTGCATTGCTTACGGGATGTTCTTTGGACCAGAATCCTATCTCTGACCCTTCGGAACTGACTGAGGGAGTGCCCACTGACGATAATACAGCAGTACTAAGGGATAGGCAAGCAGCCCAGAATCAGTTAAAAAACTTGTATGAGAAACTGAAGAACCGTCAGGAACACTGGTCGCTCGATATGCTCCTTATCGGCGATGCACACTCCGACAATGCATACGCTGGTACCACTGGAGCAGAGGTTGTGCCCTTCGAGACCAACTCAATTGATGGCAGCAATACAGTGCTTCAGCGTGATTGGGAACGCTATCTGGAAGATATAGCCCATTCAAATCTGCTTATAAATGGTTTGGAACCCCTTATAGCGCAGGGCGTTGTCAGCACTGCGGAGGGGCGTCAGTGGCAGGCTGAAGGCCGTCTGTTCCGTGCCATAGCTATGTTTGATATGGCACGACTGTGGGGTTCTTTCCCAGTTATTACAGAAATAGCAAAAACCATTACTGCTGATAATATCGAAGAGGTTTGGCCAGCTTACTTCCCTCCGAAGAAAACCACTCAGGAGTGCTACGCTCAGATAATCAGCGACCTGGAATTTGCCGCTGCCAATGCACCAGACTTCAACGGAGCCGACCGCACTGTGCTCTCCAAGACCGTTGCCCTGGCTATGCTGGCCAAGGTTTACGCCGAGAAGCCGGTTCAAGATTATAATAAGGTGATTGAATATGCCAATCTCGTCAAACTGACTCCAGGCATGGAGCTCGAGCCCGACTACGCAACGCTGTGGGGATACGACGAGGAGAAGAAGGACTGCGTTAAGCGCAACACCTCTGAAGGCATCCTTGAGGTTCACTATACCACCGGTAACGGCAACTGGGAAACCTGGATGTATGGTCGCCAACTCGACGACTGGGACTTCTATTTCACGTGGGCAAAGTGGATTACTCCCTCTCGCGACCTTATCAGCGACTTCGAGAAAGAAGGCGACGAGGTGCGTTTCAACGAGAGCGTGGTCTACTACGAGTGTACCTGGAGCAACTATTATCCGGCTGCCCACTATCCTTTCATGTATAAGTGCCGCTCTTCTTACCAGAACCGCTACAAGCTGCGCCTTGCCGACATCATGCTTCTGCAGGCCGAAGCATACGCTTATCTCGGCAAGAACAGCGAGGCTGCGAGCCTCGTCAACGAGATACGCAACCGCGTAGGGCTTGCTCCCGTCGATGCTTCGGGCGACATGATTGAGACCGTGCTCCACGAGCGCCGCCTTGAACTGGCCTTCGAGGGCCAGCGCTGGTTCGACCTCTGCCGCAACGGAAAGGTGGAGAAGTACATGAACGCAGTCTACGCCAAAGACTCTGGCCGTCTGCCTCAGAAGCGTCTCTTCGATGCCAACTCCTATCTGCTGCCCGTTCCGCAGAAGGCACTCGACGAGAATGTTAACCTCGAACAAAATCCTGGATATTAAACCGTAGAAAACAATGAAAAGAACAATGTCAATAATAAGTTTAGCGACAACATTGCTGCTCACTGTGGCAGCGTGTTCGGATGTGACATCAATCGATGACACACCAAAACCGGCCACACCGGGCGAAGAGATAGACCCCACAGCAGAGGTGGCAACAGTGATAACGACCACAGCTACCGGCACTCAGGCCTTGAGCTATGCCAAGAGCCAGATTGCCACAGGCACCAACATGGCTCCCACGACAATACTGCTCGACCCCTCGCAGCAGTATCAGGAGATGGACGGCTTCGGTTTTGCAATCACATACTCCACCTGCTACAACCTGCTGAAGATGCAGCCGGTTGACCGCGCAGCCTTCCTCAAGCAGACCTACAGTCCCACCGAGGGCTACGGAGTGTCGTATGTCAGAATGTCGCTCGGTTGCAACGACTTCTCGAGCACCGAATACACCCTGTGCGACGAGCCGGGGCTCGACAATTTCAAGCTCCACAGCGACGAAACCGACTTTGTGCTGCCTATTCTCAAGGAAATCCTCGCCATCAACCCCGATGTGAAGATTATCGCAGCACCCTGGACGTGCCCCAAATGGATGAAAGTGAACAACCTCACCGACCTGGCACCCTACGATTCGTGGACCGACGGCCACCTCAACCCTGCTTACAGGGCCGATTATGCCAACTACTTCGTGAAGTTTGTCAAGGCTATGCAGGCCGAAGGCATCAATATCTACGCCGTAAGCCCCCAGAACGAGCCGCTCAACCATGCCAACTGTGCCTCGCTCTATATGCCGTGGCAGGAGGAAGCACCCTTCGTGGCCGAGCTGGCTAAGGCGTTCAAGACCAATGGGCTGAAAACGAAGATCTACGTCTTCGACCACAACTACAACTACGACAATGTGGCCGACCAGAAAGACTATCCCGTGATGGTCTACAACGCTCTGGGAAATGAGTTTGAAGGCTCAGAGCTTGTTGTGGGCGCAGCCTACCACGACTACGGCGGCTCCAACACCGAGCTGTCACATATCCACCAGCTGGCTTCCGACAAGGAGCTGATCTTCACCGAAGGCTCCATCGGCGAGTGGAACGACGGTCGCAACCTCTCAAAGCGACTCATCGAAGACATGAAGAACGTCACCCTCGGCACCGTCAACCAGTGGTGCAAGGCTGTTATGGTGTGGAACCTCATGCTCGACGTTAACAAAGGCCCCAACCTCGACGGCGGATGCCAGACCTGCTACGGCGCGGTTGACATCGCTCTCGACTACAAGACCATCACGCGCAACTCCCACTACTACGTCATCAGCCATATGTCGTCGGTAGTCAAGCCCGGTGCAGTAAGAATCGGAACGGCTCAGCGCAGCTACAGCAAGAACGGACTCACCTACTCGGCCTTCCGCAATGCCGACGGTTCCTACGCTCTCGTGGCACTCAACAGCGGTGATGCCGACATCGACGCTACCGTCAGCGACGGCACCCACCACTTCAAAGCACTCATTCCGGCACAGGCTGTAGTGTCGTGTTCATGGAAATAATAAAGCAAAGGAGACTAAACAATGAGAAAGAACATAATATTTGGCTTCGCTACGTTGCTGGCAGTGGCTCTCACTGCCTGTAGCAACGACGACTACAAGTATGAAGCTCCGTCGGGCAGCCCCGTGGTGACAGCTACGCAGCCTGCCGACGTGCTGATGGGCGACGAACTCACCATCACTGCCAACTGTCAGGAAACGAGTGGCGTGGCTCTCTCCACGCTCAAGGCCGAGCTGTGCTTCAGCGGCGAGGTGGTCGACAGGAAGACCGTCAGGACTGCTTCGCCCGGCGACTACACCGTCACACTGAACGTGCCGTTCAAGCAATACGTGCCCAACGGACAGGCCACGGTGCGCTTCACCTTGCAGAACGTGACCACAAAGACCGCTGTCACCGAGGTGCCGGTCAACGTGGAGCGACCTCATTTCACCGACTTGCAGTTCGTTGATGCCGACGGCAAAACTTATCCCATGGCCGAAGGCGACGACTACAACTACTCCACCACCGTCAGCATAGCCAACAACGGCTTCAAGGGACACTTCCAGACGGCTGACGGAAAATGGCTCTTCGGCAGCAACGGTGCCGAGGTGGAGCTGGGAAAGGACGGCAACCTCGAGTTCCTGTCGGCTCAGACGGGCGACGTGACCGTCACTTTCAACACCTGCGACTACTCCTACGGCCCGCAGGAGAGCATCCCTGTGATACCGCTCACCTTCAGCGAGGCCGACAATGTAGTCACCAAGGAGCTCGTAAAGGGCCAGCCCTACTCGTTCGTAGGCATCAAGGACGGCTGGTACACCGATCCTGACTTCTTCATCGACAATGGCGACGGCTCTTACACGTTCAATGCCATCGACGGAACCTACACCATCAAGGCCGTCTACAACCAGAATGGCTTCCGCATCCACGCCGGAACAGCCGACAGCCCGCTGTCGTTGCAGCCCGACGGCACCGGAGCCGTATGGATTATCGGTGATGCTGTCTACGGCAAGCCCACCTTTGCCGAGGCTCAGAACTGGTGGACCGACACCGACCACGCTCTCTGCATGGCTCCCGTAGCCGAAAAGGTCTACCAGGTGACGTTCACCATAGGCCAGCAGCTCAAGGGAGGCAACTCCACCAACTTCAAGTTCTTCGGTCAGGCAGGCTGGGGCATCGAGTTCAAGGATGCCGGCGACTACGTGCTCACCACCGACAACCCGTGGTTCATCGTCAATGCCGGCGACGGCAACATCCATCTTGGCGACGGAGTGCAGCTTGTCAACGGCGAGACCTACGTGCTCACCATCGACCTCACGGCTGGAGTGAAAGCCGGTGTGCTGAAGGTAGAGAAGAAATAGAGACCTTATAGATAAATGAAAAAATCCAAGTTGCTCGGTCTGTACTGACTGGCAACTTGGATTTTTTTATGTGGAGCGTAATTGAAAAGTCTAATCGCGGCTGTTTCCGAAGATGCGGAGCAGGTAGATAAAGAGGTTCACGAAGTCGAGATACAGCGTCAGCGCACCCAGCAGGGCCACCTTCTGCGCCGTCTCACCGGCATCTTCCTGCATGAGCAGCATCTCCTTGATGCGCTGTGAGTCCCAGGCTGTGAGCCCAACGAATATCAGCACGCCCACGTAGCTTATTATCGTGGTGAGCACAGAGCTGTGGGTGAAGATGTTTACCAGCGAAGCAATCACCAGTCCGATGAGAGCCATGAACAGTATGCTGCCCATCTTGCTCAGGTCGCGCTTGGTGGTGTAGCCCACGAGGGCCATAGCGCCGAACGTGCCGGCTGTGATGAAGAACACCTTGGCTATCGAGGCCGCAGTATAGACGAGGAAAATGCTGGCAAAGGTTACGCCGTTGAGCACCGAGTAGAGCGCAAAGAGCAGCGTGGCAGTGCTCAGCTGCATCTTGTTGATGCGCCCTGAGATGCTCCATACGAGTGCCAGCTCGGCAACGACGAGGGCTATGAGGGCAAACTTGCTGCCGTAGATCACCTGCAGCAGGGCGGGCGAGTTGGCCACGCCCCAGGCCGTGAAGCCGGTAATCACGAGTGCCAGCGTCATCCAGCTGTAGACTTTGCGCATCAGTACAGGCAGCGCAGCCGACATTTCCAAACCGCGCTCACGGTCGGAAACGGTTCCGAAGAAATCATTTTGTGTCATAATAGTGTTGTGTTATTTATGGTTTGTCCTGATAAACTACCGACAAACCGCGTGCCAAATCAGTATTCCGACAGATTGTCGTCTTCCATTGCCTTGTAGTTCTTCAGCCTGATGATGAACGTATAGTCAAGGAACGTGTTGGTGAAGTAGTGGCTGGGCAGGCTCGCGCCGCCTCCGCCAGTGCTGTTGTCGTCGTCCCAGAAGCCGAAGATGCTGCCGCCAGTGCCTGCCGAAACTGCCTGGTTGCCGGCAACAGGGTCGTTGTTGCTTGGCGTATAGAAGGCCAGGTAGCACACGGCTAATGCCAGAATGGAAATTAAAACGACTTTCTTCATCAGTCAGAATGGGGTGTTATGATTATCGTTATAGAATTTAAATAGTCAGTTTTTGTTCAATCTTCGTGCTGCAAAAATACTGTTTTTCTTTCAATCTGCAAAAAGTAGTCTGTTTTTTTCGCCTTCTGCGTGCCAAAAGCGCGACTTTTTTGATGCCCACCCCCAGCCCCTCCCAAGGGGAGGGGGGCTTTGAAGACTCTCCCGTAAGGCTTATAAGTGCCTATAAGCTTTATAAGACCGATAGTCTTCTTCCCCCTTTTGGGGGGATTGAGGGGGGCTCCTCCCCAGGGGAGGGGAGCCTCAAGGCAAAGTAATATGGCCCATATTACCGACCAATATGGCCCATATTACCGACTAATATGGCCCATATTACTTTCCGCCGATGTATCAATTGTTTCATTTCTAAGTGTTTCCTGAACTTTATTTTGCTATTCGCCAATCCATATTCCGCAGATTGCTGGGTCGTAGGAATAAGCTAAAGGGCAGACACTTAACACTTGCCGGTGGGGAATAAAGTCTATATAGTGACTTTGATATTTGTCGTATTTTTGCCGTCGAGGTGCTAAATTTGCAGTTGTAAATAGTCAGCTAATAACTATAATACCTGAACTTATATGAAAACTATCTGCAAAACTGTTCTCTTGGGCGTAGCTGCCATGCTCCACGGAGCAGCTGCCACAGCCCAGACTGCCGAGGTGCTCACCACCACGGGCGACCGCCAGCAGGAGCTGAGCTACTCGTTCCCTGCCGTTGCGGCCTCTGCCGACCTCACCGATGCCATCGTGCTCAAGCCCGAGCGACGCAACCAGAGCATCGACGGCTATGGTTTCGCACTGACCTATTCGTCGTGCTACAACCTCATGCACATGAGTGCCGATGCGCGCCATGCCCTTTTAGAGAAGACCTACTCGCGTGCAAAAGGCTATGGAGTGAGCTATGCCCGCATCTCGATAGGGTGCAGCGACTTCTCGAGCACCGTCTACACACTTTGCGACACTCCGGGACTCGAGCATTTCGCCCTTCATAGCGATGAAACCGACTATATTACACCCATTCTGAAGGAAATTCTGGCCATCAACCCCGACCTGAAAATCATTGCTGCGCCGTGGACGGCACCCCGCTGGATGAAGTACGACACTACCACATGGACCGGCAGCTACCTCAATACGGCCCACTATCAGGACTATGCCGACTACTTCGTGAAGTTTGTTGAGGCCATGAAAGCTCACGGCATCAACATCTATGCCGTCAGCCCGCAGAACGAACCGCTCAACGGAGGCAACTGCGCGTCGATGATTATGGAGTGGTGGGACGAGGCCGACTTCGTGAAAGTGCTTGCGCCGACGTTCAAGCGCAACGGACTTGCCACCAAAATATATCTCTGGGACCACAACTACAACTACGACAACTGGAACACCCAGCAGCAATATCCCGTTCACGCCTACGAGCGTATAGGCAATGTGGAAGGCTCGGAGCTGGTAGTTGGTGCGGCCTACCACAACTACGGCGGCACGTCCGACGAGCTCAACGTCATCCACAACCAGGCTCCCGACAAGGAACTGATATTCTCCGAGGCATCGATAGGCGAGTGGAACGATGGCCGCAACCTCGGTACCAGCCTCATTTCGCACATGAAGGACGTGGCTATTGCCACCTCGCTGAAGCACTGCCGCGCCATACTGATGTGGAACTTCATGCTCGACATGAACAAGGGACCCAACCTCGACGGCGGTTGCCAGACCTGCTACGGAGCCATCGACATAGCCAACGACTACAAGAGCTACACTCTGAACTCGCACTACCTGATGATTGCCCACCTCTCGGCAGTGGTTCAGCCCGGTGCCTACCGCATCGACACCGAGGGATGGTGGACCAACGGTCTCGACTACGTGGCCTTTGCCAATCCCGACGGTTCGCTGGCTGTGGTCTTTGCCAACAGCAACAACACGGCCATCGCGGCTAAGGTGAGCGACGGCAGCCATCTGCTCACGGTCGACATACCGGCGCGCAGCGCAGTGTCGTGCCGCTTCAATATCCCTTCGCCCACCTTCAACGGCTCGGCAATGAGCTACGAGGGACAGGGCAACTTCTCGTTCACCGGCGAGCTGGAGCAGAACGCAACCTACGTAGTGGGCGGAAGGAAGAACCTTACGGACGACGACTTCGCCTATACGGACGATTATTTCACGCCCATCACGTCGAGCCGCTCGCAGCTAAACGGGCCGGCAGTCGACAAAAAACTCACGTTTCGCGCCGTGACAGGCCGCTACAAGGTGGTGGCCGACCTCGGACAGGGCACGCTGCGCACCTATCCCGTCAATGCCGACGGCAGTCCGGCCACGCTGCAAGGCGACGGCACCGGTGCGCTGTGGGCAGTGGGCGGCGAGGGAATAGGCCAGCCGCTCTATCTGTGGAACGGTGCAAACTGGAGCAACGACCCCTCGCACGCCATCAGCATGGCCCAGGTGCGTCCCGCCGTCTACCAGATGACGCTCGTCGTGGGCAAACAGCTCGATGGAAACAACGTAAACTTCAAGTTCTTCCACCAGACCAACGGCTGGAACAATGAATATGTGGGAGCCACAAGCGACACAAAAACCTACCGTCTCACTACCGCGAGCGATGTGTTCGGCATTGGAACGGGCACCGACGGCCACGACAACGGCAATGTCTATGCCCGTCGCAAGCTCAACACGGGCGAAGTGTTTGTGTTCACTATTGACTGCACCAATCCGCAGAACGCCGTTCTCACCGTCGGCGACCTCTCAACCCTCGACATCGACATACCGGCATTGCCTGCAAACATGGTCGACGGCACGCCGTTCACGCACATACGTACCTATAGCAACAGCTTCGACTATGCCCGTCCCGACGGTGCAAGCCTGTATATCGTGACCAGCTTTGCCGACGGAGTGGCCACGCTGTCGCCCATTGACTACATACCGGCCAACACGGGCATCATCATTGCCGCCAACACCGACCGCGTGACGACCCACGCACTTGCTTCGGCCAACGTCGTTCAGGACTATCGCCGCAATCTGCTGGTGCCAATCATTGCCCCTACCTACTATGTTGCCAACGACGGAAAGGCTAAGAACTATATGCTGGCCTACTTTCCCGACTATCAGGATGCCAAGTTGAGGCTGGGATTTGCGCAGGTTGCCGACGGGCTGACAGCTGCCAACCGCGCCTACCTCAGTGTGCCTGTCGGTGTGGAGAGCCGCGAGAACATACTGCTGGTGTTCGACGACCATGCCAGTCCCACCGGCATAGCCGTGAATGTTGCCGACCGAAAGCAGTCGGCTGCCGAATACAACCTCGCCGGGCAGCGCGTTGGCTCGCAGTACAAGGGGGTAGTGATAAAGAACGGTGTTAAGGTTGTGGCTAAGTAGCCGAAAATAAGGCAAATAGCCAATAGATTGATGGCAGTGCAACTCCTGAAAGGGTGCGCTGCCATCTGCTTTATACCCTCAGTGAGTGACGGCGCACGTGCTGCCGTAATTCCCAACCCCCCTCCGTAAACTTTCTCCAACAGCCCCGTAACAATGCTACAGGATAGCTGGAGCATTGCTCTGACCGTTTCACTATATATTTACTATACTACTCATTGACATCAAATCTATAACAAAGAATAAGGATTTACACTTTGCTTATATATTGACCAAGAAGATAATCAAATACATACTCAGCGACGTTCAGGTAGAGACGGTTGACGAGTTCTACCGGAACTTCTAACGGCGCGGTTTGTTAACATTCTTTAGTTGTGGCTTGGCAGGCCGTTTTTCCATTATTCAATATCTTTGCAGCCCAATTATTCATTATAGAAATGTCTGTAAATTAGAATAAGGATGTTTACGGGAAAGATATTGTTTGTGCTTACGGCTGCGTTCATGGGTTGGGCAGCTACTGTGACTGCCCAGGTGCAAAGTGATACGACGGTTGTGGCAAGCAAGGATAGCTTAGCAGAAGACGGACATTCGCTCGATGGAGTGACTGTGACGGCTCAGCGCCAGCTCATAAAACAGGAGGTAGACCGCATAGGTTACGATGTGCAGGCCGACGAAGGTTCTAAAACCCAGAATGTTATGGATATGTTGCGCAAGGTTCCGATGGTAACGGTCGATGCTCAGGACAATATCCTCGTGAGGGGAAGCAGCAACTATCGCATCTACAAGAACGGACATCCTGATCCCAGCTTGTCGAAGAACGCAAAGGAGATATTCAAGGCTCTTCCAGCAGCGTCTGTGAAGCGCATTGAGGTGATAACCGATCCTGGAGCTCGCGAAGATGCCGAGGGCGTTGGCTCGATACTGAACATAGTGATGATGGACACGAGGAAGATGGAAGGGGTAACGGGCAACCTGACTGCTGGATATAGTTCGCTGAAGCATACCAACCTCGGAGCTTATCTTGCCACTCAGCTCGGCAAGCTGATACTTTCTTTTGATTACGGATATGGCGGTATGTCGAAGAAGGGAACAGTACATTCGGGCTTGCTGCACCGCAACTACGTGAAGACGGGCAACGCGTCCGATTATTATATCCACTCCACAAACGCAGGAAGCGTACATTATGGAGACATCAATGCAAGCTATGAACTTGACTCGCTAAACCTTTTCTCAGCATCATTCGGAGGATATTTCTACAAACTCGATGTTGATGCCAAATCCGACATCAGTATGCACGACCGTGATGGCAAGCCGCTTTTCAGCTACAGTGAGAGTTCCTGGCTACCTGACTACGGCCACCATTCGTGGAACGGACGTCTCGACTATGAGCACAAGACACGGCGCAACGGCGAGAAACTGACCGTGTCGTATATGCTGGCTCTCACGCGGCAGCACACTGACGAGGAAACAAATTTCTCTAAAACCGTAAACTTCCCATACTCATATTCAGGCTACAAGCAGTTCACGCGCGAGCGGTTCACCGAGCATACTTTCCAGATTGACTATGTGCGTCCTCTGGCTGACATTCACAAGCTCGAAGTGGGAGCAAAGTACATTAGTCGTCGCAATGCCAGTGACACCAGGCTTGACTACAGCAATGCGCCCGACGTTCCCTCGGTGACCACCTCTTTCAGCCATTCCATAAGTATTGCAGCAGCCTATGCCGACTATATGCTCAATGTTGGTAGATGGTCGGCCCGTGCCGGACTGCGTTACGAATACAGCTTTATAAAGGGTGCCTATCCCGATGGCAGCGGCAAGCCTTTCGACAAACGGCTCAACGACTGGGTGCCACAGCTGAGCCTGAAATATCAGATAGACGACCGCCAGTCGCTCAAACTTGGCTATATTACAAGCATATCGCGACCGGGTATAACCTATCTCAATCCAGCCGTTATGAGTACTCCGCTCAATGTAGACTACGGCAATGCCCGTCTGGAAAGTGCACGTGAGCAGAGGCTGCAATTTAACTATATGTATGTTGGACAGAAACTTACGTTTCAGCTGGTTCCGCAGTATGTGTTCTCAAACAATACGCTTGGCAGAATCGTCTACACCGAGGGCGATACGCGCTATTCCACATGGGGCAATGTGCAGCGGCAGCGTAGGTTTCAGATTGAAGGCTATGCGCAGTGGAAGCCTTTTGCAAAAACTACCTTCGTGGCTAATCTAAACTTTGCCACCACACATAATGAAAACACTTCGGCTAATCTCAGTCAGTATCTCTCATCGCTGTCCTACTATGCCTATGTTTCCCAGAAGCTGCCGTGGAAGCTCACGGCTGCGCTATATACTTACGGACAGGTTGGACACACGTCTGAGAGCATATATGCCTACCGCCGCTCGTGGAATGTACATGCTATCTCGCTACAGCGCACCTTTTTCAGCGACGACCGCCTTACCGTGGCTCTATATGCCAACAACCCCTTTC
>ODAJ012152976.1_pt1 | contig 16688 bp, 12 predicted proteins | sample 1539241 | NCBI WGS metagenome assembly ODAJ01 (sample SAMN02144231, study PRJEB22623) | gut metagenome | biome: sheep rumen | host: Ovis aries | place: New Zealand
GCCTCAGCCTTTTTCGGGGAAGATATAAAGAACTGCGGCACGGACATCCAGACGCTTGGCAGACTGCTTGAGCTTCACGGCTTGTTATAAAAAGTAAAAAGGCTCCGCGAGGATTCGCAGGGATTCGGTTTGGAAGATGTCAGCTAACGCTGACCCGAATCCCGCGCCAAGTCTCGTGAGTGAGACTTGAATTATCAGGTCTGCCGGCTCGCCTCGAGAAATGACATGCCTGCATTCAGCCTCTCAATAATCTCTTTCTCCGCCGCTTCGATCTCAAGGGCTGTTTTCAGGACCTCTTCAGCACGCTCAAACGGAACGACAACCGCACCGTTTCCGTCACCGCATATGAGATCCCCGGGATTTACCTGGATCCCGGCAATACTGACTGTAACCCCGACCCTGTCGGCGTACACTCTGTCCCTGCCGGACACCATATAAGTGCCTTTGCTGAACACCGGATAATTACGCTCGCGTAAAATCTGGATATCGCGGCAGACACCATCGATCAAAGTGCCGGCAATCCCGCGGCGGGCGGCATAGATGGATACAATATCTCCCCAGACTGCGCAGTCTTCCCTTCCGTTGTTATCCAGCACTGCGACCTCCCCGGGAAGAATATCGTCAAAGTAGTCTCCCACGGTTCCCTTTATGATACCGCTTGGCGCAAAATGGACCGTAAAGGCCTGCCCGCACATCCGCGAATGCGGAATAACCGCCTTAATGCGGGACAGTGCGCCGTAAATCCCGAGCCTGTCCATTGCGTCTGAAATATTAGGTACATCGATTTCACTAAAGGCTTCAATTATTTCCTTTGGCAATGTTCTCTCCGGAAGCATATTCTCTTCTCTCCTAAACTTCTGATAAAAATCACCTGCTACGATCAACGTTTTTATACGATTTATCTGAGATGTCTCAGAGTCTCAAACATGTTTTCATGGACCACATCTCTCGGCTCGAACCCGAAGAGGCCAAAGACGATCTGCATCGCGGTCCCCATGAAAATGACAGACAGCGCTGTGCCAAGGCCGATCGGTCCGTCAAGGAGCAGGGCAAACAAAAAAACGACCGCCATAATAAGAATCTGTACCATTCCTACCGAAAGACCGGGCAGTCTTCGGGCGATGCCCAGAGTCAGCGAATCACGCGGTCCGCAGCCCTGCCCTGCCAGAATATAGATGTACTGGCCATACGCCATAATAAACAGCCCCGCAATCAGCATCAATGCTCCGATGATCATGTTCCTCGTCTCCGGCAGCGGACTTATCCAGGCGATAAAGTCCACATAGTAACCGGTCAGAACAGCGTCGAACAGCGTCCCGAAGCCGATCGGCTCTCTCATCGCTATGTCTGTGACCAGAATGATCACATTGATGCAGGCAAAGATCGTACCGTAGCTGACACCGGTCCTGCCGGAAATGCCCATGCACAGAGCATCCCAGGGGGCTATGCCGATCGATGCGTGGATCGTCAGATAAAGCCCTGCTGCGAACACAAAGAGACCTGCATTCACGCGGATCCATTTCATAATATACTTTTTCATAAGTCACTTCATTGCTCTTCAGAATTGAACGCGAATTCCGCGTCAGTTTTCGCTAATAAGCTTCCTTTTGCCATTCATCGCAGACTAGTGACGAAAATTCTGCGTCAAAGATTAATAAGGCTTATTGTAATAGATGAACGATCCTTTACAGAGCAGCCTGTCCTCTTCTCCGAGCACTTCTGTATCTATATAGGAGAACGTTCTTCCCGCGCGCCGCACCGTACCGACACATCGAAGAGTCTTTTCGCCTTTCGTCCCGCTCACATACTCAATATTCCCGGACACAGTGGGACCCAGACCGCCGCCGCATATATTTGCAACACCTGCTGTAATATCCATCAGGTTGAACAGGACACCTCCGTAGACCATATCATAAAGATTCATATGTTCTGCTCTCACCGGAAGGATTGCCTCGCAGCGGTCCTTCTCAAGGAGAGTGAAAGTGATCCCGTTATCCTCTTCACCTCGCCGGACCGCGTACTCCATGTCCCGTTTCTTTTCATCCGTCGTATCTAAAAAATCGAGTCTCATGAGCGTTCTCCTATCAAACATCTTTCCTAATAAAGTAATCGTACCATCACAGAGTGTCAATCTGAAGTTCAGAAATTCTAAACAGTCAGCCGCACTTTGAATGGTGCGGCTGACCAAAACTTATAATACTATGTTTGTTTATGCTCTTATCAGTGGAACAGCGGATACAGGATGCCGATCCAGATGACCATCAGAGCGCCGCCGATTCGTGTGGAAATGGATGCAAATGCAAGCAGGTTCATACGGTTGGCCGCAGACAGGACCGCAAGGTCACCGGAACCGCCGATGTTGCAGCAGCACAGGCCTGCAGTGACGCCGGCTTCATATCCGAAGAGGCCAGTAAGATGGCCGAACAGGCAGGCACCGATGAAAGCACCGAGGACTGCGATGATGATGACGATGAAAGCGCCAGGTGTAAAGTACTCTGTCAGAGACGCGAAATTCAGAGAATTGATACCGATACCTGCGATCAGCATCGGAAGGAGCGCGCGGAGCGCAAAGTTCATGCTGTAGACCGAATAATCTTCGAACTGAGCCGGAAGGATACCTGTGCACTTGATGATGATGCCGAGGATGATTGTCCATGCAAGACCCGGAATGATGGAAAATCCCGGAAGGCTGCCGAGAATGTTGCCGGCAAGGTAGAGGCAGAAGCACATGAAGATACCGCCGCCGAGAGCCTTGTAATCACCGGATGTGCCCGGTCTCTTTTCAGCAGAGAGATCCTGCTGAGCACCCTTGCGAAGGATCTGACCGTCGCCGTTGAGGCCCGGGATCATCTTTGTGACGCCGCCGAAAATAGCTGCGAGAACAACTGCAAGGACGTTGGCAATAGATGCATAGCACAGATACTTGCCTGCATTGACAGTCATGTCAAGACCGGACAGGTCGGAATAGAGCTTGGGCAGTGTTGTGATGGCACCGCCGGAACCGCCGGACATACACGGAGCAGCGATATCGAACAGGGCTTCCGGAATGCCGAAGCCTGTGATCATGCCGGCCAGCATCGCAAAACCGATGGCAAATACCTGAGAGCCGATGACTGTCGGGATATAGCGTGCTGTCGCGCCGAGAATGATCTTGCGGTCCATGACGAGGATCGCGCCGACAAGGAGCATAGCGATGTAAGCATCCTGGAAACCGCCCTTCATGAGGACCTTAACGCCCGCAACCATTTCTGCCGGGACCCAGCCCATGAAGTTCATGAAGGATGCGCCGATGAGCGGGAGCAGGCAGGCGCCGCCGAGATAATTGTTGACGATCGGAATCGTGTTGCCGAGCCAGAAGAAGAGTCCGCCGATTGCCATGAGGAACGGAACGGTCGCTACAAAGCTGGTCGCTGTCAGGCCTTCAGCGAGTGTTGTCGTCGGCAGAAAACCGCCGTAGACAGAAATCATAACAACTGCAAAAAATACTGCAAAATAAGGGAACGGAAGTCCGCATACATCAAACTTGATACCTTTCTTATCCATTTTTAATCCTCCTTAAATCCCTTCCATACGGGAATACCTGTATAATTCTTAGCTTCTTCCTCACCACTGAGGACACGGAGCGCGCCTGCTGCGAGTGCTTCCATTTCAAACTCTCCGGCCATCACCGTGACCGGTGCTATGAACGAGACCATATCTGTCAGAGTGCTGACCAGATATTTATCATGTGAGATGCCTCCCGTCAGGACAATAGCGTCAACTCTGCCTGACATAGCTGCCGCCATCGACCCTACGAACTTGCCGATCTGATAGATCATCGCATCGTAAATCAGTTTTGCATATGTTTTTCCTTCAGCGATCATGGCTCCAACCTCTCTGGCGTCGGATGTGCCGAGGTGATCGACCAGACCGCCGGTCTTTGTAATCTTATTGTATATCTCTTCTTTTGTGAACTTTCCGCTGTAGCATAAATTAAGTACATCTTTCACCGGGATCGCGCCGCACCTTGTCGGAGCCATCGGGCCGTCACCCTGTGCGATATCGTTGGAGTCGATCATCTTTCCCTTTTTGTGGGCTGTCACGGAAATGCCTCCGCCTATGTGGCAGATGATGAGGTTCATATCCTCATACTTCTTTCCCCTGGCAGCTGCATACCGGATGCCGATTTCCTTCTGGTTCAGAGCGTGTATCCTGCTCTCGCGGTAGACACCTTTCCAGCCTGTTACCCTTGCCACGTCAATGAATTCATCAACGTCGGGCGGATTGACAACGAATGCTTTGGCTCCGTATTTCTCCGCGAAATATCTGGCAAGCTGGGGGCCGAGCATGGCCGGGTGTTTTACTGTGAATCCGACTCTGGCGTGCTCATAGAGAGTATCATTGACTTCATACGTTCCGCCCTCGCAGGAGACAAGTCCGCCGCCGCGGCCTACAAAGGCATCGCAGTCCGAGATATCAAGCCCGGCTTTTTCAAGTTCCCCAAGAATCGTGTCTTTTCTGTAATCGAACTGATCACTGATTGCTGCAAATGTTTTTAAGACCTCAGCGTCATGACTCACATTGGCGTTCAAAATGCATTTGTCATCCTCGAAAAGTCCGATTTTTGTGGATGTTGAACCTGGGTTGATTGCAAATATCTTATACATGTAACCTCCTTCCTGGTATCCGGATCCTGCCGCCTGAACACCGGCAGGATCCTTGCCGACTCACGCCGGGTTATTTCTCCGCCTGCTTCCTGCGGTCTTCGCTGACCAGACAGCTCACCACGATCGACATATATTTATCGTCCGCCGTCGCCGCTCTTGATACGAGCAGGACCGGAACCTCCGCGCCGAGCACTGTCCCGCCCGTTCTTGCGCCGCCGAGACATGTAAGTGCTTTGGCGGCAATATTGCCGCTCACGATATCCGGTGCTACCAGAATATCCGGGTCACCGGCGACCGGGCTTTCATATCCCTTGATCCTCGCGGATTCCGGATCCATGGCAAGGTCGAAGCTGATCGGACCTTCCACGATGCAGCCGGGGAGATTCATCTTCTTGATGTTGTCCGCATCGACTGTTTCCGGCATCTTCGGGTTGACCTTCTCGACTGCTGCCAGAATGGCAACCTTCGGGTTCTCGTATCCGAGTGCGTGGAAGGCGTTCACCGCGTTGATGATTTCTCCGACCTTCTGCTCTTCATTCGGATAAGTGAGAAGTCCTACGTCGGTGACGGCAAATACCTTGTGATAATATGGGCTGTCCATGAATCCGAGAATGCTCATGACCTTGTTCTTGCGAATGCCTTTTTCCTTGTTGACAAGGACTTTCATAAGTGTTCCGGTCTCGAGCTTTCCCTTCATGATGCAGTCGATCTGACCGGCATGAACCATCTCGCAGGCCTTCTCCACACACTCTACCGGGTCCTCAATTGAGATGATTCTGTAGTCTTCTTTTGCCCCGAGTCCCGCGAGGATCTCGCGCACCTCTGTCTCCGGGCCGATCAGGATCGGCTCGATCAGACCGTCATTTGCCGCATGCACAACAGCCTCCAGCGTATGCTCGTCAGCCGCTGAGACGACGGCAACCTTTTTCTTCTCCGGAGCTGCCAGAAGTCTTTCCTTCATTTCCTCAAAATTTTTAATAACCATATCAGTCTCCTGTTTTCATTCTGTCTGTCCCATAGTTTCATCCCAACGTTCTGGGATCTGTCACATAACCTGTCAGGGCTGTTGCCGCCGCCACTTTCGGGCTGGACAGATAGCTGAGAGTCTTCTTTGTTCCCTGGCGTCCGATGAAATTGCGGTTCGCGGTAAGAAGGATTCTCTCATCGTCGTACATAAGTCCATAGGGCATTCCGCAGCACAGACCGCAGCAGGGATGGCTGATCACGCAGCCGGCCTTGATGAAGTCCTCAATGTATCCGAGCCGGATGCTCTCCTCAAATACGTAGTTCGTAGCCGGAACAACGACCACGCGAAGGTCCTCCGGGACATGTTTTCCGCGTAGTATATCAGCTGCTGCCTTCATGTCCTCAATAGATCCGTTCGTGCAGGAACCGATGTAGACTTCATCCATCTTTGTGCCGATGATCTCGGAAATCGGATGGACATTGTCGACACCCTGCGGACAGGAGAGCTGGGGCTCAAGCTCATCGAGATCATAGATAAGTACCTTTTCGTATTTCGCGTCGTCATCCACGCGGATCCAGTCAATCTCGGAAAGCGGCATATCGTAATACTCTGCCGTCTTCTCATCGGCTTCAAAGAGACCGCACTTTGCTCCCGCCTCAAGCGCCATATTCGCGACAGTGAAACGTTCATTGATACTCATCTCATGGGCTGCAGGGCCGGTGAACTCAAGGCTCTTGTACTGACCGCCGTCAGCCTTGATATCTCCGAGGATTTTCAGGATCACGTCCTTGGACATGAGACCGTTCTGCAGATGTCCGTTCAGCACGATCTTGATGGCTTCCGGGACCTTGAACCAGAGCTCGCCGGTGATGAGAGCTGCCGCCATCTCGGCCGTTCCGATACCGGAGCAGAAGCAGCCCGCTCCGCCGTATGTGGTCGTATGAGAGTCGGTCGCTGTCGCGACTTCACCCGGTTTCGCGTATCTCTTCTCATGCATGATCGTGTGGCAGATGCCCTCGCCGATATGCAGTTTTTCAATTCCGAATTTCTCTGCGATGTCGATGCCCGCATCATAGTGGACATAGTCGTTGTGCGCGACGGCAGTCGGCATGCAGTGGTCAAATATGATTGTCACCTTGTCCGGATCATCAATCTTTTCCGCACCCATCTTCTCCAGGGTATCCTTGAGATACGGGGTGTAGATATCATGGATCATGAACATATCCGGATGTGTGATAACTATGTCTCCCGGAACAACATGGTCAACGCCGGCGTTTTTCTTCAAAATCTTCTCGACCAGCGTATAGCCGCTCTTTCTCCTTGCCATGTCGTCGAGTTCCGGATTCCAGTCGTGGGAAAGGCCTTGTGCCATGCGCATCTTTGTGTCCTCGATGAGGCCTCCGTGTTCCACGATTGCAAGAAGATTCTCCGGGATCTGCCCGATCGGGAAGGTCTTGCCGTTCACACTGACGCTCTCTCCGACACGGACTGTCACGATGTCTCCGCCCTCGCAGGCATCCTGGATGCCGTCGCAGGTGATCAGGATAATTCCGCTGTTAAAAGCGTTCCTGAAGAAGATTCTCGCAAAGCTCTTTGCGATGATGCACTTAACTCCGTTGCCGGAGAGGACTGTAGCTGCCTGCTCGCGGGAGCTGCCGCAGCCGAAATTGCTTCCCGCGACCAGGATGTCTCCCGGCTGGACCGTCGAACCGAACTCGGGTTTCAGAAGCTCGAACGCGTACTTTTTCATCTCCTCGATCGTCGGAATAGTGCCGCGCTTGCCCGGAATGATGGTATCGGTATCAATGTCATCGCCGAATTTCCAGATTTTTCCTTTGAATTCCTTTTCCATGGTCACTCCTCCTTAGATCTCGCCGTACGATGCGCGGATAATCGTCTCGACAGAGGCTGTCGCTACTGTTGCGTCATCGCATCCCATGCATCCTGCAAATGTATACATACCGGTCGTCAGCAGCAGCTCGCCGTGTCCCATTGCTCCGGCTCCCTGCTTAACGAAGCTGTGATCGCCCGCTGCTGAAATCTGTGCGCCGTAGTCAATAAATTTTGTCAGAATGCCTTCTCTTGCTGCCAGAATATAGTCCTTACTGGTCGCCGGGCATACCGTCAGGCGGAACCGCAGTTTCAATTTCTTTCCCTCGATCATCTGAGCGGCTATTCGAAGATCCTCAATCGCTCCGCCGTTCACACCGCCGATCTGACCGGCCTGAATCGTTCTGCCTTCCGCGTAGGAAGCCGGAGCGAAAGGCGCTCTCGTCTGATGCAGAATATCGCTGCAGGGCATTCTCAGCATCGGAACGACTTCCGCAAGATCGAGCACAGTCTCTGTCTCTCCCTCTTCAGTCCAGAAGGCAGTCACCGCGCCGGTCTCGCATGCCATCGAGCACAGGACCTGCTTTTCGTGATCCGTGAGACTGCCGCCGACGAACTCTACAGCCTTACATTTAAGGTCCGGGTGAGCGGCCAGGAAGGAAAGGGCTGCGTCAATCATGCCCGTATTCTCCGGAAGAGTGCCTGTCACCTTGACTCCGATCGTCTTCGGAACGATCAGCTCGTAGCGGTCATTCTCGATGACCCTGGCAAGCTCTGTGCTGCTGATGCCAAAGCCGACTGCACCTGCTGCACCGAAGATACCGGCATGCCTTGTCCCGGTGATCACGATCTGACCCGGTCTGACGATTTCATCCGCCAAATACTTAAGTCCGATGCCCTTGGCCTGCTTGAATGTAAATCCGTACTGTTTTGCAAATCTCAGTATCTCGCCAAAGACCTTCGCGTCCTCCGGTGATCCGGAAGGGACGTTGTGGTCATACATGACAAGCACTTTCTCCGGAGCTGCGGCTCTTTTCACATATCCGGTGACAGCGTGGGAACTGCCATTTGTAACAAGAACATGATCCGGGGAGATGATAGCCGTGTCACCGGCTGCCGCTCCGAGGAGCTTTTCTATCATTCGTTCACTCATAAAAACCTCCGTCTTACTTTATATGTATCATTGAGAGAGATACGTCAGGCTGACCGCGCTTTCGATGATCCGTATACGGTCAGCCTGCGCCGCCTTAATTACGCTTTCTGTGCAAGTTCCTTATACTTGGCAAATCTCTCACGCGCTTCCTGCTCGCATCTCCTGTAGAGTTCATCCGCCTGATCCGGGAATGTTCTCTCAAGAGCGGAGAATCTCACTTCGCCGCGGAGGAATGCTCTGAAATCTCCTGTCGGATCCTTGCAGTCGAGTGTGAACGGATTCTTTCCTTCCTTCACAAGTTCCGGATTGTAGCGGTAAATCTGCCAGTAGCCGGCTTCGACCGCGTTCTTAATTTCTGTCTGGACCTTATTCATGCCGCAGCGGAGACCATGGTTGATGCACGGTGCGTAAGCGATGATGACGGAAGGTCCGTTGTAAGCTTCAGCTTCCTGAACAGCCTTGAGGAGCTGAGCCTGATTTGCGCCCATTGCGACCTGCGCGACATAGACGTTGCCGTAGCTCATTGCCATCATGCCGAGGTCCTTCTTCTTGGTCCTCTTGCCTGCTGCCGCGAACTGTGCGACCGCGCCGGTCGGTGTCGCCTTGGATGCCTGACCGCCTGTGTTGGAGTAGACTTCTGTGTCGAATACCAGGATGTTGACATCCGCGCCGGATGCGATGACATGGTCGAGACCGCCGTAGCCGATATCGTATGCCCAGCCGTCGCCGCCGAAGATCCAGACGGATTTCTTGACCAGATGTCTCTTATTTGCAAGAGCGTATTCCACAGCTTCCTTCACGGATTCTCCGCTGTATGCGGAAAGGGCTTCCGCAAATGCAGCACTGTACTCCTTTGTCTTCTCTTTATCGTCAAAATGCTCTACCCACTCTGCCGCTGCTGTCTTAAGGACTTCATCGTCCGCATTTGCGACAATCTCCTCTGCCTTCATGCAGAGAGCGTTTCTTCTCTGATCATCCGCCAGATAGATGCCCATACCGAACTCGGCGTTATTCTCAAAGAGGGAACCCGCGACCGCCGGGCCCTGACCCTTCTTATTGGTTGTATACGGGAAGCTCGGGAAGCTCGTTGCCCAGACCTGTGAGCAGCCCGTAGCTGTCGCGATGTACATTCTGTCGCCGTAGAGCTGTGTGATGAGCTTTGCGTACGGTGTCTCGCCGCATCCTGCGCAGGCGCCGGAGAACTCAAGCAGAGGCTGGTTGAACTGGCTGTTCTTTACATTGTTCGTGCCGAACGGATTCCTGATCTCCGGAAGAGATTCTGTGTACTCCCAGACCTTTGCGACCGCTTCTTCCTGCTCGAGCGGAACCATTGTGAGAGCTTTCTCCTTTGCCGGGCAGACATTTGCGCAGCTGCCGCATCCGGAGCAGTCGAGGACGGAGACAGCCATATGGAAATTCAGGCCTTCCGGAGCTTTCCCCTTGACCTTTGCGGTCTTTGTGCCTTCCGGAGCGTTCGCCACTTCCTCGTCTGTAAGAAGCATCGGACGGATGACTGCGTGCGGGCAGACATATGAGCACTGATTGCACTGGATGCACTTTGCCGGATCCCATGTCGGAACTTTGACAGCTATGCCTCTCTTCTCATACTTGGATGTGCCCTGCGGCATAGTGCCGTCTGCATATCCGTTGTAGAAGGTGGATACCGGGATCGAATCGCCCTTCATGGCGTTGACCGGCTCCAGGATATCGCGGACGAAAGCCGGCTTTGCTGCATCTTCCGCTGATGCTTCTGCGGATGCTCCTGCCCAACTGTCCGGAATGTCGATCTTGACCAGCTCTTTGGCACCGGCGTCTACTGCCGCGTAATTCATATTGACAATGGCCTCGCCTTTCTTGCCGTAGGACTTCAGGATTGCACCTTTCATGTATTCAGCCGCGTCCTCAGCAGGGATGATATTTGCAATCTTGAAGAATGCGGACTGAAGAACGGTATTGGTTCTGTTGCCGAGGCCAAGCTCTGCAGCGATCTTTACCGCGTTGATCGTATAGAGATTGATCTTCTTATCACTGATCGCCTTTTTCATCTCAGCCGGAAGATGTGTCTCAAGCTCTTCGGCGGACCACTCAGTTGAAAGAAGCAGGCTGCCGCCTTCCTTGAGGTCAGATACGAGGTCATACTTTCTGATATAAGCCTGATTGTGGCAGGCAACGAAATCGGCCTTATTTACAAGATATGCGCTTCTGATCGGGGCATTGCCGAAGCGGAGGTGGCTCTTTGTGACGCCGCCCGACTTCTTGCCGTCATATTCGAAATAAGCCTGAACATTCATGTCGGTGTGATCGCCGATGATCTTGATTGTGTTCTTGTTGGCGCCGACAGTACCGTCGGAACCGAGACCCCAGAACTTGCAGCTGACAGTGCCTTTCGGGATAATGTCGATTTCCTCACCGTAGGGGATCGAATGATGGCTGACATCGTCATTGATGCCGATCGTGTAATGGTTGGCCGGAGAGACCGACTTCATATTTGCGTACATTGCGACGATCTGAGCAGGCGTCGTGTCCTTGCCGGCGAGACCGAAGCGGCATGCATAGCAGGTGATACCGACATTTGCATCATTCAGTACTGCGCAGACTTCTTCATAAAGAGGCTCGCCGACAGCGCCGGCTTCCTTGTCGCGGTCAAGAACCGTGATTGTCTTGACTGTTTTCGGAAGGGCTTCGAAGAAATGCTTTGAGGAGAACGGTCTGAAAAGGTGGACTTCAAGATATCCTGCCTTCTTTCCCTGGGCTGCCAGGTAGTCAAGTGTCTCCTGAATCGTGCCGGTCACGGAGCCCATACCAACAATGACATATTCGGCATCGGGAGCTCCGTAATAATTGAAGAGGTGATAATCTCTGCCGGTGATCTTGTTGATTTCCGCCATGCAGGACTCTACGACATCCGGGAGATTCTCATAATAAGGATTGACAGCTTCTCTCTGCTGGAAGTATGTGTCAGCATTCTGGCCGGTCGTGCGGAGGATCGGCTTCTCGGGGGTGAGCGACTCGTCACGGAACTTCTTCAGTTCTTCCTTGTCGAGTGCTTCATAGAGTTTGTCGTAATCGAGGCATTCGACCTTCTGGATCTCGTGGCTCGTGCGGAAGCCATCAAAGAAGTGCAGGAACGGGATATGTCCTTTAATTGCGGAAAGGTGGGAAACCGCTCCGAGGTCCATAGCTTCCTGTACTGTGGAGGAACAGAGCATTGCAAATCCCGTCTGGCGGCAGGCCATTACATCAGAATGCTCTGCAAATATGGAGATCGTGCTGGTCGCGACGTTTCTTGATGCCACATGGATGACGCCCGGCTTCAGCTGACCGGCAATGCGGAACATGGTCGGGATCATGAGCATGAGTCCCTGGGACGCTGTATAAGATGTAGCAAGAGCTCCGGCATCGAGTGCGCCGTGAACTGCGGATACCGCGCCGGCTTCCGACTGCATCTCTACCAGCTTGACCGGTGTTCCGAAAATATTCTTTTTTCCGTGGGCTGCCCATGTGTCAACATGTTCCGCCATCGGGGATGACGGGGTGATCGGGTAAATAGCTGCGACTTCCGTGAATGCATAGGAAGCGTATGCCGCTGCTTCATTTCCATCCATCGTTTTCATGACTTTGCTCATTTCCAGGTCCTTCCTTTCTCGTTGTGTTCATCATAATTTCAACATAAAACTTAGTTTATCGTTTTAGTTTAACGTTTTAGCTTGATTCAGATTATAGTTTAACGTTTTAGCATTGTCAATACGGAAACCCATTTTTCAGCAATTTACACGATTGGGAGTATAAAAACTTAGATGTTATTTACAAAATCAAGACGGACATTGCACTGGAACAGTTTAAAAATTTGACAGAAACGGAAATAAACCCTATGATTATGTATAAAGAGGCAGAATTCTTGCTAAAACGTATGACCATTAATCGGTTCACTTTGATTTCATATTTCATCACATAGCGTTTATACCCGTGAAAGATCGATCCGGGAAAGACAAGTTCGAATTAGTCACCTGGCTTGGGATGTACTCTCCCACTGAGATGAGCAGGGTATAGATCCTCCCAGCACCTGTATAAGCGGGGCTCCCACCACCGAGGTAAAAGGAAAGGCATTTAAGGAGGTAATCGTGGCAACAATTAAAGATGTGGCAAAAGAATGTGGTGTTTCCGTGACGACTGTTTCCCTCATTATTAATGGAAAGGCCAAAGAGAGACGAATATCTGAAGAAACCTGTGAGCGGGTTCAGGAGGCAATGAAGAAACTCGGCTATCGTCCGAATGCCGGCGCGCGAGCCCTTCGCGCGTCCGATGACGTCCGCCCGATCATCGCTTTCTTCTGGCCGAACGATAATCGATCCAGTATGCAGGGTGATTTTCTGGGACATTTTCAGAATGTGCTGACTGAGCTGGGCTATGATGCCAAAATTGTCGCTGAGAGTTATACAAGCGGCCAGTTGGAGAAGGCAGGTGCTCCGATCACCAGCGCTTCTTACAGCGCGGTTATCATCGGGGCATGTACATCAGAGGATATTGCATGGCTCGAGAGCCAGTCACCGCGTATTCCTGTTGTCCTGATGAACCGCGATTCCAATGTCTTTTCTACTATATGCAGCGACAATGAGGAAATAGGCATGTCGGCAGCCAGACTGATCAAGCTGGCCGGCTACAATGAAGCAGCTGTTCTGACATCTGTCAGGCCGTATGTGGCAACCGGCGTGCGTGTCCGCGCTTTTCTTTCTGCCTGCAGCAAACTGAATATCAAAATTCGCGATGAGTGGATCATAAAGAATGAGAATTCCATAGAAGGGGGAGTCAAAGCTGCAGAGGAATACTGTAATCTCCCGGATCGTCCGCAGATGGTCTACGCCGACTCCGACTCCATGGCTGTCGGAGCGCTCTACACATTCTATATGCATGGCCTGAGGCTCCCCGATGACGTAGCCCTCCTGGCAATCGCTCTGCGGAACAAGGGTATCACGGAATACTCTATTCCTCCGTGCACAGTCGTTGCGATGCCCAGCAAAAAAATAGCCAGAAGCTGCATTGAGACGATCCGAACACTGCTTGCCTCACCCGAGAAGGCTCCGATCCATGTGGTAGTCGAACCGGAAGTCATAGTAAGGCAGACCTTCCGCTGATCCTCAGGCTGCAGGCTCCGACCATGATCTACAACGGTAATAATCGAGACGGCCTTGACAGTTCAGACAGGCTGCAGCTAAGTTCCATGATCCGGCCGCAAACATCATCTTCATCGAAAAGCCGTAAGTCCTTCTCTGCGAGCTAATGAAACGCTTGCGCGTTTCCTGATCTCTCGGTCAGACTTACAAAGCTTTTCTTATGAAGAAGGATGATTTGCTGCTGGAAAACGAATCGTGAGCTGCGGCCTGTCTGAACTGTTACTAAATGCATTCATTTATTTCGTTTACTTTAAATTGGTATATTGACAAGCGCAGTTTTTTGAGATATAGTTAAGTCACTGATTAGTTTAACGTTTTAGCAGACTATTAAATTAATCAGAAAGGAACCACAGCCATGTTCTGGAATAAATCTACTGCCGGTGCAAAAGAAGCTCCGAGCGCTTCCGCCCCGCCCAATGCACCGTCTTACTCCGTCACACAGCCCGTTCTGGGCAATGCAGGCAACCCTGTCAAGTTCAATTCTGTTGACTTCAGAGACGGCCAGCAATCACTTTTAGCTACCCGAGTTACAACTGCAGATATGATACCGGTACTGACAGCCATGGATGAAATCGGCTATGACAGCATGGAAATGTGGGGAGGCGCCACATTCGATGTCATGGTGCGCTTTCTTAAAGAAGATCCGTGGAACAGAATCTATACATTTAAGAGATTCGTAAAGAACACTCCTCTTAAAATGGTGTGCCGCGGTCAGAATCTGGTCGGCTACCATGCGTATCCGGATGATATAGTAGAAAGGTTCATCGCGGCTGCCGCAAAAGCAGGCATCGATGTATTCCTCATCTTCGACGCCCTGGACGATCTGCGCAACTGTGAGACAGCTTTCAACGCAGTCAAAAAAGCCGGCAAAAAGATTGAAGGTTCCGTCCAGTACAATATCAGCAAATATCACACTATTGAGCACTTTGTCTCCAATGCTAAAGAGCAGGAGCGCATGGGCGCTTCCCTGATTCACGTTGAGGACATGGCCGGTCTTATGACTCCGGCTGCGTCTTACGAACTGATCTCCGCCCTCAAGAAAGAACTCAATGTCCCTGTTCATCTGCACTGCCACTGCACCGGCGGTCTCGCCGTTGCCGCCTACTGGGAAGCTATCCGCGCAGGTGTAGACGGTCTGGATGTCTGCACATCGTCACTCTCAATGGGTCCGTCGCTTCCGGCGATCGAGACATTTGCGGCAGCGCTCAGAGGAGCATCACGCGACCCCAAGATTGATATCGGAAAATTCAAATCGATCAACCGTACATTTGCAAATTACAGAAAGAACCTCGCCGAATTCGAATCCAAGCTCATGGGCGTTGACGTCGGATGCCTGCAGCATCAGATTCCGGGCGGCATGCTCTCCAATCTTGAGAGCCAGCTTACTCAGATGGGCTGCTATAACAGATTACAGGACGTCCTCGATGAGGCGATCCGAGTCCGTGAAGATATGGGATTCCCGCCGCTCGCCACCCCGTCCAGCCAGATGTGCGGCTCCCAGGCGACAATGAATGTCCTGACAGGCAAGCGCTACGGTGTTGTGAGCAAGGAGATGAAGGACTACTGCCGCGGTATGTACGGCAAAGCACCGGGCCCGATCTCTCCGGAGTTCATGAAGGCTGCCATCGGCGATGAGAAACCGCGCACGGGAAGACCGGCGGATTACCTTGATCCGGGCTTTGAGAAAGCAAAAAAAGATTCCGAGGGTTACGCACGCACGGAGGAAGACATCCTCACATGGGCGCTGTTCCCGGAAAACGCAAAGGAATTCTTTATTCATAAATATCAGCTGAAGGAAGGCTGATTTCACACTTCTGCCTATAAGAGGCAGATGCCGCTTCCGCTGAGAGGTGTCACACGCAACAAGCCCGTATTCTGCCCCTGCGATGCAGAGGCAGATTCTACTGAAATATATTACGCACAACAATTCTTTATGCAAGAAAGGATGTTAGATATGAAGCAGCAAGATCCGGAAAAACTCGCCCGCTCCCGTGAAATATTGAAAGAACTCAAAGAAGCCCGCGGAGGTGCTCTGCTCGACTCCCACCGCGCGATGGGAAATGATCCGAACCTCATCAACATGTTCTACCAGCAGTATTTCAACTGCAATAAAGTTGACATTGAGATTCCACGCAAGTATCGTGAACTGATTGTTATGGCCATCGGCATGGCGACAGGAACCGAGACCACAATTCGTGTTCACGCCAACCTTGCGCTTAAGTTCGGCGCGACCCTCGATGAGATCACAGAAGTCATCCGCATCGTCTTTTTCACCTGCGGTGTCACAAAGCTTCTGCCAACGTTGGAAATACTCTCAGATCTCTTGGAACCGGTCGATGAATCGGAAAACAATTGATTTAGTCAAAACGGGGTTGCCGAATTCGGCAGCCCTGTTTCTTTTTCACAGCGATGATAAATCTGACCCGTGAAAACAGATTTCTCTTTCTCATGTACCTGTGATACAATAAAATCAGTTTTTGAAAGGACCCATCTGCCCCCATGAATATCGATTCCAACGTTTTTATTGCCCCGGGAGCCCAGATCATCGGTGATGTCAGCATAAAATCCGGCAGCAGCGTCTGGTACAACGCCGTCCTTCGAGGCGACGAGGGAGCCATCTGCATCGGAAGCAATACCAATATCCAGGATCTTGTCATGGTCCACGTCAGCAAAAACACGTCTACCGTGATTGGCGACAATGTCACAATAGGCCACGGAGCTATCATCCACGGCTGCACGGTCGAAGACAATGTTCTCATAGGCATGGGATCCATCATTCTTGACAGAGCCCGGATCGGAAAGAACTCCATCGTGGGGGCCGGCTCTCTGGTCACGCAGGGCAAATGCTTTCCGGAGGGTTCCCTCATACTCGGAAGCCCTGCCAGAGTGAAACGTCCGCTGACCGCGGAAGAGATTGAAAA
>ODAJ012182397.1_pt1 | contig 16685 bp, 14 predicted proteins | sample 1539241 | NCBI WGS metagenome assembly ODAJ01 (sample SAMN02144231, study PRJEB22623) | gut metagenome | biome: sheep rumen | host: Ovis aries | place: New Zealand
GAGCCTGGACGGCACAAGACCTCCGCTGGTGTTCCGGGACGAGAACCATGTGCCGCTGCTGACCTTCCGGCAGCTGGACGACGGCAGCTGGGAGCTGCAAGAATAAGCGGCTCTCCCTGCAAAGCCCCGCTGAAGGGGCTTTTTTCACGCTCTTTTCACCGAAAATTCATCCGGGGAATGTATTGACAAAGCAGAGGGGGAGTGGTATCTTATGTCCGTGGTTAGCACTCGATGGTGTTGAGTGCTAACAACCCCGAGGAGGTGGGTGAGCGTATGGACGAACGCAAGATGCGTATCTTGCAGGCGATCATCGATGATTACATCCTGACTGGCGTGCCGGTTGGTTCCCGGACAATCAGCAAGAAGTATGAAACCGGTCTTTCCTCCGCCACCATCCGAAATGAGATGAGCGATCTGGAGGAGCTTGGATATCTGGATCAGCCGCATGTATCCGCGGGACGAGTGCCCTCTGCCAAGGCATACCGGCTTTATGTGGATTCTCTGCTCAAAGCTGGTCTGATTTCCAACGATGCGCCGGAAACCGTTGCCAGGCATTTTGCCGGACGTGCGCATCAGATGGAAGATGTGATCGATCATGCGGCGCAGGTCATCTCCAGCCTGACGAATTATACCGCTGTGGTGCTTTCCCCGAAGGGAAAAATTCCCAGGCTGCAGACGGTGCAGCTGGTTCCAGTCTCGGCAGGGACGGCGCTGGTTGTCATCGTCACGGATATGGGCATCGTTCGGGACAGCGTGATCCACGTAAGCCAGGAGCTGAGCAGTGACACGCTGTACAGTATCTCCCGATCCCTGACGGAGGCTTTGCGCGGATGCACGCTGACGGAAGCCTGCGAGCGTCTTCCGCTGCTGACGGAACGGATGCGGGAAAACGAGCAGGTGATTCAGGAGCTTTACGGATTCTTCTCGGAACGCAGGGAAAATGCAAAGTCCGGACACGTGGCTGTCGGAGGAACGAGCAATATGCTGGCGTATCCTGAATACAGCGATGTGGAAAAAGCGAGGCATTTTCTCAGCCTGATGGAGACCCGGGACAAGCTGGCCGACATCATCCGCGGAAGCGGAGAGATGGCCTTTACCGTCCGGATTGGCCCTGAGACCGGGATTCCTGAAATGGCAGACTGCTCCATCGTCACGGCGACCTATTCAACCAGCCATGGTCAGCGGGGCACAATCGGTGTCATCGGACCCACGCGGATGCAGTATTCCAGGGTGATCTCCATTCTGAACATGATGGGGCATCAGTTAACGGAGCTGTTCAGCGGGGACCTTGAACAGAAACAATCGAAACGCGGTGAACCGTGAAGGGTTTCCAGCGCGGAGAACAGTGAGGCGGAAAAATGAGCAGACACGGAAAGAACGCGGAAAAGGAACAGCAGGAAAATGTGAGCCGTGAGCCCGAGGAGGCGAAGGCTGCCGAAATGGAACAGGCCGAACCGGAACAGCCTGCCCCTGAGGACGAAGCGGACAAAATGGGGCGCCAGCTGGAGGAAGCCAATGCGAAGGTAGCAGAATATCTTTCCATGGCCCAGCGGGTGCAGGCAGACTTTGAAAACTACCGCAAAAGAAACGAAAGTGTCCGGGCGGATTCCTACGCCGAGGGACGCAGGGACGTTGCAGCAGTGATGCTCCCTGTGCTGGATAACCTGGAGCGGGCGGTGGAGGCGTCTGCCTCTTCTCAGGACGAGGCACTGAAGAATGGCGTGGATCTGGTGCTCAAGCAGATGATGGACGTGTATCAGAAGCTGGATGTTCAGCCCATTGACCGGCTGGGCGAAAAGTTTGATCCGAATCTGGAAAACGCGATTCTGCAGGGCACTGCGGAAGAGGGGGAACCGGGGACGGTATGCCAGGTGCTTCAGAAAGGCTATCGCATGGGGGATAAGGTCATCCGGCATGCGATGGTCAAGGTGGTGCCGGAATAATTGAGTAAGCCGATTCAGGCCAGTGGCCTTTTTCGGAGGGCGTCAGCCCTTTCATAAATGAAATGACGATAGACAGAATAGAGGAGGAAAAAACTATGAGCAAGATTATCGGTATTGACCTGGGAACAACGAACAGCTGCGTTGCGGTGATGGAGGGCGGCCAGCCCACGGTGATTGCCAATGCTGAAGGCAGCAGAACTACTCCTTCCGTGGTCGCTTTCACGAAGGACGGTGAAAGGCTGGTTGGCCAGGTGGCCAAGCGGCAGGCGGTCACCAATCCCGAACGCACCGTGATTTCCATCAAGCGTGAAATGGGCACGACCTATAAGGTGGATATCGACGGAAAGCAGTATACACCTCAGGACATCAGCGCCATGATACTGACCAAGATGAAGGAAACCGCTGAAAGCTATCTGGGAGAAAAGGTGACACAGGCTGTTATTACCGTTCCCGCATACTTTAACGACAGCCAGCGTCAGGCAACCAAGGACGCCGGCCGCATTGCCGGACTGGAAGTCCTGCGGATCATCAATGAGCCCACAGCAGCTTCCCTGGCATACGGTCTGGACAAGGAAGAGAACCAGAAGATCCTTGTTTATGACCTGGGCGGCGGCACCTTCGATGTCAGCATTCTGGACATCGGTGACGGCGTGTTTGAAGTGCTGAGCACGAACGGCAACACCCGTCTGGGCGGCGATGATTTTGACCAGAAGATTATCGATTACGTGGCGGACCAGTTCAAGAAAGAGAACGGGATCGATCTGAAGCAGGATCGGATTGCGGCTCAGCGGCTGAAGGAAGCTGCTGAAAAAGCCAAAATTGAGCTGAGCGGTACCACAACCGCCAATATTAACCTTCCCTTCATCACAGCGGATGCTACCGGTCCGAAGCATCTGGATGTGACGCTGACCCGTGCGAAGTTTGATGAACTGACCAGCGACCTGGTGGAAGCTACCATCGAACCCATGCGCAAGGCGCTGAAGGATGCCGGACTGACGGTGGATCAGATCAATAAGGTTATTCTGGTCGGCGGCAGCACCCGGATTCCCGCTGTGCAGGAGGCTGTGAAGCGGATTACCGGCAAGGAGCCCTTCAAGGGCATCAACCCCGATGAATGCGTTGCCATCGGCGCAGCCATTCAGGGCGGTGTGCTGGGCGGCGAGGTGAAGGACGTGCTGCTGCTCGACGTGACGCCGCTGAGCCTGGGTCTGGAAACAGAGGGACATATCTTTACCCGCCTGATTGACCGGAATACGACGATTCCTACCAGCAAGAGCCAGATCTTCTCCACGGCCGCGGACGGACAGACAACCGTTGAAATCCATGTGCTCCAGGGTGAGCGTCAGATGGCCTATGATAATAAGACGCTTGGCCGCTTCCAGCTGACGGGCATCGCTCCGGCCCCCAGAGGTGTGCCGCAGATCGAAGTCACCTTCAGCATCGACAATAACGGCATCGTAAACGTTTCCGCCAAGGATAAGGCCACGGGCAATGAACAGCAGATCACCATCACCGCCAGCACGAACCTGACCGAGGAAGAGATCAATCAGCGCGTCAAGGAAGCCGAGCAGTACGCCGAACAGGATAAGAAGCGCAAGGAAGAGGTGGAAACCCTGAATCACGCTGACAGTCTGATCTATGAAACGGAAAAGACGCTGCGCGAAAACGGTGATAAGCTCTCCGAGGAGGACAAGAACTCGGTGCAGAGTGAAATCGACGCCTTCAAGAAGGTTCGCGAAGGAAACAATGCGGACGAAATCAAGAACGCAATGGAGGGCTTCACGCAGAAGGTCTATGCGGTTTTCGGCAAGCTGTATCAGCAGCAGGCCGGAAACGGAGCCGCACCTGACATGGGACCGCAGCCTGGAACGACGAACGATGACGGCAGTGTGAATGCTGACGGTAGCGTCGAATAATGACGGAAGACTGAAACTACGGGCAAGCCCGCCGCCGAAATGGCGGTGGGCTTGCTTAAGGATGAGCCGGGGCGCATCAGGTGCAGCGTGTCCCTGGAAAGAGGTGGAGCAGATTGGCAAATAAGCGGGATTATTATGAGGTCCTTGGCGTAAACAAGAATGCAACGGATGAGGAAATCAAGCGCGCCTATCGAAAAAAGGCGAAGGAATGCCATCCGGACCTGCATCCAGACGACAAGGAAGCCGTGGAACGCTTCAAGGAACTGAATGAAGCCAATGAGGTGCTTTCGGATCCGCAGAAGCGGGCCCGTTACGATCAGTTTGGTTTTGAAGATCCTATGTCCGGTATGGGCGGCGGAGGGAATCCCTTTGGTGGGTTTGACTTCGGCGGCATGGGCGGCATGGGAGATATTTTTGATCAGCTGTTCAATGGCGGAATGGGCTCCAGAGCCTCCCGCAATCAGGGTCCGGTAGAGGGGAATGATTTGCGGTATGAGCTGCACATCACCTTTGAGGAAGCCGCCAAAGGATGCGAAAAGAGCTTTGAAATCTACCGCAACGAGCTTTGCGATACCTGCAAGGGAAGCGGCGCCAAGCCGGGAACCAGTCCGGTCACCTGTCAGATGTGCGGTGGATCCGGTCAAATCCGTCAGTCAGGCGGATGGATGACGACGGTCCGCACCTGCTCCGCCTGCGGCGGAAGCGGCAAAGTGATCAAGGAGAAGTGCACAGGCTGCGGCGGCAGCGGCCGTACCAGGAAAAAGCGTACCGTAACGGTAAAAATTCCCGCAGGCATCGACAACGGGCAAACCATCATCATGAACGGCCAGGGCGAACCCGGTTTGAGAGGCGGCCCGAGCGGCGATCTGTATATTGTCATTGGCGTCAAGCCGCATAAGCTGTTCCGCCGGGATGGATACAATCTGATGCTCGAGTTCCCGGTGAGTTTTACCACCGCTGCTTTGGGCGGAGATGTTGAGGTTCCGACGCTGAGCGGTCCTGTGAAATATCGGATTCCTGAGGGGACGCAGCCTGGAACGGAATTCCGGATCAAGGGCGCTGGAATTCAGCAGTTGCGCGGATCCGGGAAAGGCGATCTGATCATGCGCGTCAAGGTGGAGGTGCCCAAACGGCTGAATAACCGGCAGAAGGAATTGCTTCGTCAATTTGATGAGACCACGTCCGACCGTGAGTATGAAAGCAGGAAGTCCTTCATGGATCGCGTGAAGGAACTGTTTTCATGACGACGGGTGGCAGACATCCCGCACGTACCGGCTGGCAGCGCAGCTGGGTGCGTGCGCTGACGACAGTCCTGACGCTGGTGATGATGGCAGCTATATTCTGCTTCTCCGCTGAGGATGGGGATCGATCCAATTCAACCAGTGGCTTTGTCGCGGAGATCGTCATTCCGGTGGTGGCGCCGGATTATGGAAAGCTTTCTCCCCGGGACCGACTGGATGTGTATAATCAGGTTCAGTTCGTGGTTCGCAAATGCGCGCACTTTACCGAGTATATGATCCTGGGCTTTCTGATACGCTGCTGCCTGGAAAGCTGGATGGGCGGCAGAAAAAAACAGGGTTGGCTTGCCTGGATCCTTGGGACGGCTTATGCGGGAACGGATGAGGCACACCAGCTGCTGGTGGCCGGCAGGGGCGCACAGGTGCTGGATGTGGTGATCGACAGCTGTGGCGTATGGGTCGGGGTATCTCTGGCAAACCTGCTCATACGCAGACGACGGACATAGAATGCCGGGAAAGGGGATGGAACATGGGCCTGTTTCAGCCGCGTGATACGGAGTATACAAGGACGTTTCATTCTCAGAATGAAGACAGTCTGCAGGAAGAAAACCGAGAAGAGGAACCGACATGGGATGAGGACTATGACGACGGCTTCGATGATCTGGAACCGGAGGAAGAGCCTGAGCTGTCTCCTGAGGAGCAGCGGGGAATCAGAAAACGGCGCATCCGGGTGATGTATGACATGGGAAATACAGTTGGCGTGGTCGCAGGCGTGGTGGTCATTCTGCTGCTGATCACGCTTCTGATCAGCATGGTGAACTTTGTTCTGAATGACATGGATCGCAATCTGTCTCTTTTCCAGACCAGATTTTAAGGGGTACAGAGGATGAAGAATCGAATCTATCTGGATTATGCAGCAACAACCCCGGTTGATCCAGAGGTGCTGGAGGTGATGACGGCTGCCCTGCGGGAAAACTATGGCAACGCTTCAAGCATTCATGCTTCCGGGCGAACCGCTCATCGGGCCCTCGATCAGGCCAGAAGACAGGTTGCGGCCTCCGTGGGTGCGAGTCCAGAGGAGATTTTTTTCACCTCCGGGGGAAGTGAGAGCAACAACTGGGCGCTGAAGGGAATCGCCATGAGCCTCCGGGAAAAGGGCAGGCATGTGATTACAGGTGCCATCGAGCATCATTCCGTGCTGCACACCTGTGACTGGCTGGAAAAGCAGGGCTTTGAAATCTCGAGGCTGCCGGTGGATGCGTGCGGAAGGATCTCCCCTGAATCGGTCCTGGGAGCAATCCGTCCCGACACGATCCTGATCAGCATCATGATGGCCAACAATGAGATTGGAACCCTTGAACCCGTGACGGAGATTGGTCAAATCGCCCGGGAAAAGGGGATCCTTTTTCATACGGACGCAGTACAGGCATTCGGCGCCATTCCCATCGACACAGGGAAAACACCCCTCGATCTGATGAGCCTCAGTGCTCACAAAATCTATGGCCCCAAGGGCGTGGGAGCGCTTTATGTTCGGAAAGGGGTTCGCCCTGAAGCGCTTGTGCACGGCGGCGCCCAGGAGCGGGGAAGGCGTGCTGGTACGGAAAACACCGCCGGGATCGTCGGCTTCGGGAAGGCTGCGGAAATCGCGGCAGCCCGAATGGAAGCGGACAGCAGCCGCATCCGGGAACTGCGGGATCTTCTGATCCGGGGAATTCTGACAGAGATCCCCGGAAGCCGGCTGAACGGGGATCCGGTGCGCCGTCTGCCAAACAATGCCAGCTTTTCCTTTGAAGACATTGACGGAGAGGCACTGCTGCTTCGGCTGGATCTGATCGGCATTGAGGGATCCGCTGGAAGCGCCTGCACCTCCGGCAGTCTTGATCCGAGCCACGTGCTGAAGGCCATCGGCCTTTCCCGCGAGCAGGCGCTTGGCAGCCTGAGGCTGACTCTGGGCAGAGAGACTGGGGAGAACGACATTCAGGAGGTGATCCGTCGCATCGCACCGATTGTGACAGATCTTCGTGCCATGAGAACCGTTTCCTGAGGAAGCGGTTCTTTTTTGTTTCTTGTCAGGGTTTCAGAAAAACAGTATAATATACTTGGTTATCTATGGGGAAAGGAGTGGATCGGGTGTACTGTCAGGTCATTGTGGATATCATCCATGAGCATGTGGCCGAGCCATACACCTATCTGATTCCGGAAGGAATGATGCTTTCCCCAGGGCAGCGCGTGAAGGTTCCCTTTGGCCACAGAGAGATGGAAGGCGTTGTGCTATCCCTATCCTCGGATACGGATCTGCAGAAGGACAGGCTCCGGGCTGTTCTTCATCCCCTGGAGGACTATCCCGCGATCCCGCCGGAGCTGCTGGAGCTGGCCAGAGACATGGCCATCGAAGCCCATTGCCCTCTGGCGGAAACCCTTCGCCTGATGCTGCCGGCGCAAATGCGGGGCGGCAGGATTCATGTCAGGACAGCCCTTCAGGTTGCGCTGCAATGCGATGCTGAGACCGCCCGGGAGGAGGCGGCTGATGCCGGGCGGAAGCGCCGTGGCAAGAGAGCGCAGATCCTCTCCCTGCTTGCGGACAGCAGTCCCCGGTGGGTGAGTGATCTCGCGGCCATCGTGCGGGATCCGCGCGACGCACTGAAGCTTCTTCAGAAGGATGGTCTTATTTCCCTGACAGAGGTGGAGCTCCTTCGCAAACCGGAAAGCGTATTCTCGACCGGTTCTTCCGCGGTATTTCAGCCGACGGAGGAGCAGAAGGAGGTCCTGGAGGTGCTGCTTCCTGCTGTGGAGCGGGGGCAGGGGCGGTTTCTGCTCCACGGCGTAACGGGCAGCGGAAAAACCGAAGTCTTTCTGACGGCCGTGCAGCATCTGCTGAAGATGGGAAAGTCTGCCATCGTTCTGGTGCCGGAAATCGCACTGACACCGCAGATGATCTCCTGGTTTCAGGGGCGCTTTGGCAGCGTGGCGGCTGTCATCCATTCGCGTCTGACTCCGGGGGAGCGCTTCGACGAATGGCGCCGGATTCGTCACGGGGAAGCCCGGGTGATTATCGGCGCACGAAGCGCGGTCTTTGCTCCGGCGCAGAACCTGGCGCTGATCGTCGTGGATGAGGAGCATGAAAGCAGCTACCTGAGCGACCGGCATCCCAGATATGACGCGAGAGAAATTGCCGGAAAGCGGTGCTCCCGGGAGGGAGCCACGCTGCTGCTGGCCAGCGCCACGCCGAGTATTCTCAGCTTTGCCAAGGCCAGGCGTGGGGATTATACGCTGCTTGAGATGCCTCACCGTATTCTGAGCAGGCCTTTGCCGGAGGTCGAGCTGATCGATATGCGGCAGGAGCTGGAGCATGGAAACCGGACCGTGCTCAGCGGCCCCCTTCGCCGAGCACTCAGGGATTGCATGGCGCAGGGACAGCAGGCGATGCTGCTGATGAACAGACGGGGATACAATACGTTTGTGTCCTGCCGGAGCTGCGGGTACGTGGTGAAGTGCCCGAACTGCGATGTCTCCATGACCTATCACGCGGAATCGGGAGGCGCAGTGCTTCGCTGCCATTACTGCGGCCATGCAGCAGCGCCTCCCGCTCAATGTCCTGCCTGCGGCAGTCCCTATATCCGCTACTTTGGCGCAGGAACTCAGAAAGTGGAGGAGGAAATCCATAAACTCCTTCCGGGCGAGAAGACCGTTCGAATGGATCTGGATACCACACGGGGCCGGGATGGACACGGCAAAATTCTGGATCAGTTTCGCAGCGGACAGGCTCGCGTGCTGATCGGCACGCAAATGATCGCCAAAGGACTTGATTTTCCCAGGGTCACTCTGGTCGGCGTCATCGCTGCGGATCAGACGCTGCATCTGCCGGATTACCGCAGCCGGGAAAGAACCTTCCAGCTGCTGACGCAGGTCGCAGGCCGGGCGGGTCGCGGCAATCTGCCCGGACGAGTGATCATTCAGACCTATCAGCCGGAGGATCCGGTCCTTCGTTACGCAGCGGCGCAGGATTACCGGGCCTTTTTTGAGGATGAATTCCTGCGGAGGCGAAGGAGCCTCTATCCACCCTTCACGATGATGGCCCGCCTGCTGGTGGAAAGTCCGGAGGAAGCGGAGGCGGTTCAGACCGCCGCCGCCCTGGAGGCGCAGGTTCATCGATTGATGGAGGACAATCCGGGCTGGAAGAGAAGAATGCTGCTTCTCACCTGCGAGGCTCCGGGGATTGCTCTGCTTCGCGGTCAGCACAGGCGGCAGGTCCTGATGAAGCTGCTGGTGGGAAACAATACGGACGAATTCTGCGGTGCGCTCGCTGAGCTGGCTGAACAGCCGGAAAAAGAAACCAGAGTCTGGTTTGAAGTGAACCCTACAACGATGATTTAAGGAGAGCTTGAACATGGCGACTAGAAAAATCCTGAAGCTGGGGGACGAAGCTCTGCGCAGAGTCTGCCGTCCTCAGGAAAAATTTGACCGTAAGCTGGAAATGCTCCTGAAGGATCTGGCGGATACGATGTATAAGGCGGAAGGGGTCGGACTGGCAGCCCCTCAGGTCGGCATCCTTCGCAGGGTGGTTGTGATTGACATCACGGAGGATCATAGTGGCCTTCTGGAGCTTGTCAATCCGGAAATCGTCGAGCAGGATGGGACCCAGACCGGCCGTGAGGGGTGTCTGAGTCTGCCCGGCCGCCAGGCTGTGGTAACCCGGCCTCAATCCGTTCTGGTGCATTATCTGGATCGCAGCGGGAATCCGCAGAAGCTGCATGCCGAGGGATTACTGGCACGGGCAGTATGCCACGAGCTGGATCATCTGGACGGACGGCTTTACATCGATGTCATGGATCGGGAGCTGACAGAAGAGGAAATCGAAGGCCATATTCCGGAGGATGACAATCCATGAGAATCGTTTTTATGGGAACGCCGGAGTTCGCCGTTCCATCCCTTCGGGCTCTGATCGATCATGGATATGATGTGGCCGGGGTTTTTACCCAGCCAGACAGGCCCCGCGGACGCGGCAAAAAGCTTCAGCCCAGTCCGATCAAGCAGGCAGCGGAGGCTGCAGGCATTCCGGTCTTCCAGCCTGAAAAAATACGCAGGGACGGCGTGGACGCGCTGCGGACACTGCATCCGGATCTGTGCGTGACAGCTGCCTTCGGTCAGATTCTGAGCCAGGAAATCCTGGATATTCCTCCGCTGGGGAACATCAATGTGCATGCTTCCCTGCTGCCCAGGCACCGGGGAGCCGCTCCAATCGCTCATGCCATCATGGATGGGGACGAGGAAACCGGCGTAACAACCATGTTCATGGATGCCGGGATTGATACGGGGGATATTCTGTTACAGCGTGCAACCGCCATCGGGCCTGTGGAGACCACGGAGGAGCTGACCCTGCGCCTCAGCGAAATAGGCGCCACGCTGCTGCTTGAAACGCTGGAAGCACTGCAGGCAAACACATTGCGCGCAGTCCCTCAGAATGAGGCAGAGATGACCTATGATCCCATGCTGACCCGGGAAATGGGGCTGGCTGATTTTTCCGGAGATGCCAGATGCGTTCGGGGAAGAATCAACGGTCTCAATCCCTGGCCCTGCTTCAGCGTTCCGATGGACAGCGGCCGGCTTCGCCTGCTGCGTGCCGATGTGGCCGAGGGCGCGGGTCTGGCTGGCCAGATCCTGGCTGCCGATGCCAGATCCGGTCTGATGATCGGCTGCGGCAGCGGAGCTGTTCGCATTCTGGAGCTTCAGGCTCCCGGCGGAAAAGCCATGCGGTCAGAGGATTATTTGCGGGGACATCAGCTGCCTGTCGGCAGAATATGGAGTGAGGTACAGGCATGAAAGCCAACAGTCAGGATCAATCGAAACGGTTCATGAGCAGGGAAAAGCGCCCCGGTACGGCAGGCGGTGACGCGCCTGCGTATCCGCGGAAAGCGGAAAAACAGCCGCAGACCAGCAGGGGAAAGGCAGAGCACAGGCAGAACGAAGGCCATTATTCCTCCGGTCAGTCCAGACAGCACGGGCCTTCCGGGAAGGATCGCAACGGCCGCGAAAGCTTCCGGAAGAGTGCGCCAAGGCCCCACGGAACCGATCGCAGGCCGATGCACGACAGGCCTTCCGGCCAGGGAAAAGCCAGAGGGCCTGAAATGGAAGGACTGGCGGCGAGGCGCACTGCCCTGTCGGTCATTCGGAAGGTGACGGAGGACGGAGCATACGCTTCCCTGACCCTGGATGCGGCCCTGCGGGGAAGCGGCCTTGGTGCAGCAGACCGCAGACTGGTGACCCGGCTTGTGTATGACACGCTGGATCACCTGATCTATCTGGATTATGTGCTTTCTCAGGTCATGGCCAGAGAAGATACGGATATTAAGCTGCGGAACATCCTGCGACTGGGGGCCTGCCAGATTCTGCTGGAGGATCGCATTCCGGAAAGCGCAGCGACCAACACCAGCGTTCAGCTCTGCGTGGAGCTGGGTATGGAAGGCCTGAAGGGAGTATGCAACGGGATTCTGCGGAATCTGCTTCGCAAACGGGAGGAGCTGGTATTTCCGGATCCGGATCAGGAACCGGATCTGGCCATGTCGGTGCGCCTGAGCGTGCCCGAATGGCTCTGGCGCAGGCTCAGGGATGCCTATGGAGCGGCTGAGGCGGAAGCCATGCTCCGGTATCGCAGCGCGGAAGAACAGATGACGCTGAGAATGAACCTGCTGCAGGAAACGGACACCTCCTTCCAGCAGGCGCTGCAGAAAAAAGTATGGAAGCAGGAACCGGGCCTCCTCCCACATACGTGGCGGATTTCCGGAGCGATGGACATCGCGCGGGACGCAGACTTTCTCCGGGGTGCTTTTTCCATTCAAAGTGAGAGCAGTATGATGGCTGTGCTGGCACTTTCTCCGGCCCGTGGCCAGCGGATGCTGGACTGCTGTGCCGCCCCCGGGGGAAAAGCCTGCTTTGCCGCAGAACTGATGGGCGGAACCGGCAGGGTTCAGGCCTGGGATCTGCACCCGCACCGGGTAGCGCTGATTGAGGCACAGGCCAAGCGTCTCGGATTGGAAAACGTGCGTCCCATTGAAAGAGATGCAACCCGTTTTCGGGAAGATCTCGTGGGGAGTATGGATCGGGTTCTGCTGGATGCTCCCTGCTCCGGTCTCGGCGTGATGGCGGAGAAACCGGATATCAAGCTGCGTGTGAGCGAGCAGAGCGTGGAGGAGCTGACGGAGCTTCAGGCGCGACTGCTGGATACGGTCTGCAGGTATGTGCGTCCGGGCGGCATTATGGTATATTCTACCTGCTCCCTGCTCCGGGAGGAAAACGAGGATCAGATCCGTGCCTTCCTGGAGCGCCATCCGGAGTTCCGGATGGATCCGCTGCCGGCTGCCGTACCGGAGCGTTTCCGAGAGCATGAGAAGCTCGGGCTTCAGCTCCTTCCGCACCGGGATCATGTGGAAGGCTTCTATATCTGCAGGATGATCAGAAGGGAAGATCTATGATTGAACTGACAGGTATGACTCTGGACGAGCTGTCCGCCTGGGTGCGGGATGCCGGCATGCCCGCCTTTCGGGGAAAACAGATTTTTCACTGGATTCATCAGGGAATGGATTTTCCGGAAATGACCAATCTGCCCCTGTCCCTTCGAGAGCAGCTGTCCCGAATCGCTGTCGCGCAGCCGGTCAGCATCCGGCTGCACCGGGTCAGCCAGCTGGACGGAACGGTGAAGTTTCTTTACCGCCTGCGTGACGATCAGTGCGTGGAAGGCGTTCTGATGCGCTATAAGTATGGCATCAGTCTGTGCATTTCCACACAGGTGGGCTGCAGAATGGGCTGCCGTTTCTGTGCCTCTACGCTGGAGGGGCGGATTCGGGATCTGACGGCTGGCGAAATGCTGGGTGAAATATTAGCGGCTAACCGCTTCCTGGCCCCGGAGGGGCAGCGGGTCAGCCACGTGGTGCTCATGGGCAGTGGGGAACCGCTCGATAATTATGATCAGGTCGTCCGATTTCTTCAGCTGCTGAGAGAGCCCGAGGGCCTCCGGCTCAGTCTTCGGAATGTTTCCCTTTCGACCTGCGGACTGGTGCCGGAGATGAAACGCCTGGCGGATGAAGGCCTGCCAGTGACGCTATGCGTATCTCTGCATGCACCGAACGATACGATCCGGCGGCAGACGATGCCCATCGCGCAGCGATATACCATAGCTGAAATCCTGAATGCCTGCGAGTACTATGTGCAAAAGACAGGCAGGCGTGTCATTTTTGAATACGCACTGGTGAACGGCGTTAACTCCGAGGAGTCCCATGCCCGTGAACTTGCATCCCTGCTGCGGGGATTGCAGTGTCATGTGAACCTGATTCCTCTGAATGAAGTTCGGGAAAGGGATCTGAAGGGAGTCACCGAGAATACGGTGCAGCGTTTTTTACGCGTGCTGGAGGAGAAGCATATTTCGGCAACCCGGCGGCGTGAAATGGGAGACGATATCGAAGGAGCATGCGGACAGCTTCGGCGCAAGGTGATCGAAGCCTCCGCGGAGGAAGAGGAAGCATGCGGAAGTTCAAACTGACGGCGAATGTGGCCAAAAGGCTGATGAACCTTGATTTTTCCGGAAAAACCGCTGACAATGCCTCCGTTCAGGAGCCGCTGGCGGCGGAATCCATTCCGGATGAAAAAGCGGAAAAGCAGAATCCGGAGGAGCGAATCCCTGCGGGTTCCCTGCGCATGGCCTGGAGGACAGATATCGGAAAAATCCGGAAAACGAATCAGGATGCGGTTATTCTGGGCGACTGCATTGCCGGCATCGCAGATGGTATGGGCGGTCACAGAGGCGGAGAAACCGCATCAGCCGGCCTGCGGGACGGAATTCTGCGGGAAATTGTCGGCATGGAGCCGACGGAGGAACGACTCCGTACCGCTGTGCAGAAGGTAAATGGCGAATTATGGGATCAGCAGGAGCATGACGCCACCCTCAGCGGTATGGGGACGACGCTTACGCTGCTCTGGGCAGCTCCGGATCGAATGATTATCGCTCAGGTGGGTGACAGCCGTGCCTATCTGTACCGGGACGGAACGCTCCGGCAGATCACCTCCGACCATTCCATGGTGGCCGATATGGTGCGGAAGGGCGTGCTGACGGAGGAGCAGGCGGCCTGCCATCCGATGAGAAACTATATCACCCGTGCCGTTGGAACGGATGATACGCTGGATGTGGATATCGTCGATATGCCTCGTCATGCCGGCGACCGCTGGCTGATCTGCTCTGACGGGCTGCATGGCGCTGTGCCCAGAGCTGAACTTGCCCGCATGGTTGCGATTGAAAACCTGGAAGAGTCGGCAAATGCGCTTCTGGAGGAAGCATTGAAAAATGACGGACGGGATAACATTTCCCTGATTCTGGTGCTGGACGAGAGGGATGACTCCCAGTCCAGGGAGCCGGTTCATGCTCTTCGGAAGGAGGGCAGGGACTGACATGGAAAAAATTCTGGCAGATCGGTACAGACTGACTGAACAAATCGGCATGGGCGGTATGGCGATTGTTTACCGCGCCATCGACATGCGCACCGGACACAATGTGGCTGTGAAGGTTCTGCGGCCTGAATTCAATGAGGACGCGGAGTTCATCGGCCGTTTCCAGAGGGAAGCGGAAGCCGCCAGCAAGATGACGCATCATAATATCGTCAACCTGCTGGATGTGGGCATGGACGGTGAAAACCGCTATCTGGTGATGGAATACGTTCAGGGGAAAACCCTGAAGGAAGTGATTCAGGAGCGGGGTCGAATTACAGCTCCGCTCGCCTGTCAGATCACCATTCGAATCCTCAGCGCACTCGAGCATGCCCACCGCAACGGCATCGTTCACCGGGACATCAAGCCTCAGAATATTCTCGTGCACGCCGATGGCCATATTAAGGTCGCTGACTTTGGCATTGCGCGCATTGCGGACAGCTCCACCCTGACCAAGGGCGATAATGTCATGGGCTCCGTGCATTACTTTTCGCCTGAGCAGGCACGGGGCGAAGGCGCGACTGCAACCAGTGATATCTATTCCACCGGTGTCGTGCTCTATGAAATGCTGACCGGACGCGTACCCTTTGACGGAGACAACCCGGTGGCTGTAGCCATGCAGCATCTGCATGCGACGCCTGTGCCGATTCAGAACCTTGCGCCGGATGTTCCTCCGGCAGTGGTTCGTGTATGCATGAAGGCCATGGAAAAGAATCCCGCGCTGCGGTATCAGAGTGCAAGGGATATGGCAGCGGACCTGCGGGCCGCCATGGAAGAACGGGATCGCCGACCGGCAGAGGAGGAACTGGATATCCGTCAGCCTGGGCCACAGATCCGGTCCGAGGGCCGGGATACCTCTGGAACCGCCAGGGTCAAGACCCGTGAAATACAGAAAAAACGCCTGCAGCGTTCGGTGCTGATGCTTGGCATCACACTGGCGATTCTGGCGCTGATCTTCTTCGGCGGACGGGCCATCTATCATCAGATCATGACAACGGCATCCGTGCCTGAGGTCACCGGCCTCGAGCTCTCGGAAGCGACCCAGATTCTTTCCCGGGAGGGGCTTCTGAGCACACCCGTCTATGTCAACAGCGACGAGTATCCGGAAAATACCGTTTTCCTGCAGAATCCCGAAGCCGATACCACGCTTCAGAAGGGAGATACGGTGCTGCTGACGGTCTCCGGAGGACCTGTTTCCGTTCCCATGCCGGACCTGCTTGGCGCCAGCTATACGGAGGCACAGGCTGTGCTGAAGACCATGGGAATCACGCAGGTGACCCTTGAGCGGGCGGCTCGGAGTGATTACGCGCTGGATACCGTCATGGCCCAGGATCCGGCAGCCGGAACGCCTGTGACCCGGGATCAGATCGTGCAGCTGACGGTCAGCGGCGGTGAAACCGTGATCCCGAACCTGCAGGGCCTTACGCTGGAGGAAGCAGAATCCGTCCTGCAGAATAATAATCTGATTCTGAATCCCATGCTGCAGTATGTGGATACCGAGAACCGGGAGGAGCATGGTCTGATTGCTTCCCAGTCTCCTGAGGCGGAAAACCGTGTGATCCTGAATACGTCGGTTGCGCTCAAGGTCTTCCGCTGCGCGGCTGTCAGCCATTCCGCGGAGATTGAGGTAACCGTTCCACCGGCAGAAAACGATGTGATTGTCCGAATCACCCTGCAGGCCGAAAACTCCACGGTGGAGCTGGAGGCGGTTTCCTATACCTGTGCTGCCGACAGCCATCGGGTGCAGAACGTGAAGCTGAATCTTCCGGATGACCGAAAGTACTGGTATACGGTCTATCTGGATGGTGTACTGAAACACAGGATCGAGCTTCCCTGATCTGGAAGGAGAAATAGGCTGCATGCAAAACGAGGATTCTTCTTCCGCCCCGGGCCGCAGGGGGACCATCCTGCAGGGAATCGGAAGCTTCTATACGATCCTGGACGAATCCGGCTCCTCCTATGTCGTACGCTGCAAGAAAAAGTTCCGTCGTCTGCATCTGTCCCCTCTGCCGGGAGATGAAGTACTCTTCACCCCGGGATCAGGAGAGGAAGATGGCTGGCTGGAGGAAATTCTGCCGCGCAGGACAGAATGCCTTCGTCCTCCCGTGGCCAATGTT
>ODAJ012189499.1_pt1 | contig 16669 bp, 17 predicted proteins | sample 1539241 | NCBI WGS metagenome assembly ODAJ01 (sample SAMN02144231, study PRJEB22623) | gut metagenome | biome: sheep rumen | host: Ovis aries | place: New Zealand
ATGCCATAGGCAAGTGCGCTCAAATGCCAAGCCGCACCAAGTATTATACTTTGGGGTGCCCAACATTGATCTCCAATAGTTTGAACCTTGACGTACTCCGTCTATGTATTCGTAATAGAATAATGTATAATGGTCTATCAACTGAAAAATATCCGATTTTGTCCGATACCCCATCATGGTGTAACTACGAACAAAGCCACACCACTCCAAATCTTTCAGAATGTCAGAGAATGCTCCGTTGTCTTCAAACCTTCCTGCCGCCAGCAACTCTTGTCGAGTCATACCCATCTTTTTCTTGGCCAATAACTCAATTACGCGAATGTATGGTTCTGGCTTTTTGAATAATGAAGCATACAGCATCTCAAATTCATCATGCAGCTCTCCGTTAGGCGAAAAAATCAGTCTGTCTATCTCGGAAGTTATGCTTGTTCCTTTCTGCAACAAGCTCCAATAATATGGAACACCGCCAAATATCATATAGGCTTCCAATATCTGCTTGCGGTTCAATACGAGACCTCTTGACTGAGCCAACTTCTCGCATAATCCCAGTGGGAAAGGACTAAGTGATATACGATGGTTCAAGCGATTGTGCAGACCTCCTTTATTCTTAATGATTTTCTTCACCATCCATGAAGTACTACTACCGCAAACCACAAAAACTATATCTTTTCGTGCAGATGCCCATCCATTCCAAAAAGATTCCAACTCTGATAAAAATCCAGAGCGTGGAGCATCCATCCATGGAAGCTCGTCAAGGAAAACAACCTTTTTGCCTTCAGGCAGGCTCATAATAAATCGTTTGAGTTCACTGAAAGCATCGCCCCAATTGGTAAGTTCCGGAGTATCTTTCTGCCCATGTTCTTTGAGTGCACGACGGAAACGTACCAATTGTTTTCTTGCAGTCAAGTTTGCGGCACCAGTAAATTGAAAATCGAATCGGTTCTCAAAGGTCTCTCTGATAAGAAAAGTCTTACCAACACGACGTCTTCCATATACGGCAACAAATTGTGAGTACTCTTCGTAGAGAGTGTTTTGTAGTATCTGTTTTTCTTTATCTCGACCTATGAGCATAACTTTATTATTATAAATGATGCCACAAAGATAGTAATATTTCGTGAGAAAGCAAGCGGGAAGTGGTAAAATTGTGATGTTTCCGCTGATTTACTAACGAAATATTCAGATTTAGGGTATCATTTTATGGACTATTTAGCTTCATTCTACGGAATGACGTGAGTTCGACGAAAAAAAGGGGATTACTACCAGACCTTCTTGCCTCACGTTAGCCTTCTTGCATCTTCATAATTCCCGTTGACGTTAAGTTTAATAATTTTCAACTTTAAACTTTCAATTATCAACTTTGCTAAAGTCTAATTCCTTTTTCGCAAGAAAAACACCCGTTTTCTTTGTGCGTATTGGAATAATCTGTATTTTTGCATTAGATATATGCCCAATAAGCAATGATGCACATTGCGGTGTGCGGAGCTTCTGGGCAGTATGCTACATAATGAAAAAGCGACACTGTACGCTTTGTTTTTGGTCATTTGAACTACCACAAACAAATACCTATCAAAGACATAAGCAGAAGTGACGCCTACGGATGTGTATATTATGCGCAGCCGGAGTGTGCCGAGGGTCTTGTACCCTCACGCACACTTTTGGTTGCATTGTATATACTTACCGAGGGTATCAAATCTGTTCATTCTATAGGTTGGGCTGTGGTAGGCCTAAATGACGGAATGGGCAACAGTTGATACCCTCGTTTTTTTTATTTGTGGTCTAAACCTGATAAATACTTTTGCCTGAACTTGGGTATTATAAGGCGCAAATTTATAATAATACTTTTATGTGTGATACAATTTTTAAAGATCAATTAAAAGTCATGAGCAATGAAGAATTATTGGCGAAAACAAAAGATGGAGCCGTTGACGTTTATGTTTTTGGGTAGGATTATCCTTTCAGTCAATTATGTATCAATGATTTGCAAGGGTTTGATTCCTCTAAATCCTTTTTGTTGACAAAAACTGGGATAAAAATAGAATTGGAAAAAGTTGATTATCTTAAAATAATTTTCTAATTATGGTATCAAGGGAGTTCATACGTTCCGTAGTAAGAGCACATCATGCTATAGCTGTTCACATGAAAGGTGACGAAAGAATCGATGGTTTGTCTAATTTGATCTATGTTATTCATGATTTGATATTAAACGAAGATGAGGAGAGACTATTAATAATGAATACGATTAACAAGATTGATACGGACGGCTTTATAAGAGTTAAAGCTGTACGTACATCTCAAGTAGATATTTCCTTGCAGGATTGTCAACCACAAGAATACATTATCAACACTCGTGATATAGTGAAATACGAAACTGTTAGCTTTTAACAAAAACCATATGAGAAAATAAACGGAGTATTGACCAAGATTATAACAAACAAACATGAAACAGAGATGTCGTTTTTTATTGTTATTGATAGGGTTTTTACCAACACTATCAACTTATTCATATGATTTTGAGGTTGATGGAATTTGCTATACAGTTACTTCGTTAGAAAATTTTGTTGTAACAGTAGATGGCTTTAAACCATCGCTATCAGGAATTGTTGAAATTCCTAGTACTGTTACATTTAATAATAGATCTTTTAAGGTTACAAGTATCACATCAGCCAAAGGTGCTACCATAGAATCGGTTAATATTCCATCTTCGGTTACCACGATATCCGGTTTTTCTGGTACAAGCATAAAGCATTTATTTATTCCTGACAATGTAATCTCAATTGGCAGTTTTGCACAGTGTAAAAACTTAAAAACCATTCGTTTGTCAAATAACATAGAAACTTTGGTAGAAAATTGTTTTAATAATTGTGTTAATTTGGAAAAAGTGGAATGGGAACCAAAAGGGTCTTGCCGTATTGAAGAAGAAGCTTTCTATAGATGTAAGTCCTTAAAAACTTTTAAAATCCCTGCAGGTTGCTCACGTACAGGCAATAGTCCCGATTGGTATCGCGAATCTCAGGTTTCATTTCGGGATTGCTTCTTGGATACATTAATAATTGGAGATCATAAAGGAACTATTTACTTTGGGTCTTATTATGATGATTTTTATAATGAGAATCGCCCAGAATTTTACCTCCAAACTTTTAACTACTTGTATTTGGGCAAAGCATATGACAAAGATTATTCTTATTACAGGCCTACACCCAATTTCTCTGCTCAACATCTTGTGATAGGAGATTCTGTGGAATCATTACCAATATGGCCAGGAGTTTATAAGACTATAGTTATCGGGAAATCAATAAAACAAATTAGGAGTTTCTTAAATAATTCGACATTAGAAATGATTAAGATAAAACAAAATACTCCTCCCGAAGCTGTTGGTTTTTCGAATTATAATTATATAAATACCATTTTATATGTACCAAAAGGTGCTAAAGCCAATTATGAGTCAGCCGATATATGGAAAAATTTTTGGAATATTGTTGAATATTCAGATGATGGGACAGAAGTTGAAACAAAAAAATGCGCAAGACCCACAATTAGTTATCAGAATGGTAAATTGATGTTTGATTGTGCTACAGAAGGAGCGACATGCCAGTCAACCATCACAGATTCTGATATATCATCATATAGTGTCAACGAAGTACAACTTGGAGTAACCTACAACATTCGCGTTTATGCGACTAAACCAGGTTATGAAAATTCAGAAGTAGCAACAGCTACGCTATGTTGGATTGAACAACTTCCTGAAATGAGGGGTATAGCGGAGGATGAAGACAATGTTACAGAAGTAAAAGCAACGCCTGTTCTGATTCAATCAGAGGATGGAACTATAAACGTCAAAGGTGCGGAAGATGGAACAAATGTCTCTGTCTATGAAGTAAACGGGAGGCTGGCAGGTTCAATGGTCAGCTATAATGGGCATGCTAATATAAGAACAAATTTGCAATCAGGTTCTACCGCTATCGTGAAGATTGCAGATAGAAGCATAAAGGTGCTAATTAAATAAAGAAAAGAAATATGATATCAAAGGAAGAGTATCTTGAGATAAAAGATTTTCTCAGACATCGTGTTATAGAGATAAATCGTTTGGATAATTTTTTTTGGTTATGTTTAACAACTTGGTTCGTAATGTGATTATTGATGAAGATGGATCTTATGTTAACTATGTAAAGTGGCCAGAAAACTCTAGAAATGAAGACGGAACGATAAAAAGATGTCGTATACCGCAATGGGTAAAGCATGCTGTATTTTACAGAGATAAAGGACGTTGTGTATCATGTAATAGGGATTTGACAGATCTTGTCAGTATCCTGAATACAAGAAACTTTGACCATATTGTCGCCCTGAAAGATTATGGAACGAATGACCCATGTAATCTTCAGCTAACATGCGAGCATTGTAATAAAAGTAAAGGAGCAAAAGATAAAGTTCCAATTTACAAATACCAAAAATGGTGGTAATGTGGAGTCTTTTTGTATGCCAAATGTATGCAACTTATTTGCAATTATTTTATAAGTTGATTTTGGCCAACAATCAACTTAAATAAAAATTTTTACAAGTTGATTACCCCTCCTCCTGAATAAACCCTATTTTGCGTCTGGGCTTCTGCTTAGGTCCTTTAGATTGAAGAGCAGCTAATGCGGTGCTGATGGCATCGAGTTGGAGGCGTGTGTCTTCGTTTATTTCGTTTTGGTCACGCAAAATATCCTCGATGTCCAGTTTCAGTTCCTCAAAGTCCTTACGCAGTTGGGTGACATCGGAAGTCGTGTTGGGTAAAGTGGCTGCCATACGGCGGAGGGCGACAAAGGCACGCATGATAGAAATATTAACATCAATAGCAATATCGCTATTGAGTATTCCTGATAACATGGCTAAACCTTGTTCTGTAAAAGCAAAAGGAAGTTTTCGTGTGCCTCCCCAACTTGAAGTTCCATTTTGGAATATCAAATCATTCTTCAGCTTAACAAACTCCTCTTTATCTAATTGAAACATGAAGTCGGGTGGGAATCTTCTCATGTTTCTCTTTACAGCTTTGTTCAAATTACCAGTTTTAACATGATACAACTCTGCTAAATCGCGATCCAGCATTACTCGTTGACCACGTATTTCATATATTTTGCTTTGGATAACTTGAATCTCGTTGAAACTTAATTGCAGTCACTTTCTGTTTTCCTGTCGGACCTTAGGAACAGGCCTGCCAGGATGGTGCCGCTGATGCTGTGCCAGGCACAGGAGATGGCGCAGGGCAGGACGGCAAGGGGCTGGGCGGCGAAGAAGTTGCCTGCCAGAACGGTGGCAAGGCCTGCGTTCTGCATACCCACCTCGATGCTGATGGTACGCTTCTTGGCCTTGTTGAAGCCTGCGGCCTTGCCTGCCATGTAGCCCAGGATATATCCCAAGGTGTTGTGGCAGAAAACAACAGCGAAGGTCCATAGGAAGAGCCAGAGGCCGCGCGCAATCAGGCTGTCATGAACCGTTGAGATAACACCGCCTACGATGCAGGCCAGGCAGATAACGCTCAGGCCGGGCATCAGGCTTTGGATGGTGGGGAAGTGCTTGCTCTTGGAATAGTTATAGTTCAGGAAACAACCTATCCCAACGGGAATGATGGTGACGATTAGGATATTCAGGAACATGCCAATGGTGTCGATGGCGATAATCTCACCGGCCAGATATTGCATCAGCAGAGGCGTCATAACGGGGGCCAGCAGGGTGGAGGCGCACGTCATGCCTACCGAGAAGGCTACATCGCCGTGACAGAGATAGGACATGATGTTGCTGCTGACGCCGCCGGGGCAGCAGCCAACGAGCAGGATTCCCAGGGCCAGGGCGGGCTCCAGATGGAATACCTTAACCAACAGGTATGCCACGCAAGGCATAATGAAGAACTGGGCGCAGGCACCAATCAGAATATCGTGGGGGCGACGGGCAAGGATACGGAAATCATCCGTTGTAAGGGTAAGACCCATCGTGAGCATGATTATACCCAGGATAACGGTCTGTGTGGTTCCTCTCACCCATAGGAAGAGTTCGGGCAGGAAGAAGGTCAGTACTGCGATGGCGATGATGAACAAGGAGGCGTTGCCGGCAAGCCAGCGGCTTAAACGAATCATATTTTGCATGGTTTTTGAATTATTTTGGTGCAAAGATACATGATTTTTCTCTTATATCACTATCTTTGCGTGGTCAAAAAACACTAATACAATGCAAACTGAACATACACACAAGAGATTGGAATCGTTGGATGCCCTTAGAGGATTCGACATGTTTTTTATTACTGGCGGTGCTACGTTGCTTGTTGCAATTGCGGCTTTGTTCCCCGATTCGGCAGCATGGCAGGCCATTGCCGAGCAGATGGAGCATGTACCCTGGGACGGATTGGTGCATCACGATACGATCTTCCCGCTTTTCCTCTTCATTGCAGGTATATCCTTCCCCTTCTCGTTGCAGAAACAGCAGGAGAAAGGCAAGTCTATGACCAGCATTTATCTGAAGATTCTGCGTCGTGGTCTCCTGCTGGTGCTCTTAGGCATGATTTACGGCGGGTTGCTGAATTTCCAGTTCGAGACACAACGGTGGCCTAGTGTGTTGGGGCGAATCGGCTTGGCGTGGATGTTCGCTGCCTTTATCTTTACGGCAACGGGTAGGAAACTGTGGCCGAAGGCAGCGGTAATACCTGTTATCCTGATAGGCTACTGGCTGGTTTCCGCCTTTGTGCATGCGCCAGGCGTAGATCCGTCCATCGACCCGCTGACGCGCGAGGGCAACATTGCCTGCTACATCGACCGCACGCTGTTAGGTCCCCATTGCTACAAGGCTGATTATGACCCCGAGGGACTTCTCTCCACCATTCCTGCTATTTGTACAGCTATGTTGGGTATGCTTACAGGTGTGTTTGTGCAGCGCAGTAAGCCAACCGGTAAGACGGCTCTTGTGCTCTTCGGCGCCGGTGTGGCTTGTGCCATTCTGGGTGCTGTCTGGAATACCTTCTATCCCATCAACAAGGCGCTGTGGAGCAGTTCCTTTGTACTGGCTGTGGCAGGTTACTCGCTGATTATGTTTGCCCTCTTCTATTATATAATAGATGTATGCGGTTGGAGGAAGTGGGACCTTTACTTCAAGGTAATTGGTATGAACTCCATCCTGATCTATATGGCGCCCAAGTTCATTGACTTCTCCAAACTGAACCATCGCCTCTTCGACGGTGTCTTCAGTCTTATCCCCGAGCAGTACTATGCTGTTGCCGAGACGCTCGGCTACATGCTGGTACTCTGGCTCTTCATGTACTTTATGTATAGGCAGAAAGTGTTTTTGAAGGTGTGACCCCCTCCCGACCTCCCCGAGGGGAGGGGAGATGAAAATTAAAAGATAAAAGATAAAAGATAAAAGTTGCGCTAACCGCTAACCGTTATGTACAATATCATCAAGAAATTACTCTCCCCCTCGGGGGAGCTGGTGGGGGGTCTTCTCTTCTCCCTCTCTGCTTTCTCTCAATCTCCCATTGGTCCTTTGCCTTTGCCCAAGCAGGTGGAGTGGCAGAAGATGGAGACGTACGCCTTTGTGCATTATGGCCTGAACACCTTTACCGACAAAGAGTGGGGGTATGGTGACGCTGACCCCAAGACGTTCAACCCCAGCCGGATGGATGTGGAGCAATGGGTGAGAACCTTCAGGCAGGCCGGCATGAAGGGTGTGATCATTGTGGCCAAGCATCATGACGGGTTTGCCATGTGGCCCAGTCAGCTTACCGAATATAATATTACCAAGTCTGCCTACAATGGTCCCAAGAACAAGGATGGTAAGGTGGATGTGCTGGCTGAGTTGCGCAAGGCTTGCGACAAGTACGGCCTGAAGATGGGCATCTACCTGTCACCCTGGGACAGGAATCATGCCGAGTACGGTAGGCAGGCTTATGTGGATTACTACCACCAGCAGCTTACGGATCTGGTAACGAACTACGGACCGCTCTTCGAGGTATGGCTGGATGGTGCCAATGGCGGTGATGGCTATTACGGAGGAGCCCGCGAGACACGTACGATTGACCATCGCAACTATTACGACTATCCCAGGATACATTCTATTATAGAAGAGCATCAGCCACAGGCCGTCATCTTCAGCGACGGAGGTCCCGGTTGCCGATGGGTGGGCAACGAAAGGGGAGAGGCAGGCACCACCAACTGGGCTTTTATACGTAAGAACGACGTCTATCCGGGGTACGATAAGTTTCAGGAGCTGGGAAGCGGACATATTAACGGTGATGCCTGGGTAGCTGCGGAATGCGATGTCTCTATCCGTCCCGGATGGTTTTATCATCCCGATGAGGACGCGAAGGTAAAGACACCGGAGCAGTTGGCCGACCTTTATTATAAATCGGTAGGTCGTAACGCAACGTTCCTGTTGAACTTCCCCGTTGACCGCGAGGGCAGGGTGAATGCCATAGACAGTGCCAATGCCGTGCGCTTCCGCCAGATGATTGAGGAAGATATGAAGACCGACCTCCTGCGGAAGGCAAAGGTTACGGCGAGCAGCGAGAGGGGCAGGAAGTTCTCTGCTAAGAAGTTGAATGACGGCAAATGGGACACGTATTGGGCAACGCCTGACGGCGAGAACACCGGCGCTGTGACTTTCTCTTTCGGCAAACCCACCAAGGTGAACCGCCTCTTGTTGCAAGAATACATCCCATTGGGTCAGAGGGTGAAAGCTTTTACCGTAGAGGCGCTTGTGGGTGATAAATGGCAAATGGTGGAGGCAGGCGAACCCACAACCACCATTGGCTATAAACGTATTCTGCGTTTCCCGACCATAGAGGCATCGGCTGTCAGAATCTCGGTAACGGATGCCCGCGGCCCTCTCTGTATCAATAACATCGGGGCTTATTTCGCCAACCGGTAACAGCCTCCGCTAAGCAGGCGTACAATACCTTTCATCTCCAGGTTGAAGAGCAGGCTGGTAAGTCGGCTTATAGGGATAGCTGTATCTATGGCAAGGATATTTATCTGTTTGCTGTCTGCCCCTGTTAATGCCTTTACGATGCGCTGCTCCTCCTCCGTTAGGTCGGGGAAGAGCTCCTGCTGAAGTCCTTGGCTCAGTTGCTGACGTATCTGTACTTCTTTTTCCCATCCCATCGCCTGGACAAAATCCTCGGCACAAGTGATGAGTCCTGCATGATTGCCCTTTATCAGCATGTTACAACCTTCCGAGTAGGTGTCGCCAATCCTGCCAGGGAATGCAAATACATCGCGTCCATAGCCTTCGGTTATCTCGGCTGTAATGAGTGAACCGCCCTTCTTGGCACTCTCAACTACAATGGTGGCATCTGCCATACCTGCCACAATACGGTTGCGTTGTACAAAATTCTTTTTATCGGCATTGCTTCGTGAAGGAAATTCGGTAAGCAATCCGCCGTGCAGAACCATCTGGACGGCTGTATCACGATGCATACGAGGATATATCTGGTCCAGTCCGTGAGCCAACACGCCAACGGTATCCATTCCCTGCTCCAACGCAGCTCTGTGACATTGGATATCCACTCCATAGGCCAATCCACTAACTATCAGCACATCGGGGCAAAGCTTCTTCAGTTCCTTTACGAACGTATGGCAGAGATCTTTTCCGTACGGAGTAATCTGTCGTGTTCCCACCATGCTGATGATGCGCCGGGTATTCAGGGAAGTGTTTCCTCTGTAGTAAAGTAGAATGGGTGCGTCGGGGCATTCGCGCAGGCGGGCAGGATACTCCTCGTCATAGAATCCCAAACACTGGATATGGCCTGCCTTGGCAAAGGCTAACTCTTCTTCGGCTCTTTTCAGGTGTATATCCATCATTGCCAATGCCTCTAAAGTAGAGGGGTTGGCATGGGGGATGATTTCCTTAAGATGCTGGCGTTGCTCAAAGATCTCTGTTGCAGAGCCCATCTTCTCTAACAGCATCTTGCGGTTGAGAAGATTCAGGCGCGGAACAAACGACAGAGCAATGGAGTAAAGTGTTTCCTGTTCTGTCATGCTTTCTCCAGATAAGGTTCCAGCAAGGTTTCCAGTTCAGGACACTCGCCCAACTGTCCGTTCACCACGCAAACGGTATCTATCTGGCTGCGCAGCACCATTGTCTCGTCAGGCAGGCGGAAGATATCCTGATAGAAGACAAAGCGGACACCTTCTTTCTTGATTCGCATGCGGCAAACAAACTCGTCGCCGCTTTTCAGAGGAACCTTGAAGGCCATCTTCAGGCGAGCCACAACAGCATCTATGCCACGGTTGTGCATATCGGCAAAGCTGATGCCAGCCTGCAGCAGAAACTCATGACGGGTATGCTCGGTGTAATGTTGGTAGTTGGCATTGTTAACAATACCCTGAAGGTCGCACTCATAGTCACGCACCTTCATTTTCAGTTCATATACGTATTTCATTATAATTCAAAATTTGCGCTAATCCCTATTCTCTAAACTCTAAACTCTAAACTGTCTTCAAGAATTCATATGCGAAGCGACAGCGCAGACAATCCTTGCGGTCGCAGTATTCACGTTTCAGTTGTATCAGTGCCTGGCTGTCGGCAGCAGTCTCCACGCTCAGCCCGCAGGCTTTCCATTGGCGCAGGATATGGTTGTCCTCGGCAGGCAGTTCCTCAAGTAAGGCCGTAGCTTTCTGGATAAGTTTCTCTTCGCTCCTGTGGATGCCATAGGCATATAGCAGAGGAACTATAGTGTTAACGATGATTAGTTTGCGGCTGTTTGCCGATGTTCCGCCAACGGCCAGCACTCTATGCATCTCCTTTATGTCTTTGGCTTCTATCAGGGACGACATCTGCGCCTTGCCGCTGTGGTAAAGTTCAGCTATCTGCAGGATACGGATGTGCGGAAAGTTCTTAGGGCGGGTGCGGAGGAATTTCCAGTCGCTGGCTTTCATGGGCTCAGGCAATTGGAACTTGTGGGAAAGGAAGGCAAACTCGCGCTTCCATTTCTCGCCCATCTCGCTGCCTTTCACTTGTGCGGCATCGTCTATCAGACCTGCCATTCCCAGAAAGATTGCCTCCACCTGGAACAGGTTATCTCGATGCTTGCCCACACTCTTTAGGGGAATCATCATAGCCCAACGCTCGAAGGTGTCGCCGTTCAGACCGAAGCCGAAGTTACGACATAATGTAACAAAGGTAGCCTGCTCCCAATCGCCATTCAGCAGGTTTACCCGATCTTGCACCTTTTGGGCCCTTTGCCTCATGCGTTCGGCCAGCAAGGCATCCATCCACATGTGAGCCTTCATGGTCGGGATGGAAGGAATGATGCGATGGCAACGTGGATAGTCATCCGTCTGGCAAAGTTTCTGGTAGTTCAGGTAAAGATGGGCAGGGATGTCCAACTGCAGTTGTGGCGGATGGTTGCCTTCCTCGGTTGTAACATCACAATCGATGTTTTGAGCAATATGTAGGATGGTATTATTGTAAGCGGGATCTATATCATGCCCGTGTTTGAACCAATCAGACGATTTCAGGTGCAGTTCCACGTTACCTGCCCACAGCGTACCGTCGATTTTGATTTTGGCATTAAAAAAATCAGGCCCTTGGTCGGTGTTATGTGTACCAGGGTCTATGATTTCTATTTCTCGCCCGTCTGCCGTAAGCAGCGCTTTCAGGGGAAGAATCTTATGTTTCCACACGTAATGGAGCAGTTTTTCCATACGTTACAATCCGCATTAACTTAAATTTATATACAAAAGTAGTGAATTTCGGCTTAAAAGCATTACTTTTGCACGTGAAATATATAATATGGTATGAAAATTGCATTGATAGGATACGGCAAGATGGGCCGTATGATAGAGGAGATTGCCCTCTCCAGAGGTCATGAGATAGTTAGCATTATAGACATTGACAACCAGCAGGAGTTCGAATCAGAGGCTTTTGCCAGTGCCGATGTGGCCATAGAGTTCACAACCCCATGGACTGCATACGACAATTACTTGAAAGCCTGGAAGGCTGGTGTTAAGGTGGTAAGTGGATCAACCGGTTGGATGAAGGATCATGAGGCTGAGGTGCGTAAGGCTTGTACTACAGAAGGCAAGACCCTCTTCTGGGCCAGCAACTTCAGCGTTGGTGTGGCCATCTTCGGTGCTGTCAACAAGTATCTGGCTAAGATTATGAACCAGTTCGACCAGTATGACGTGAATATGGTAGAGACCCATCATGTACACAAACTGGATGCTCCCTCTGGTACAGCCATCACATTGGCAGAGCAGATAGTGGAGAACCTGGACCGCAAGGAGCGTTGGGGCTTGCACGAGACAAAGCCAGAGGTGTTGCGCATAGATGATATCCGCCAGAAGGAAGTTCCTGGTATTCATACCATCACTTACGATTCTCCTGAGGATATGATAACCATCACTCATGATGCACACAACCGTCGCGGCTTTGCTATGGGTGCTGTTCTGGCTGCTGAATATACGGCCAATCACGAAGGTTTGTTAACAATGTCAGACTTATTCCAGTTCTAAAAAAGCCTCCCCCTTCCCCTCCCAAGGAGGGGGGAAAGAAAAACAATATACTATGACAAAGAAGAATAAGAAGAAGGCCACATGGGCCGATTGGGCTCGCGCCATCATATACAGTGGTTTATACATAGCTTTCCTTTATTGGGTTGATGCCTGGTGGGGACTGATAGTACTACCCTTTATCTTTGATGCTTATATCACCCGCTTTATCCCTTGGACATGGTGGAAGGATGCCGAGAATCCTGTTGTCCGTACCGTAATGGGTTGGGTGGATGCTATTGTATTTGCTTTGGTGGCTGTCTATTTCGTAAACGTATATTTCTTCCAGAATTACGTTATCCCCTCCAGCTCGTTGGAGAAGAGCCTTTTGGTGGGTGATTACCTGCTGGTTTCCAAGCTCAGCTATGGACCCCGTGTACCACAGACCCCCTTGCACATGCCTCTTTGTCAGCATACCCTGCCTTTTGGCTTGGGCAAGAGTTATATTGAGTGGCCACAATGGGAATACAAGCGTGTAAGTCCCAAGCCCATTAAACTGAACGACATTGTGGTCTTCAACTATCCTGCAGGTGATACTATCCTGACGAATCCTGCTTTTCAGACGGAATATTATACAAGATGTTACCTCCATGGTTTGGAGTATAGACAGGCGCAAGTGGAAACCCCGCTTCCCATTATGGATAGTCTTACGACGATGCAGCAGCGACAGTTCTTCCAGGAGGTGTATAACTTAGGTAAGGAAGTTGTAAAGGCTAACTCCAATGTTTTTGGTGAGATTGCTACACGTCCTGTTGACCGCAGGGAGAACTACGTAAAACGTTGTGTGGGTCTTCCCGGTCAGACTTTGCAGATTAAGGATAAGGTGATTTATCTGGATGGAAAGGTCAATCCTGATGCAGAGAATGTACAGTATATGTATAATATCGACTTAAAGACCAGTTATCTGCCAGAAGATATCTGTTATGAATTGGGACTGAGTATGGACGATGTGCAGAGGATGTATCAGGAAGGAACCATTCCCCTGACCAAAGCCGCAAAAGCAGCTCTGGAGAAACAGACAGCCTACGTCAGCAGCATAACACCCGTTGAACAGCGTGAGATTTTCTCGCTTTATCCCCAGAACGGATATACGGGATGGACTTGTGACAATTACGGTCCCATCTGGATTCCCAAAAAGGGTGGGAAGATTAAGCTTACGCTGGAGAATCTGCCTATCTACGAACGCCCCATCCGTATATATGAGGGTAATACCTTGGATGTTACTCCTGAGGGTAAGATTCTTATCAACGGCAAGGAAACAACAGAATATACCTTCAAGATGGACTATTACTGGATGATGGGCGATAACCGTCATTGCTCAGCTGACAGTCGTTTCTGGGGCTTTGTTCCAGAGGACCACATTGTGGGTAAGCCCTTGATTATCTGGTGGAGTACAGATGCTGATCGTTCTTGGCTGAGTGGACATCATGTCCGTTGGAACCGCTTGTTCCGTTTGGTGGATAATATAAAGTAAAAAAAATGACCCCCTCCCCATCCCTCCCCGAGGGGAGGGGGCGGTAAATTGTTTAAGACTCCTCCCCTCGGGGAGGGATGGGGAGGGGGTTTTCTATGATTGTTCTTCCATGTTGTTATCTAGCTCCGGTCTCTCATTATTCGGCACTTTTCCATGCCGATGAGGTGCAGCTTGAGGTAAATGACCATTATCGCAAGCAAACCTTCCGTAACCGTTGTGTGATAGACAGCCCGCAGGGTCCCCTTGCGCTTAGTATCCCCGTTGAGAAGCCTGCGCCGCATGCCCTGATGCGAGATATCCGTATCAGCGATCACGGCAACTGGCGGCATCTGCATTGGAATGCCTTGCAGAGCAGCTATAGGCAGTCGCCCTTCTTCGAGTACTATGCCGATGACTTTGCGCCTTTCTATGAGAAGAAATGGGAGTTTCTGGCAGACTTCAACGAGGATTTACTTCGCCTTGTCTGTTCTCTTATGGATATAGACACTCCCATCTCCCGCACTACTGCTTATGCAGACGAGCAACCTGTGTTTCCCCAAGTGGAGAAACCTTATTATCAGGTCTTTGCCCGCAAGCACGGATTCCTGCAGGATTTAAGCATTGTGGACTTGCTCTTTAATATGGGACCGGAATCGCTGTTACTACTATGATGTTGCATGCCCTTCCTCCCGAATCGGCAGAGATACCCTTCCCACAAGAGTTTACCTATCCATTCTGCTATCAGCCTCATCCATTATGTGTGATGGCGGCAGAGGAAGTACAGGCTTATCTGAGAACCCAAAAGCAATGGGCGCAGGAACTGAAAGCAGGAAAAATGTTCGGTGTGTTAATTGCAGCCCCCCTCCGACTCCCCCCTTTGGGTGGAGGGCATTTGGGATTTCTTGCTGCTTTCTCAGGAACCTTAGACGGGAAAACATGTCATCCGTACTTTGTTCCGCCGGTCTTTGATCTTATGGCGCCTGGCTGTTATTTCCAGCAGGAACAGGAGGTGATATCATCTATCAATACAAGGATTGCTTCTTTGCAAAAGCAGGAGAAGGAGAGTCCTTTGCGTGTTCAAATGCAAAAGGAATTGGATGCCTATCGTATGGAGATGCTGAGGAAGAAGGAGGAACGCCGTAGGCTACGCTCTGAACTCTCAGCAGAGGAACTTGCCGTCCGGGAGCCGGAGATGATTCGGCAAAGCCAATACCAGAAGGCGCAGTTCAAACGTTTGCAGCAGGAATGGAAACAAAGGATATATGCCGATGAGGCTTCTTTGCGTGAAATCCAGCACCAGCTGATGCTATTGCAAAAGGAACGTCATGAACGAAGCATAGCCTTGCAGCAATGGTTGTTTCGCCAGTTCTCTTTCCTGAATGCAAAAGGGCAAAGCAAGAATCTGATAGAGCTCTTCGAATCTACTCCTCCCAGCGGGGCAGGGGAGTGTTGCGCTCCCCGTTTACTGCAGGCAGCATATAAGGAAGGTCTGCAACCACTCTGTATGGCAGAATTCTGGGTAGGCGCTTCACCGCGTGATGAACTCCGACAAGAAGGACATTTCTATCCTGCTTGCAATAGCAGATGCAAACCCATTCTGGGTCACATGTTGCAGGGCTTGCCAGTAGAGAAGAATCCATTACTATCCCGGGCGCGCCAAGAGTTGAACGTTATTTATCAGGACGAACAGATGGCTGTTGTGGTAAAACCACACGGAATGCTATCTGTGCCAGGGAAGGACGGCTTACCCAGTGTGCAGAGCATTGTTAGGGAGATGTTCCCGCAGGCCACGGGTCCGATGATAGTTCACCGTCTGGATATGGATACTAGCGGATTGATGGTGATAGCCCTTACCGATGATATGTACCACAAGTTGCAAGAGGATTTCCGTTACCATAGAATCAAGAAAACCTATCGGGCCCTCTTGGAGAAGGAGATGCCTGTTGGCCAACAAGGAGAGATTCGCCTGCCTTTACGTCCTGATGTAATGGATCGTCCTCGCCAGATGGTTGACTATCAGCATGGCAAGACGGCGGTAACATATTATAAGGTGTTGGATAATATAGGAGGGCATGCTATGGTGGAACTACAGCCTCATACAGGCAGAACTCATCAGTTGCGTGTTCATTGTGCACATCCAGAAGGGCTGCACAATCCTATTGTCGGAGACCGTTTGTACGGAACACCTGCCAAGCACCTTTGCCTTCAGGCCTACCAGTTGATAATTAACGACAAGTCATTTACTTTACCCTCGAACGAAGTTCAATTATGAATTGCGAATTATGAATTGCGAATTATGAATTGCGAATTATGAATTGCGAATTATGAATTGTGAATTATGAATTATGAATTATATGAAGCCTTTACTCGATGTACACACCCATACCGTTGCAAGTGGACATGCCTATAGTACCATTCAGGAGATGGCGCACGAGGCAGCAAACCGTGGATTGCAGATTCTTGGCATTACCGAACACTCACCAGGTATCCCCGGAACATGCAATCCCATTTATTTCAGGAATCTGCATGTTGTTCCTCGCCAGATGTATGGTGTACGCTTGTTGCTTGGGTCTGAACTTAATATCTTGGATACCAAGGGAACGCTTGATTTGAGTGAATACTACTACAAGCAACTGGATATCCGCATTGCCGGCGTTCATTCCCTTTGTTGGGAGGGAGGAACCAAGGAGGAGAATACGGCAGG
>ODAJ012052916.1_pt1 | contig 16664 bp, 8 predicted proteins | sample 1539241 | NCBI WGS metagenome assembly ODAJ01 (sample SAMN02144231, study PRJEB22623) | gut metagenome | biome: sheep rumen | host: Ovis aries | place: New Zealand
TGCGAGCCAAAAGCAGATTATCGCCCTGCCACTCGTAACCGTAGGTGTTCTGATAAGCTATCTCTGCCCACTTCGACCAATCGTCTTGTGTTTCTGTATTCTCAGAAACCATGCGCAATTTGCGGTCAAGCAGTCCTATACGTTTTTCGATAAGTATAGCTTCTCCTGTGGTAGCATCATAACGACTTACCAAGTAAGGCGCTTCCCCACAAGTTATTTCCAAGCAGGTTGTTCGGACATAGTCCTGCCAAAGACTCCCCTCTCTCATGGGAGAGGGGTTGGAGGTGAGGCTTTTATCTACAAGGTTGTTTTGTGCATCACATATCCAGGAAGGAGTAAAAACTTCCGCCATATCTTTGGAGCGATCAGTTTGGTTCTCCTTGGATTTGAGCACACGTGGTTGGATAACCTTGCTGTGTTCACCTGTAATCAAATGAGGCAGAATCTCAGCATGGTAATCGTATTCACTTCCAAGCGCCTCATAATCATGAGTAGCCCAGAAGATGTTCTTGCCTGTGGTGTGGTCGAGTAGCAATATAGCTAACACATCAGGCAACAACTCCAAGTCATTGTCTGGCATTCTTTGCGCTTATAGCTAGAGGCACAAGCACTTATCGGATTCTTCAGGAACTCACAACTATTGACACGAAAAAAGCGCGGACACTTATCATGTCTGCGGTTGTGAGAGGTACCTGAACGCTGATAAGCTTAATGTCCACGCCTATAAGCGCAGACATCAGACAATTATCGTTCGCGTTCGTATTCTAAAACTCTCACATTTCAGACAAACCGAATAACTGCTAATGCTGTTATTAATATTCCACTAAGATTGAAAGGAGCCTCCACTGAGGACTTGCAGCTCCATAAAGGAGCATATCTTCACTTTCTTTTGCAAAAATAACGAATATTCCCGATTCACACAAAGAAAAAGGGTATTTTTCTTGTATTTAGACCTTAGGCATTAGACATTAGACGTTAGCCAATAATAACTATCGCTAACCACGTCATGAGTAACATGCCGTTTCTCTGGCAGCGATACGCCGTTTCTCTGGTAGCGATACGCCGTTTCTCTGGCAGCGATACGCCGTTTTGCTTATAGGGAATCAACCTTCCTTTCTGAACTCCATGGGGGAGAGGCCTGTGATGCGGCGGAATGCGGTAGAGAAGTAGTCGGGGTTGTTGAAACCTACATCGTATGCAATTTCCTTGAGGGGCTTGGTGGTGTTCATAATGAGGAACTTGCTTTGCTTGATGCGCGTTTCCTGTATGTATTGGTAGGGCGTCATGCCGGTCTGTTGCAGGAAAACCTTGCGAAAGCGACTATATCCCCAATTGATGGCCTGCGCCACATCCTCCGAACGGATATCGTTCTGATAATTCTCGTGAATGAAGAGTAGGGCCTGATGTATGTCTTCTGCGGTTTCTTTCTCAGCCTGGCTGGATGCGTTGTCGTATGACGAGATATAGCCCAGCAGCATATTTACATAGCCACTCAGCAGTTGCTGGTAGCCTTTCTCCATGTGTTGCGCGGCTTCTATGCCTTGGTTGAAGAGGTGGATGATGTCATGACAAATGGCTACAGGCAGGTGGAACAATGGATGCTGGGTAGAGAAGAATCCATTCTTTACCTTCATCTCTATGTTGGGACCTCGGAATCCTATCCAATACTCCTTCCAGCCTGTTGTGACATCAGGGTGATAGGTATGCCGTTCCTGCGGGAAAAGCATCATCATGTCGCCCGCTTTTACGTGCATTTCTCCCGCTGTTTCTGTGCGAAATATACCCGAACCTTTTGAACAATAGACCAGCTGATACTCTTCGAGCATACGTTCGGTTGTCGGCTGGAATCTGTAAGATAGGGGATGCCCCTTCGGAGGATATTCCTCGCCAGGCAATACATCCTGCATTCCCACGCAGTTGATGGTAAGGCCCCAGCCCAGATCATGTTCTACCGAAGGAAGGTACTTGTAATTGAGATGCTCGTTCATATTGTGCCATATTTTAAAGGAAATGGGGATATTTTCTGCACAAATGTAGTCATAAACATCATATTAACTGGCAGATTTCTGCGTTTTTTTTTATAAAAAACCTCAAAAATGTATAGAATGTCATAAATCTATGGTATAATGTCATAATTTAAAGGTTGGTGATTTGTGTAACCGCTAATTTTGCCACCAAAATAGGTTCAGAGACCTCACTAACCACCAACCATTATTAATTAACCGCAACTATTATTAATAATTCAATGAAAAGATTTATTTTGTTTGCTACAGTATGTTTCGTGGCAATCAGTATGTTTGCGTTGGAGGTGAACAACCTGAAGACGCAAGCATACACCAATCCCATCGGTATTGACATTACGACACCCTCCTTCAGTTGGATGCTCAGTTCTACGGAGCGTGGTGTTGTGCAGGTATCTTATAATATAAAGGTCAGTACAGAGCGTGACTTCAGTGATGTGGTATGGGAGTCTGGAACCATAGAGAGTAACCTGTCAACTGATGTGATGGCAACGGGCTTCTCTCCCAAGGCCCGTACCCGCTATTATTGGCAGGTTACTGTTACTGATAATAAAGGTAATGCTGCGACCAGCCAGGAACGGGCTTACTTCGAGACCGGTCTTAAGACTGCCACAGCATGGGATAATGCTAAGTGGATAAAGGCTACCACCAATCCCAAGGGTGAGGGTTCCACGGATAACCCTTCCGAGATTAAAGACTATGAGGTGGAGGTGAAGTTCCAGATCCAGCAGTTGGCGGCTGGTCTGATCTTCGCCGCCAAGGATCACAACAGCTATTACATGTGGCAGGTGAACACTCTTACAGGTTCTCCCCGTTTTCGTCCTCACCGTTGGCAGAACGGTGGAGCTGCGTGTCTGTCAGAGAATGCGTTGGGCGTAAATGTTCAGAACGGCGAGGTACACACGTTGCGTATCGAAGTCAGGGATGCCAGCACAGCCACCACATACGTTGATGGCGTGCAAGTGGACACCCGGACAGGAGATTTCGTATATGGTGATTTCGGCTTCCGCGAGGATTATGACAATGGCAATGTAGCGGAGCAGGCATTCTTCGACGACTTTGTTGTTACTTCCGGTGGTAAGATTCTGCTACAGGAGCACTTTGATACGGAGGAGGGTAAGATGTTCAATGGTGGTAGTGTTCAGGACGGCCGTCTCTATGTGTCAGGACCTGCCAACTATTGCTGGCAGCTCAAGATGGGCAAATATGTTCATTATGATATAGAGGCAGATATGACCCTTGTTCAGGATAACGCCAGTATCTGTTTCTCTGCTACGGCTACTGACACTTACATGATGTGGGCCATCAATACATTCGATGTTTCACAGCCCGTGGTCCGCCGTCATGTTTATAGCGCAGGGGCGCTCACTTATAACGACACTCCCATTCAGGGGTTCACCAAGGCTGACCTCATAGGTAAGACGCATCACATCCGTATAGCGTGCGAGACACCTTATGTGCGTACCTATATCGATGATAAGTTGGTTGATACCTTTGTGGATGCTTCGGCAGTCCTGGCTGTGGGCGATGTGGGCTTCCGTGTCAGCGCTACGGGTAATGAGCGTGAGAAGGCTTATTTTGATAATCTCAAGGTCACCTCATACGATGCAGAAGGTAATGCCTCTGTTACCCTTTCAGAGGATTTCGAGCAGGCAACCAGCATTTTTGACAATGCCGATGTGCGTGATTACGACGGAAGTCGTCAGGTGTATATGGAGGCTGCTGTGGGTAATGCTAAGCGTATGATGCAGAGCGATGGCAGCGTCTTACCCGGAGCGCCCATGATGCGCAAGACTTTTGCCGCTACAGCTGCCATTAAGCGTGCCCGCCTGTATGCCACGGGTCTGGGCGTGTATAATGTATATATAAATGGAACTCGTGTGGGAATCACTCATGATGACGGAACCACAGAGCAGGATGAACTCAAACCAGGCTTCACAGAGTTCCTCAAGACAGTATTCTATACTACACACGATGTTACGGCTCTTATCCATGAGGGTGACAATGCTATAGGGGCAGAGCTCACCAGCGGCTGGTGGAGTGGCGCTATATCTCATGGCATGTATGGCAGCAAGCCTGTAGCCTTCCGTGCCTTGCTTATCCTTACCTATGAGGATGGTTCGGAGAAGATCATCCCCACAGATACTTCGTGGTCCTGTAATACCAATGGCGCACTTCGCAAGGGTGATATCTACAATGGTGAGACCTATGATGCCCGCTTGGAGAGTAACTGGTCAGAGGCGGACTTCGATGATACCGATTGGTTCGCTACAGCGGTCAGCAACGACTTCCAGGGTACTATCCGTGCTTTCGAAGGCCCTGCCATAAAGGCTGTTCCTGCCTTGGCTCGTCAGCCTAAGACCATCACCATATATGAGGGGACAAAGTCCAATGGAAAGACTTATGGCGCGATAAATACCGTTTCAGAGTTGATAGGGCAGAACAACTTCCAGCTTAAGGCTGGTCAAACTGCCATTATCGACCTTGCTCAGAATGCTGCCGGATGGGTTAGCTTCACAGCTAAGGGCGTACGTGGCACCCGTCTACGCTTCCGCTTTGGCGAGATGCCAAATACAACGGGCGATCGCAATCGTGGTGACGACGGTCCAGCCGGTTCTGTCTATACAGAGAACTTGCGTAGTGCTGAAGCTTCGCTCTATTACACCCTTAAAGGTGCAGAGGAGGGAGAGTCTTTCCATCCCACCACTACATTCATGGGCTTCCGATACATTGAGGTTATTAGCAGCGCTGATGTGGAGCTTACCAACGTAGTAGGCGAGACTGTTACTTCTGCAATGGATGAGCGTTCCAGCTTCAAGACCTCTCATCCCGATGTCAACCAGCTTTATAGCAATTGCATGTGGGGGCAGCGCAGCAACTTCCTAAGTGTTCCTACAGACTGCCCCCAGAGAGATGAACGCCAGGGTTGGACAGCCGACACACAGGTCTATTCAATGGCTGGCCTTTACAATGCCGATACGCGCATGTTCTACGAGAAGTTTATGCGTGACATGCGTGACTCGCAGCGTTCTGATGGTGCCTTCCCACATATTGCACCTTATGCTTGGGGCGTGGGTCATGGAGCCGCAGCATGGGCTGATGCAGGTGTCATCCTGCCTTGGAATGTCTATCTGATGACAGGCGATAAGCAGATTATCAGGGACAACTGGACGGCTATGGAGAACTACATGAACTTCCTCTCTACCAAGACGGAGGGTAGTTATAAGTACAATGGTGGCGAGACTACATACGGCGACTGGGTGGCTTACGTGAATACCGATTCGCGTTACTGCAGTGTCTGCTACTATGCCCTTGATGCTCAGTTGATGGCCAAAATGGCCCGTGTACTTTCTACCTCAGAGACTGACAGCTATGCCCAGAAGGCCAAGCAATACGATGAACTCTTCCAGAATATTAAAGCTGAATGGCAGACACGTTACGCTATCTCCTCTACAGGTGTACCCAACATCAATACTCAGTGTGCCTACCTTATGGCTTTGCATTACAATCTGTTACGCGATGAGAATGCCATTAAACGTACCAAGACGGCTCTTCGCAATGCCATCTCCAATAATGGCTACAAACTCAATACAGGCTTCCTGGGTACAGCTATCTTGAATCAGACACTTACGGAAAACGGTCTGAACGATGAGGCTTACACCCTGCTTCTTCAGCGTAATGATCCCTCGTGGCTTTATAGCATAGACCAGGGGGCCACCACCATCTGGGAGCGTTGGAATTCCTATACTAAGGCTAGTGGATATGGTCCTGTCAGCATGAACTCCTTCAATCATTATGCTTATGGTATCATCGCCGAATGGATGTTCCGTCATATGGCAGGTATCTGTCCGGATGAGGAGAATGCTGGCTTCAAGCATTTCATCCTTCGTCCCAATCCCGACACCCGTAAGATTCTTCGCTACCAGCAGAAGCGTATCACCAGTGTGGATGCTAACTTCTGGAGTGTCTATGGGCCTATCAAGGCAGCTTGGGTATGCGAGGGCGGAGCTGACATTACCTACGACGTTACCATCCCTGCCAACACCACCGCTACACTCTATATGCCTGTTGCGGAAGGGTATGAACTTAAGGAAAGCGGTCAGCCTATATCTGAATGCAGTGATATAGAATACTTGGGTATGCAAGATGGCAGAGCTGTCTGTCGCTTAGGTTCCGGCTCTTATCGTTTTTCTGTGGATAACGCAACTGCAATTCATAATTCACAATTCATAATTCATAATGAGGGGGAGGTTTATGACCTGGGCGGACGTAAGATAGATTCTTCACTCTTCACTCTTCATTCTTCACTCAAGAAGGGAGTTTATATCCAGGAAGGTATAAAAAAGGCTATGTGATAGTTAGTAAATTATAGTTAGAAAGGAATCCTGTACTTGCGTAATGCGTACAGGATTCTTCTTTTTTACCTCTCAGTGGAGAGAGGGTGTTCGACAGGCGAGGTTCTAAATGCCCTTGCTTGTAGTATCTGTAAAAATCTGGTTTAGCACCTGAACAGCTACGTGGGTGCGGTAGTGTGACGTCTCGAAGCAATTGTATTACTTCTTTTTCCCCTTAGGGGCTTTTGAAAGGTCAAGAACACGTACGTTGCGGAACTTCAAACCAGCACCATGACCGAGGAAACCAATGTGGCCGGTCTTGTTGAACATACCGGGGTGGTTGCGGTGGTCAACAGTGTAGGGGTTGTTGTCGCTTCCGTCGGGGGCTACATTGTGGCCCTGGCAAGCTTCCTTGATGTCGCCATCCACAATAACCTCGCCATTAACGGTAACGGTGATGTGATTGCCCTGAACGCGGATTTCCTCCTCGCTCCACTCGCCCAGAGGCTTGTGCTTGATACGCTTGGCAGGGATAACACCGTAAACGGAGCCATGAACCTGGTACTCGCGCAGGCCAGCATACATGGGAGCATCGTGATCCAGAATCTGGCACTCGCACATACCATAGTAAGCTGCATCTACACCCATCGGAGTACGGATACCCACACCATTGTTAACACCTGGGCGCAGGAAGCAGAATTCGAAGCGGAAGACGAAGTCGCGATACTCCTTGGCGGTGTACAGGTTGCTCTCGTTACCATAGTTGGCTGTTACATTGATGCAGCCGTTGATGGGAATGTAGCCAACCTTGTTACCAACGAAGTTGTCCAGGTTGGTACCGTCGAACAACAGCTCGAAGCCTTGTGCCTTCTCCTCGTCAGAAAGAACGTAAACAGGTGAGGGCTGCAACTCAGAGATGATCTTCTTCAGTTCATCCACAGCATAGCCGTCGTCAGCAGTGCCATGAGCCTTATAGCGATCCATAGCCTTGGTAAGGTTCTCTTTTACAATATTGTATTCAATATCCTCGTTGGTTTTATTGATAATGTCTTTCTCAGCTGTGGCAGCGGTGTAACCCAGGGTCTTGTCGTCGAGGTACTTGCCTGCCAACAGGAAGGCATTACGTGTGGGAGTCTTGCCAAGGAAGTTCAGAATAGCCTTCTTCTGGTCGTCAGACTTGGCAAGTTGCATGGCTGTGTTCAGACCCTCATAACGTGAATCAGCGTTCTTCTGATAGTTGCCCATCAGGTTGATGTAACCGTTCAGCGCTTTGTTGTCACCAGCTTTGGCAGCATTCAGCAATGGAGCGGCAGCTTTCAGGTTGGTGCTGCGTAACAGGGCATTAATGGCAGCTTGTGAACCGATCTTCTGAAGTTCCTCAACAGACTCGTTGGTGTTGGTAGAAGCCAGGATGGGGTAGAAACGCTCCTTGTTGGTAGCTTTCTTCATTTCGGCGCTGATAGCTTGATATTGCTGTTTGACATCCAGACTCTTGATGCTGGCAGAAAGAGCTTTCTGATAGTCGCCCATTTCAGAGTCACTGGCAGTGTCCAGCAACTGTGCTACCTTACTGATGTCATTCTTGCCTACAACACCTGCTAGTGCACTGCGGGCAATGGAATTATCCTTTGCCAAATCGAATACAACAGGAGCTGCGCTGGTGATGCGACGGAAGGACGCAAGGGCAAGCAGACGGTTTTGCTGCTGACCAGTAGTAACCTTCAGTGCCTCTGTTACCTTGCCAGAGATGTCGCCCTTGAAACTGAGCAATGCATTAAGGGCTTCCTGGAAATTATCGCCTCCCAGTTGAGCAATCAGAGCGGTAAGGGCATCCTCGCCGCCAATCTTGCCCAATGCCTCGATGGCAGCAACTGCCGGCTTGCCACCCTGTGTGAGCACCTTGTTGAGGAAGGGCTTCTGGTTCTCAATCTTATTGTCACCCAACCAATTGATGATGTCTGCCTTGCCCTCTTCTGTCTGAGATTTGTACTTGGCAACGACCTGCTTAGCCAAATCGTCGGTTACCAGATTGTTGGCAGTGGCAAACTTCAGGGCCTGCATGCGCAGCGCATTGTCCTTGGTCTTGAGGGTCTTAACAATGGCAGGGCCAGCATTAGCACCCAATTTCTTCAGGTTGTCGTATGCCTGAGCATAGGGTGTGGCACCTGCATGCTCGCTGAACTCAATGGGTTTCTCGTCGCCTGCCAACAGACGAATCTGTGACTGCAGGAACTGCTTCACATACTGGTCCGGAGCTTTAGGGGCAGCGGCTTTCAGACCATCGAGGACAGCCTGCTTGTACTTAGCATTGGCTGAGGCATAGTTGGTAACACCATTAATGGCATATTCTACCAGATTGTTCTTGGCCTTCTCTGTGGGTTGCAACATAGCGGCCAGGATTTCGATAGACTGAGGAGCGGTCTTGGCGATGTCCTCCATCTCGCGATTAAAGTCGGTCTGATTCTGCAGAGGCATCAGTGCCAATGCATCCTGCACAATGGTCTGTGTAGTTCTCTGCCTTGCATCTTGTGCAAAGGTGGGTGTTGTGGTGACCGTCAGCATCAGAACGGCCAGCAACAATATATTAAATATCTTCTTCATTGCAGTTTTTAGTTTGTAAGTTTATGAGTTTGTGAGTTGGTCGTTTAGTATATTAATCGTTTGGTCGTTTGGGGGAAATGACAAACATCTAAGGTCTAGAGCCTAAAGTCTAATTAATATTCTTCACTCTTCACTCTTCATTCTTCACTCTTAAATCATCTTTCCCCATTCGCCACGCATAGGCTGGTTGATAAGCAGGTTGGCAGCCTCGTCGTTGATGAAGAGCTGAGTTTTGGGGTCGAAGTGAAGGGTTCGGTTCAGGCGCAATGCACAAACACCCATATTTACAATGGTGGCACTGTGGTGGCCGTTTGTCTCGTTCAAGGCAAACTGGCGACGGTTGCGAACGCACTCCAGGAAGTCAGTGTTGCGTGGCTCTGGGTCAGGCATCTCGTTGATGAGCTCCTGCACATTGGGGATGGTGCACTCGAAGCCCTTGTAAACCTTACCCTTTGGACCTTCGATGTAAGGTACCTTACCCTCACTCTCGAAGCCTTCGCCTTCCAGAATAATCTGGCAACCATCCTCGTAAGTGTATGTAATGCTTCGCCAGATACCCACTGCATCGGGATGCTGCTGAGGAGCGTCTATCTCCACCTTAACGGGGAAGGTGTCGTCCTTGCCAAGGATGTACTGAACGGGGTCGATGTAATGCTGACCCATATCGGCCAAACCACCGCCGTCATAGTCGAAGTAGCCACGGAAGGTCTGGTGCGTACGATGAATATTATAGGGCTTGTAGGGAGCCGGACCTAACCACAGGTCGTAATCCAGTTCCTTGGGGATGGGCTGAACCTCCAGGTTCTCTTTTCCTACCCAGTAGAATTTCCAGGTGAAGCCTGTAGCGCCAGAGATGCGAACCTTTAGGGGCCAACCCAGCAGGCCGCTATCCACCAGCTTCTTCAGGGGTTTAACATCTGTTCCCAGTCCGTAGAAGGTATCCTTGAAGCGGAACCATGTATTCAGGCGGAACACGCGGGCATTACGCTTAACAGCCTCTTCTACGCGCTTGCCCTCACCAATGGTACGTGTCATTGGTTTCTCACAGAAAATATCCTTTCCGGCATTGGCAGCTTCAACCGACATGATCCCGTGCCAATGGGGTGGGGTTGCAATATGGACAATATCAACGTTGGGGTCGTGAATAAGCTCGCGGAAGTCGTGATATGCCTTCACTGTCTCGTTGAAATTCTTTTTGGCAGCTGCTACTGCAGAATCCAGATGCTTCTGGTCTACGTCGCATACTGCTACCAAGCGACATGACTGGTCACTTGCAAAGTGGTGACCTGAACGTCCTATACCGCCTACACCGATGATACCGCGTGTAAGCTGATCGCTGGGTGCAACAAAGTTGTTAGCTCCACCCATCTTACCCAGCACCTCGCGGGGCAAGATACTGAACAGTGCCGATGCGGCAGCAGTTCTCTTAAGAAAAGTTCTTCTGTTTAGTGCCATAATAAGGGTATTTTCATAGATTATTTATGTTGTGTGAGGCAAAATTAGAAATTTCTATGGAAACAACCAAAATTAACAAGAATTATTCTTTTTCTTGCTCGGGTTTTGGATTTTCTTCTGATTTTGTCGCCTCATCAGCGGGTTTAACCTTATCAAAAAGCTTATAAGTGGTACGCAATACCTTAAATTCCGTACGACGGTTATAAGCGTGGCATATTTCTTGTTTCTCGACATCCTCTAAGCGAAGAATAAAGGCTTCTGTAAGTGTGTCGCCCTCATGCAGGAAGTCGTTCTGCTCTGCTATCTTACGTGTTACCACCTTGGGCTTCTTCTCGCCATAGCCAACAGGGGTAAGGCGCTCAGCCTCGATGCCGTGTTCAATCAGATAGTTGACAACACTCTCGGCACGACGCTGGCTCAGTTTCTCGTTATATTCGTCCTTGCCTCGGAAGTCGCAATGCGAGGAAAGTTCAATGGTGACATTAGGATTCTCGTTCAGCAGGTCCACCAAACTGTCCAAGGCCTGCGTGCTGTTTTCTGTAAGGGCAGCGCTATCGAACTCATAGAACACATTGCGGATAAGCACGGGGTTGTTGATGCTGGCCAATGGGAATTGCAGAACAAACTCCTGACTGACGCTGCTGGTGTCGACATGCAGTTCCTCCTTGTGGTTCAGATAACCTGTGCAGGTGCCTAGGAAGACGTAGTCTACGTTGGGCTGAACCTCCTGTACAAAGGATCCGTCGCCATGGACGCTCAGTTTCTGATACGTTCCATCATTGCCAACCATATAGACAAGGCCCTCGGGTAGCTCATAGCCGTCCTTTTCGTACACCCATCCCTTTACGGTGTGGATAACTTCGGGGCATTCAAAGGACATGATATGATCCCATCCGCGGGCATCGCCTCTGTTGGTGCAGAAGTATCCTCTGTTGTGCAGTCCCTCGAATGTCATGCCAAAGTCGTCTCCGCTACTGTTCATGGGTACCTTCAGGTTCTCTATCTGCCAGTTACCTGTTACAGTATCGCGCTTAGCTTTGAAGATGTCCAAACCGCCCATACCAACGTGCCCGTTGCTCGAGAAGTAAAGTTCTCCATTTGGACGGAAAGAAGGAAACATCTCGTCGCCTTCTGTGTTGATGGGCTCGCCTACGTTCTCAACGCCTCCTAAGCCGCCACCCTCCATAAGGGCGATGCGCCAGATATCCTTTCCGCCATAGCCACCTGGCATATCGCTGGTAAAGTACAGCCATTTGCCGTCGGGTGAGATGGTAGGATGGGCGTAGCTGGAAAGCGTGTCCTTGGTAATCTGCAGCAACTGTGGTTTGCTCCATGAGGCATCGCTGCGCTGGCTGGTGTATATCTCGGCATAGCGGGGATAGTCAGGGTCGTAAGTGCAACGAGTAAGGTACATGGTCTTTCCGTCGGGCGAGAAGCAGCAGGCACCTTCATCGTATTCGCTGTTCAGTTCACCTTCGGCCATCTCAGGACTTCCCCATTTACCCTTGTCGTCTTTTTTGCTGAAGAAAATATCCGAGCTCTTGGTTCCTGTGATACCGCTTATCTCGTCTCCGGTAGCCTGAGGGCGTGTGGTAGAGAAGTAGAGTTGATCGGCTTCGCTGCCAAGAAGCATAGGCGAGTAATCGGCACGCCTGCTACTTAGGATGGGTTCCTTCTTGATGCTATAAAGCGTGGGCTTATTCTTCCAAATGGGAGCCTGCATACATCCTTGAATACCATTGATGGCAAGCTTGGCGCCAGGCACCATCTCCAGATAGGTTTTATAGTTCTTGATGGCGGTTTTATAGTCACCTTGCTTGTGCTGCAACTGGGCCAGATAGAGCCATGCCAAAGTGTCTGGGTAATTGTAGCGGACGGCATTCTGGTAGGCACCAATGGCTTTGGCGTTATAGTTAATCTTTCTGTAGCACTCTGCCATCTTCCAGGCCCGGACGCCACGCTTCTCTTTTTCTGTGGTCTTGGTACGGGCGTAGGCTTTCTTGTATTCGGCAGCAGCATCAAAGTATTCGCCAATGGCATAAAACTGATCGCCTTTCTTCAGGTGGTTGTCGGCACCACAGGAAGAGAGCAGGCATACTCCTGCAAGAATAAAAAGGAGATAAAAGGAGATAAAGGGAGATAGAAAGGAGATAAAGGGAGATAAAGGGAGATAGAAGGGAGATAAAGGGAGATAAAGGGAGATAGAAGAAGACAAAAGACGGGTGTGTCGTCCTCTATCTTCTGACGCTGAAAAGCGGCAGTCTTTCTCTATCTTCCTATCCTTTCCTAACATAATTAACGTGATTATTCTATATAATAACGTATTAGGTACGCTTTTTATTGCCTTTCTTGTTAATTACAGGCTCAACAGTCACGCTGATCTGTCGCGGATTTCTGTCGTTCAACACTGATGTGACGATATCCGTTACCATCTGCTTGAGCTCTTCCAGGAAGGTCTTTGCCTGATATTCCTTGCGTTCTATCATTCTCAGTTTCTTCTCCCAAAGACCTGTCAGTTCGGCGCTCTTTAACAGTTCCTCGTGGATAATCTCTATCAATTCCACACCCGTTGGAGTTGCCCAAAGGCTTTTCTTCTCCTTACGGATATAATGACGGCGGAAGAGTGTCTCTATGATGGCAGCGCGGGTACTGGGGCGACCGATACCGTTCTCCTTCAATGCATCGCGCAGCTCCTCGTCTTCGACCATCTTACCTGCCGTTTCCATTGCACGGAGCAGGGTTGCTTCGGTATAGGGTTTGGGAGGTGTGGTCCATTTGTCGGTGAGTGAGGGAATGTGCGGACCACTCTCGCCTTTCTCGAAGATGGGGAGCGAAGCATCTGCAGCTTCTGGTCCTTTCTCCAAGCCCTCCCCTTCGGAGGGGGTCTCTTTCTTGAAGACTACCTTCCAACCTTCATCAGTGGTTACACGTCCGTTCACACGGAAGAGGACAGATTCTTCCTCTGTTTTTTTGACTTCGCCAATAACGGTGGTAGTCTCGAAGAGGCAATCTGGATAGAAAGCGGCAATGAAGGCGCGTGCAATCAGGTCGAACACCTTCCATTCCATCTCTGTAAGTCCCTGGGGTGATACGCCTGTGGGTATGATAGCGTGGTGGTCCGTAACCTTGCTGTTGTCAAATATCTTCTTGCTTTTCTTCAGAGGTTTTCCTCCTAACGCTTTTACTATCTCTGCATAAGGTTGTACACCTGCGTTCTTGGTCAGGAACAGGCCGTTCATGATCTGAGGGCACTTGGGGTACACATCATCAGGCAGGAACGTGGTGTCAACACGGGGATAGGTAGCGAACTTCTTCTCGTAGAGGCTCTGTATGACGTTCAGCGTCTGGTCTGCACTGAAGCCGAACTTCTTGTTGCAATCTACCTGCAGGCTGGTCAGGTCATAGAGGCGGGGTGGTGTTTCAACGCCTTTCTTTTTGGTAATAGACAGAACGGTGAAGGGCTTGTCCTTGATGGCCTCCAGCACGTCCTTGCCTTCCTGCTCAGTGGCATATTCCATCTGTCGGTAGATGGGGCCTTTGCTCTTCATCGTCTTGCCCTGTTTGGCGGCTTCGGCAATCTCGGCTGCTTCCTCGGCTTCCGCCTCTTCGTCGCGCATGATGGCACTGAACTTAACATCTCTATATAAGGTGGAAAGAATCCACGATTGACGTGGAACGAAGTTCTCTATCTCCTTCTGACGGTTGACAATCAGCGCCAACGTGGGGGTCTGTACACGACCTACACTCAGTACCTGATGTTTGCCGTAGGCATATTTCTGCGTATAGAGGCGTGTGGCATTCATGCCCAGCAACCAGTCTCCGATGGCACGCATCAGTCCGGCCTCATAGAGGCTTTGGTATTCAGTCTGATCCTTCAGTTTCTGGAATCCTTCGCGGATGGCCTCTTCCGTAAGGCTGCTAATCCACAGACGCTTAACGGGACATTTAGCCATGGCCTTCTGCATCACCCATCTTTGTATTAGCTCTCCCTCTTGGCCGGCATCACCGCAGTTGATAATCTCTTCGGCCTGACTCATCAGGGAGGCTATGGTGTTGAATTGCTTTTCCACGCCCTTGTCGGCTTTTAGCTTGATGCCGAAACGGGGCGGAATCATGGGCAGCTGGCTTAGGCTCCAGCTTTTCCAAAGGGGGGAATATTCATGGGGTTCCTTCAGCTCGCAAAGGTGGCCGAAGGTCCATGTTACTTGGTATCCGTTGCCCTCCATATATCCGTCGTGCGAGGTGTTAGCACCCAGAACGTGGGCTATATCGCGGGCTACGGACGGTTTCTCTGCTATACAAACAATCATTCGTTGGTTCTTTTACCTTGTTTCGTGGCCCAAAGGTAGTCATAATTTTCGAATTATCTCTTATTATTTGCAGAAATCTGAAAATGTCATTACCTTTGCCATGTTGATTATGAAAACAAGTAGCATTTTACACACCAACTGGCTGGCAACCTTCCGCCTGAATTATCTTGCAGGAGGCTGGAAGGCTGTGATGCGTATGCCTATCAGGGTGTATGGCTCCTTGAAGTTCTCTCTCGAGGGAAAAATTATTCTCCCGTGTGACATCAGGAAAAATATGCTAATCATCAACTCTTGTCACGAGGATTATACGGCATCATCAGGAAAGGCAGAATTGAATATTCAGGGGACTTGGAAGTTGGGCGGAAGCCTGCATGTAGGTCCTGATTGCTGCATTGCCGTGGCCGAGGGTGCTTTGTTGGAGACAGAAGCAGATACATATCTGGGACGCGACACACAGATTCACTGTTATCGTCATGTGCAAATTGGCAAGAACGTATTTGCAGGCGAGATGTATGTATGTGACAGTACCATACACCAAGTGCTTTCCGCAGATGCGGAGAAACCTATGCATGGCGAGGTGATTATTGGCGATGGTGTCTATCTGGGCTTTCGAACGACATTGCTGAAAGGTACTGTAATTCCCCCACTTTCTGTGGTAGGAAGCGGAGCCGTTTGCACTTCGGACTTTAGCAAGGATGGTGTAGAGCAACTCCTAATCTGTGGTAATCCCGCTGTCGTGAAGGCTCGGGGTGTAACAGCCAAGTTTTAATGCTATGAAGAGAATCTCCTTTATCATTACCTATTATAATGAGCCGCTCCAGATGTTGCAGGAGTGTGTTCAGAGCATTCTGTCATTAGCATTGCAACCAGAGGAGAGGGAGATTCTGCTCATTGACGACGGCAGTGCCGTTCCTGCTCCTGATTTTGACGGAGTGAAGGTTGTTCATCAGGAGAATCAGGGCCTTTCTACCGCACGTAATAAAGGAATTGAACTGGCGCAGGGCGAATATATCCAGTTTGTGGATGCCGATGATTATCTGTTGACGGACGCGTACCAGCATGTGCTTGACTTGCAGTCAGCCCGCCAGCCAGATATGCTGATGTTCCGCCTTACGCATAGCATCCCTAACGATAACTCCCTGGCGGGTATTGTGCATTTCCGCAGTGGCACAGAGTTCCTGCGAACCCGTAACATGCGCGCCTCAGCTTGTGGATACCTGTTCCGTCGGGCTATCCTGGGTGACCTACGTTTCTACCCTGATATCTTGCACGAGGACGAGTTGTTTACGCCTCAGTTGCTGTTGAAAGCCGGGAGCCTGTTTGTGGCAGATATTCCTGCTTATTATTATAGGATAAGTGCCGGCACTATTACGCACCAGCAGGATTCGGCCCACAAACAGAAGCGGTTGTGTGACATATTATTTGCCATTAAGGAACTGAATGAGTTAGCTCAGGCTGCTCATGGGAAGGAGCGAGAGGCTTTGCAGAGGCGTGTCAGCCAGCTTTCCTTAGACTGCATTTATGTCTGCTGGGTGCTGACCCATAGCATAAAGGATGTCTGCTCCTGTATTCGTTCCCTGAAAGCAAATGGCTTGTGTCCTTTGCCCCTCAGTTGCTATACGCTCAAGTACTGGATTTTTGCCTTAACCATAAACTGCCTATGCGTCTTTCTGTAATTATTCCCTGTTATAATGTGGCTGATACGCTGCAAAGATGTGTGCAGAGCATCTTGTCGCAGTTGCCACGGGATGCCGAGGTTATCCTTGTTGATGACGGTAGCACCGATGCAACCGGACTCATAGCCGAGCGTATCAGTGCCGAAAATGTGGCTGTGCGTGTCTTTCATAAGCCCAATGGCGGCCTTTCTGATGCCCGCAACTACGGAATCGCTAAAGCCGACGGAGATTATCTGATGTTTGTGGATAGTGACGACGAGGTGGCCC